>Ga0224496_10000471_pt1 | contig 27867 bp, 5 predicted proteins | sample SF_Jul11_sed_USG_2_FD_168127 | JGI IMG/M metagenome (GOLD analysis project Ga0224496, IMG submission 168127) | Sediment microbial communities from San Francisco Bay, California, United States - SF_Jul11_sed_USGS_8_1 | ecosystem: Environmental > Aquatic > Marine > Sediment | place: USA...
CATCGCGCCGGTGCAGGTGACCGACCTGCTGGCGGTGGACACCCCGGCGGACCAGGGTGGCAGCATCACGTTGACCTGGAGCACGACGGATACGGATATCGCCAGCTACTCAGTTGAGCGCAGCCTGACCACGGCCACCGGTTTTGCGGCCATTGGCAGCACAGTTGCTCCGGGTTATGTGGACACCACGGCGGCCACCGGCACCACCTACTTCTACCGGGTGATCCCCACCGATATTCACGCTAATGTGGGACCCGCCTCCAACGAGTCCAGCGCGCTGGTGGTGGACAACATCGCGCCGGTGCAGGTGACCGACCTGCTGGCGGTGGACACCCCGGCGGACCAGGGTGGCAGCATCACGTTGACCTGGAGCACGACGGATACGGATATCGCCAGCTACTCGGTTGAGCGCAGCCTGACCACGGCCACCGGTTTTGCGGCCATCGGCAGCACAGTTGCTCCGGGTTATGTGGACGCCACGGCAGCCACCGGCACCACCTACTTCTACCGGGTGATCCCCACCGATATTCACGCCAATGTGGGATCCGCCTCCAACGAAGGAACGGCGGCAGCTGCTGACAACAACGCAGCGCCGACGCCCACAGGGTTGACGGCGTTGGATACCCCGGGGGACCAGGGTGACAGCATTACCCTGACCTGGACGGTTTCCACTGGCGTGGACGTGACCGAACAGCGTATCTACCGCAGCACGATGAGCGGTACCGGCTACGCGCTGCTGACCACGATCACCGACAACATCACGGCCACCGTTGTGGACACCACAGTGGTGGATTTCACCACGTACTACTACGTGATCCGTGCCTGGGATGGCACCCAGGAGTCGGCGGATTCGAACGAGGACTTCACGGTCTCGGTAGACAACATCGCACCGAACGGACCGACTTTGCTGAGTGCCGTTGATACGCCATTAGACAACGGTGGCAGCATTGATCTGACTTGGAGCGCTTCTACCAGCACCGACGTGACGGAACAGCGAATTTACCGCGGGACGGCGACGGGCGGCCCGTACGCTTTGCTGACCACGATCGCGGACAATGTTACCGCAAATTATGTGGATGTTACGGCCACTACCGGCACGGCCTATTACTACATTGTTCGCGCCTTTGACCAGACGCAGGAGTCCGTGGGTTCCAACGAAGCTACGGCGACATCGGCTAACGACGGTGCCCCGGAAGCGCCGATAGTGTTGAGTGCACTTGATACGCCCGCCGATCAGGGCTTCTCCATCACTCTTGCGTGGACACCCTCGATCGCGGTGGATGTGGTTGAGCAGCGAGTGTACCGGGCAACGGCGACGGGTGGCCCGTATACATTGGTGACGACTTTTCTGGACAACACAACCGGTGCGTTTACCGATACGGCACTGACCAATGGCACTGCTTATTTCTATGTGGTGCGTTCGTGGGACGGGGTGACGGAATCGCTGAACTCGAACGAGGCGACTGCCGTTCCGGTGGACAACCTGGCTCCCAACGCCCCTGCGCTGGTGAACGCGTTCGATGTGCCAGGAGATCAGGGCGGAAAGATTCAGATCAATTGGGCGGTATCGGGCAGCACGGACGTGACGGAGCAGCGGCTGTACCGACGGCTCCTGCCGACGGACCCGTGGACGCTGGTGACCACGTTTGCCGATAACATCACGGTCAGCTTCGTGGATACCGGTCTGACCAACAAGACGGCCTATACATACATGCTGCGGGCGTGGGATCAGACCCAGGAGTCTGTGGACAGCCCCCTGTCGAGCGCCACTCCGGCGGATGACATTTCCCCGGTGGCGGTGTCGGCGGTGACGGCGGTGGATACACCCGCGGACAATGGCGGCAGCATCTCCCTAAGCTGGACCGTATCGACCGCCACCGATGTGATTGAGCAACGCATCTACCGCAAGACCGGAGCAGGCGGCACCTTTGCGGTACTGACGAACATCGCCGACAACGTGACAGCGACCTATGTGGATGCCACCACCACCGACGGCACGGTCTATTACTATTATGTAGTGGCGTTTGACGGTACCCAGGAATCGGTGCCATCCAATACCGCGAGCGCCATCAGCGCCAACGACGGGGTTGCCGAGGCACCGACGCTGCTGAACGCGGCGGATACCATTTCCGATCAGGGCTTCTCGATCGACCTGACCTGGACGCCGTCGATCGCGGTGGACGTTGTGGAGCAGCGTGTATACCGAAGCACAATATCTGGGAGCGGGTATGCTCTGGTGACGACGTTTGCCGACAACACCACGGCCAGCTTCGTGGATACCGGACTGACCAACGGCACTACCTACTTCTACGTCGTACGCGCCTGGGATGGATTCAATGAATCGCTCAATTCCAATGAGGCGAGCGCCACACCGCTGGACAACTTGTCCCCTGCGGCGCCGTCCGCGTTCTCGGCGGCGGACACGGCGGCGGATCAGGGCGACAGCATAACGCTGACGTGGACCGTGTCGGCGGATACCGACGTGACGGAGCAGCGGATTTACCGTAGCACCACGACGGGCGGCCCGTATACGCTGCTGACCACCGTTGCGGGGAACGTGATCGGGACCTTTGCCGATTCCACGGTGACGGACCTCACAACGTATTTCTATATCATCCGCGCCTTTGACGGGACACAGGAGTCGGCCAACTCGCTGGAAGCTTCGGCCACCTCGTTGGACAACATTGCCCCCAACGTCCCCACTGCCTTGAGCGCGACGGACACTGTGGGTGATAACGGCGGCAGCATTGATCTCAATTGGACCGTTTCCACCAGCATCGACGTGACCGAACAGCGAATTTACCGTGGTACGGCCACGACCGGTCCGTACACGCTTCTGGCGACGATAGCGGGGAATGTGACGGCGACCTACACGGATTCCACGGCCACGACCGGGACGGCGTTCTTCTATGTGATCCGCGCCTTCGACGCGACGCAGGAGTCGGTGGATTCGGTAGAAGCGACGGCGACCAGTTTGAATGACGGGGTTGCCGAGGCGCCGACGCTGCTGAGTGCGGTGGATACGGCGTTGGATCAGGGATTCGCGATCGATCTGAGCTGGACGCCGTCGATTGCGGTGGACGTTGTGGAGCAGCGCGTATACCGGAGCACGATATCCGGGAGCGGGTATGTGCTGGTGACGACGTTTGCGGACAACACGACGGGGACGTTTACGGATACGGGACTGAGCAACGGGACGGCGTACTACTACGTGGTACGCGCCTGGGACGGGGTGAACGAATCGCTCAACTCCAACGAGGCGGGGGTTGCGCCCGCGGACAACCTGGCCCCGGCGGCGCCGAACGGTTTTGGGGCGGCGGATACGCTGTCCGACCAAGGCAATAGCATCACCCTGAGCTGGATTCCGTCCGTTGATACGGACGTGACCGAGCAGCGCATCTACCGCAGCCTCACCTCCGGTTCCGGCTACACGCTGCTGACAACCATTGCCGGTAACGTGACGACCACCTTTGCCGATGCCACGGCGACCACCGGAACCACCTATTACTATGTGATTCGTGCCTTTGACGCCACTCAGGAATCGGCTGACTCCACAGAGGTCTGGACCTTTTCCGTGGACAATCTGGCCCCGGTGGCGGCCAGTCTGTCCGCCGCCGATACTCCGGCCGATCAGGGTGACAGCATTACCCTTTCCTGGAGCACCACCGATACCGACGTAATCAGTTACTCGGTGCGGCGCGCAAACGGCCCTGGCGGCCCGTATGCCGAGATCGGCGTCACCGGCAGCACCGGCTACGTGGACGCCACGGCCCTGACCGGCGTGACGTATTACTATGTGGTGGTGGGTACCGACACCAGCGCCAACGTGGGCGCGCTGTCGAACGAATCGCTAATGGCCGCTATCGACAACATCAATCCGGTACAGGTGGTCAACTTGTCTGCGGCGGATACCCTGGGTGACCAAGGCGGAAGCATCACCCTGACCTGGAGCACGACGGATACCGATATCGCCAGCTACGCGGTGGAGCGCAGCCTGACCACGGCCACCGGTTTTGCGGCCATCGGCAGCACAGTTGCTCCGGGTTATGTGGACGCCACGGCAGTCACCGGCACCACCTACTTCTACCGGGTAATCCCCACCGACAACAACGGCAACGTGGGCCCGGCATCCAACGAGTCCAGCATTGCGGCGGTGGATAACACCGGCCCGTCGGCGATCATCGATCTGCTGGCGGTGGATACCCCGGCGGATCAGGGTGACAGCATCACTCTTACGTGGAGTACGGCGGATATCGACATCGCCAGCTATTCGGTGCGGCGAGCGGTGGTCAGTGGCGGCCCGTACACCCAGATCGGTACGGTGGCCACCCCCGGTTACGTGGATGCCACGGCGGTGGATGGTACGGCGTACTTCTATGTGGTTGTTCCGACCGATACCAACGCCAATGTGGGCGGTTCGTCCAACGAGGCGACGGCCACGTCGCTCGACAATCTGGCCCCGGCAGCGCCGGTGTTGAGTGCGGCGGATACCCCCGGCGATCAGGGAGACAGTATTACCCTGACCTGGACTCCGTCTGCCGATATCGACGTGATCCAGCAGCGCATCTATCGCAGCACCACCAGTGGTTCCGGTTACACGCCGTTGACGACGTTCCTCAACAACACCACGTCCAGTTTCGTGGACACCACCGTGGTGGACTTCACCACCTACTACTATGTGATCCGCGCTTGGGATGGTACGCAGGAAAGTGCCAACTCCACCGAGGTCACGATGGTATCGGTTGACAACATCGCCCCCAACGCACCGACCCTGGTGACCGCGGCCGATACGTTGGGCGACAACGGTGGTTCCATCACCGTGAACTGGGCCGTTTCCACCAGCACCGATGTGACCGAGCAGCGCGTCTACCGGAGCACCACTTCCGGAACCGGCTACACGCTGCTGACCACCATCGCAAACAACACGACAGCCACTTGGGTGGATGCCACCACCACGGATTTGACCCCCTACTATTACGTCGTGCGCGCCTTCGACGCCACCCAGGAATCGATCAATTCAGTGGAGGCCGGCGCGGTCAGCGCCAATGACGGCCCGCCCGCTACACCAACGGGCCTGACGGCCGCAGACACCCCGGCGGACCAAGGCTTCTCCGTGGACTTGTCTTGGACCCCCTCCACTGCGCCGGACGTGACCGAGCAGCGCGTGTATCGTTCCACGGTGTCCGGCAGCGGCTATGTGCTAGTGGGGACTGTGCCGGGCAACGTCACCAGCACCTTCACCGACGCCGGTTTGGCGAACTTTACCACTTACTATTACGTGATCCGTGCGTGGGATGGTTTCAACGAATCAGCCAATTCGAACCAGTTCTCGATCATCCCGGTGGACAACCTGGCACCTGCCGCGCCGACCTCGTTCACGGCGATGGATACCGCTCCCGACCAGGGCTTCTCCATCACCCTGAACTGGACTCCGTCCACCAGCCCCGATGCAGTCGAGCAGCGGATCTACCGCAGCACAACCAGCGGTTCCGGGTATATCCTGCTGACCGCTTTCACCGACAACGCGTCGGCGGGTTATGTGGACAACGCGGTTGCCAATGACATCCCGTATTACTACGTGATCCGGGCATTTGACGCCACGCAGGAATCGGTCAACTCCATTGAGGCGGTGGCCACTGCGGTGGACAACATCGTGCCTCCGGCTCCCGTCGGTCTGTCAGCGGTGGATACCCCCGCCGATCAGGGAAGCAGCATCACCCTGTTTTGGAGTGTCTCCACCGGAACCGATGTGATCGAGCAACGGGTCTACCGGGGTACCACCAGCGGCACCTATAACCCCGCGCCGGTGGCCATTATTGCCGACAACCTGACAACCACCTGGGCTGATACCAGCACCGTGGATACCGTCCCGTATTTCTACGTGGTCCGTGCCTTCGATGGCACCGGCGAGTCGGTTGACTCCAATGAGGCGGTGACATTCTCGGTCGACAATATCGCACCCGCCGTTCCATCTTCTCTGATCGCTTCGGATGTACCAGCCGACCAAGGTGGAAAGATCCAGGTCAACTGGGCGACGGTGACCACTCCGGACGTGGTGGGATATCTGCTGTATCGCAGCGAACTGAGTGGTTCCGGTTACGTTCGGGTTGGGCCCACTCCGATTGCCGGGGCAAGTTACATCGACGCCACTACCGTGGATCACGTGAACTATTTCTATGTGGTGACCGCGTGGGATGGCGCCAATGAAAGCGCCTTCTCTCCCGAATGGAGCGCGGCCTCGCACGACAATATCGCACCCGTGGCCGTGACCGCCCTGTCGGTAAGTGACGTTACCCCGGACAATGGCAACGTTCTGTCCATTTCGTGGATTCCGTCAGTCAGCACCGATGTGCAGAGTCAGGTGCTGTATCGTTCCACGGTTGCAGGCGGTCCGTATACGGCAGTGGCCACTTTTGCCGACAACACCAGCGCGGGCTATACCGACGTTGGCCTCAGCGACGGGGTGACCTACTACTACGTCGTTGGCTCGCTGGACAAGGAGAACGAAGCGCTCTCTGCGGAGGCGTTCGGGCTTGCACTGGATAACATCGTTCCCACGGCCCCGGTAATGGGTGCCGTGACCGACCGGCCCGCAGATCAGGGGGATGCACTGATCGTGTCGTGGACTCCATCCATCAGCCCCGATGTGGTCGAGCAGCGGGTGTATCGTACGACCACCCCAGGCACCGGCTACACGTTGGTGGCCTCCTTGTTCGGCAACACCGACACCACTTTCACCGACATCAGCGTGTTCAAGGGCGTGACTTACTATTATGCCGTGGCCGCGTTCGATAGCACCTCGGAAAGTCCGTTGTCACTGGAAGCGAGCGCTGTGCCGGTGGACAACCTGATGCCGCTTCCGCCCACTTCGCTGGCTGCAGTGGACACGCCGGCCGATTCGGGTGGCAGCGTGGATCTAACCTGGGTAAACAGCACCAGTGCCGACGTGGTGGAACATCATGTATTCCGGGGTATGGATGGCGTAACTTTCCCGACGCTTCTGGCCACGTTTACGGATGGCACCACCGCCCTGACTGACGCCGGATTGACCAATGGGACCACCTATTACTATGTGGTAACTGCCTTTGATGGCACCAATGAGTCTCCGTGGTCCAACATTTCCTCGGCGGTTCCACGTGACGACCTTCCGCCCGCCGCACCTACCGGTACCGTTGCCACTGACGTGGCCGCTGATGCGGGAGGAGCCATCCAGGTGAGTTGGAGCGCCAACACCGAGCCGGATCTGGCGGGTTACAACATTTACCGAAGCCGCTCTGGTGGCCCATTCACACTGGCACACACTGCCACGGCTGCGGAACTCGCCAGCCTGGACCTGTGTCTGACCAGTCGTGCGACCTATAGCTATCAGCTGACCGCATTCGATACCAGCGGCAACGAAAGTGTTCCGGGTTCTGCCGTTTCAGCTACCGTGGTAAACGATCTGAACGGTCTGCTGGATCTCACACTGAGTCACACTGTGGCTGGGTCGCGGGCCGGACACGCCGTCTCCAACGGAGGGGATCTAAACGGCGACGGTATTGCCGACATGGTGATTGGTGTGGACAGCGCGGCGCCTTATGGGCGGACCAATGCGGGTGAGGTGTATATCCGCTTCGGAAGCGGTTGTGCCATTGGGCAGGAAAATCTGTCCGCCGCCCATGTGCGCATTGTTGGTGCCACGGTTAATAGTTATACGGGTTACGCGATCTCCGCTGGGGGCGACCTGAATGGCGACGGCATCGGAGACCTTGCCATTGGCGCTTTCGGCGACAACATTGGTACCGGCAAGGTATACATCTTCTATGGTCGGGTAAGTTGGCCAGCCACCATCGACCTTTCCGTAACTGTACCGGATGCGGTGATCCTGGGCCGTAACAGCGGCGACAACCTGGGGACCACCCTGGACCTCCGCGGAGACGTGAATGGTGATGGCCGGGCCGACCTGCTGGTGGGTGCCCCCAAGGAAGCTGTGGGTTCGCTCAATCGCGCCGGTCGCACCTACGTATTCCTGGGCGGGTGGAGTACTGTGCCAACACACGTAATTGATGCCGACCTGGTTTTGAATGGCAGCCAGGGAAGCGGTCAGGCCGGCGGTGCACTGACCTCCGGCGACTTGAATGGGGACGGCCTGGCTGACATTGTGATTGGCGCTGCGTCGGAAAGCCCTGGCGGTAAAACCAATGCCGGAAGCGTATATGTTGTGCTTGGAAACCCGTTGCTGGGCGGTGGTGTGCAACGTGACTTGATTACCGCTGAGGCGCGTTTCGACGGCATCAACGGAGGGGATCTGGCAGGTTCTTCCGTAAGTGCCGGTGGCGACTTTGATGGCGACGGAGTGGCTGATCTGGCCATTGGTGCCAAGTGGGCTGACCCCAACGGCATCTCCTCCGCTGGCGAGGCCTATGTGGTGCGCGGAAAAACCGGTGGGTATTTTGCCAGCCAGAGCCTTGCTGTGGCTGATTACACGGTCCAGGGAGAGGCATACGGCCTTCTGGGCGCGTCCATCTCCCTGCGGGGCGACATCAATGAGGATGGTCTTGCCGATCTGGTCATTGGCGCCCCGTTGGCCGCACCGGGAGGTCTGTCTCAGGCGGGAGCCGTGTACGTGGGCTACGGTCGCGTCCTGGGCGGTCCGTCCACGCGCCTGCTCTCATCGGTGGACCGGATTCTGACCGGTGAGACCGCTGGCGATAATCTGGGAATCAGCGTGTCGGTGGATGGCGACTCGGATGGCGACGGTGTCTTTGACGTGATGGTGGGAGCCGACATGGCTGATCCGGGTGGCGCTGCCGATGCGGGACGCATTTACCATACCCGTGGCGCCGTGGGCGTCGATCAGAATGCCCCGGATGCCCCCGCTGCCTTGAGTGCACAGGCCAACGGCGCGACGAGCGTGGACCTGACTTGGAGTGCCTCCGCCGACAACGTGCGGGTGGACCGTTACCAGGTTGAGCGTAGCGTGGATGGGGTGACCTTTACCCTGCATGCGGAAACCGTGGACGTGTTCTACGCTGATACCGCAGTCGTGGACGGCACCACCTACTACTATCAGATCCGGGCGGTGGACCGGGCGGGCAACAAGTCGCCTCCCTCCGCCCCGCCCGTTCAGGCGACTCCCGATTCGGTGGCGCCGTCGGCTCCCTCCACCGTGACCGCGACCGCAAGCACGGCCACCCAGGTTAATGTCACTTGGGGTGGGGCAACGGATAACGTGGGCATCCGGGGCTACCGGCTGTTCCGAAATGGTATTTATGTCACTGAAGTCGTTGGTGCAAGCTACGCAGACAGTGGTCTTCTGGCCGGTGCCACCTACACCTACGGCGTGCAAACCGTCGATCTTGCGGGCAACATGTCCGTCGTGGTCAACTGGGCGGCGGTTACCACTCCCAGTGACGTATTCCCGCCCAGTGTCCCCACCAGCCTGACCGCCCAGGGGATCAGCGCCTCGCAGATTCAGGTGAACTGGAACCTCGCAACCGACGACGTGGGTGTTGTTGGTTACCGCATCTATCGTGACAGCGTGGTGTCGCCGCTGACTACGGTAACGGGGCCTCCCTTCGTGGACGGCGTGTTCGGGCCGGGCGAGACCCACAACTACCGTGTGGTGGCGTTTGATGCCGCAGGCAATTCAACCTCACCACTGGATTCCCCGGTTGCCTCCGCCACCACGTTCCCCAGTTCCCCCACCGCTCTGAGCGTGGTTGACACCCCGGCGGATACCGGTGGCAGCCTGACCCTGAATTAGACTCCGTGGCCCTCCGCGAGCGTGACGCAGCAGCGTATTTACCGCAGCACCTTGTCCGGCAGTGGTTATGCGCTGGTTGCCACCATCACCAGTAACACCACCTCCACTTATGTGGACACTGGCCTAACCACCGGCACCATGTATTACTACGTGGTGCGCAGCTTCAATGGTTTTGATGAGAGCCTCAATTCCAACGAATCGGGTGCGATCCCAATCAACGACGGCGCACCGATTGCACCGTCCGGCCTGAGTGCCGCCGACGTACCGGGCGACAATGGGCGCCAGGTGTCGCTGGCGTGGAGCCTTTCGCCATCGGTAGGCGTCACCGAACAGCGCATTTACCGTTCCGCCACCTCTGGCAGTGGCTTTACTTTGGTGGGCACCGTGGCCGCGAATGTGACTGCCCATACGGACAGCACCCTGCCTTCGGACGGAACCTGGTACTACGTGGTGACCGCGTTTGACGGGGTGGACGAAAGCCTCGGATCGAACGAGGCGCTGGTAGTTTCAGTGGACAACATTGCCCCAGTGGCTCCCACCGGGCTTACCGCGGCTGATGTACCGGCGGACAATGGTGGCGCAATTGCCCTGAGTTGGACCCCTTCCACCAGCCTTGATGTGATCGAACAGCGGATCTACCGGTCTTCCAGCGCAGGTGGTACCAATGTGCTGGCGGGAACGGTCGGCGACGGCGTAGCCGGAGCATTTACCGACGCCACTACAGTGGACGGCGTTACCTACTATTACAAGGTGGTCGCCTTTGATGGAGCCAACCAGTCGTCCCTGTCGGCAACCGCGACTGCACAGTCGCTGGATAATATCGCCCCGGCGATTCCTACTGGCCTGAGCGCGGCGGATACCCCCAATGACAACGGTGGCAGTATCACCCTTACTTGGACGGCCACCACCTCTACCGATGCTACCGCGCAACGGATCTACCGGGCCACAACCAGCGGCGGACCGTACACCCTGGTCGGTTCCGCCACCGGTTCCGCGACAACGTTTGCCGATATCACCGCAGTCACTGGCACTCTTTACTATTACGTGGTAACAGCTTTCGACGGCACCTATGAGTCGGGCAGTTCGGCAGAAGCCACCGCAACCGCCGTGGACAATCTGCCGCCGTCTCCGCCATCGACGGTCAGTGCGAGCGATACCCCGGCGGACAACGGCGGTAGCATCACTCTCACCTGGAGTGTGTCCGGCAGCGCCGGTGTCCTCGAGCAGCGGGTGTATCGGTCCACCGTTACGGGTGGGGCTTATACACTGGTTGCCACCATTCCCGGCAATGTCACCAATACCTGGAATGACACCTCGGTCACCGATGGCACGCCTTACTACTATGTGATGACGACATGGGACGGGCTGTTCCAGTCGGCCTACAGCATCGAGACCACGGCCACTTCGGCCAACGACCTGCCGCCGACTTCGCCCACCGGGCTTTCCGTGAGCGACGTTCCGGCGGATCAGGGCGGTGCCCTTGACCTGGTGTGGACCGTATCCACGGCAGCGGACACCACCGAACAGCGAATCTTCCGCTCCACGATCTCCGGCACCAACTACACGCTGGTGGCGACCATCGCCGACAACGTTACTTTCACCTGGCGGGATACCGCGGCCAATGCTGGCGTGACCTTCTACTATGTGGTGACCGCCTTTGACGGGGTGAACCTGTCCCCCAATTCGGCGGAGGCCTCCGGCACATCGTTGGATAATGTGCCTCCTGCCTCACCGACGCTTCCGACCGCAGTGGATACCCCGGCGGATCAGGGCGGCAGTGTGGATCTGAACTGGACCCCCTCCACCAGCACCGATGTGACCGAGCAGCGGGTGTGGCGTTCGTTCTTCTCCGGCGGTCCGTACAGTCGAGTGGCCACCCTCCCCGGTAACACGGCTACCGGTTGGACCGACGCCAACACAAACGACGGAACCTGGTATTTCTACGTGATTCGCGCCTTCGACGGCACTACCGAATCGGCCAGTTCCACCGAGGTGTCTATCCGGTCCGTGGACAACATTGTTCCGGCGCCACCAACCGCACTGGCAGCGGCTGATGTGGCCTCCGATAACGGTGGTAACATTGTCCTGAACTGGACCGCCTCGGCGGATACGGACGTCACCGAACAGCGTTTATACAGAAGCACGATCTCTGGTGGCGGCTATGCCTTGGCGGGTATCGTGGCTGGAAATGTGGTCACCACCTACACCGACGCCACCGCGGTTAACGGCACCCCCTACTTCTACGTGATCCGGGCCTTTGATGGCACAGGCGAATCGGTCAACTCCATTGAGGCAACGGCCACCGCGATCGATAATTTGGCCCCAAGCGCGCCTACCGGTGTGGCGGCAGCCGATACCCCGGCGGATACCGGAGGGTCGGTAACCGTTACCTGGACTGCCTCCGCCAGCCTGGACGTCACCGAGTACCGCGTGTATCGCTCGACGGTCAGTGGCTCCGGTTATGCGCTGCTGGGTACCGCCATTGGCGGAGCAACCACCTATGTGGATGCGACCGCCATCACCGGCACGCCCTACTACTATGTGGTGACGGCCTTCGACGGCACCTTTGAATCGGTCAACTCCACCGAAGCCACTGGCACGGCCCTGTCTGACGGCCGGCCCCAGGCACCGACAACGTTATTGGCTGCCGATACCCCGGCGGACAATGGTGGCGCCATCACCCTCACCTGGACACCGTCCGTTAGCGCCTCCGCTGTTGGACAGCGGGTATACCGCAGCACGGTTTCTGGCGGAACCTATACCCAGATTGCGGTCATTGCCGACAATACCACCGCCACCTACAACGACACCGGGTTGACCACCGGCATCGCCTACTACTACGTGGTGCGGGCATGGGACGGCACGCAGGAGTCGGTCAATTCCACCGAGTCCGGCGCCACGCCGCTGGACAACAATGCGCCATTGACTCCGACCGGGTTGGCCGCCGCCGACACCGCGGCGGATCAGGGCGGTGCCATTACACTGACCTGGACTGTGTCCACCAGTCTGGACGTGGTGGCCCAGCGGGTTTACCGGGCCACGGCGCTGGCCGGGCCGTATAACCTGGTGACCGAGATTCCGGGTTCCGCTACCGCCACGTACGCCGATACAGGACTATCGACCGGCACGCCGTATTGGTATGTGGTCCGCGCCTTTGATGGCACGAACGAATCGGCGGACTCCAACATCGCAACGGCCACGCCGCTGGACAATCTGGCGCCTGCCGCCCCCAATTCGCTGGCGGCCGCCGACACGGTGGGTGACCAGGGCGGCAGCATTTCCCTGGCCTGGGTGCCGTCCACCGATTCCGACGTATCTGAACAACGGATTTACCGCAGCACCACCACAGGGACCGGCTATGTCTTGCTGACCACGATTGCGGGCAACGTCACCGGAAGCTTTGCCGATGCCACCGCCACGAACGGCATCACCTATTTCTATGTGGTGCGTGCCTTTGATGGCACAAACGAGTCACCTGATTCCACCGAGGCATCTGCCGCCAGTGTGGACGACACTGCACCGGCGGCCCCCACCGCAACGTTTGCCGCGGATACGGCGGGCGACAACGGTGGTGGCATCACCCTAAGCTGGACTCCGTCGGTCAGCACCGACGTGATTGAGCAGCGCGTCTACCGCTCCACGACCTCCGGCGGCGGGTACATCCTGGCAGGAACCGTGGCTGGTAACGTTACCGCCACGTTCGCCGATACTGGCCTGACCAACCTCACCACGTACTACTATGTGGTGCGAGCCTTTGACGGCACCAGTGAATCGGTGAGCTCCGTCGAAACCTCTGCAATCCCGGTCGATAACGGGGCGCCGCTGGCGCCGACCGCCCTGTCCGCCGCCGATGTGGCCGGCGACAATGGCGGCGCCATCTCCCTGAGCTGGATGCCGTCCACCAGCATCGATGTTATCGAGCAGCGCATTTATCGCAGCACCACCTCTGGCGGTCCGTACATCGAAACCGCCGTGTTGCCGGGGAACCTGGACGCGACCTATATCGACACACCGGTCACCACCGGAACGATCTACTACTATGTGGTGAAGTCATTTGATGGCACCTCCCTCAGCCCGGCTTCGAACCAGGCTTCGGCGGTTGCCATCAACGACCTCCCGCCCACGCCTCCCACCGGACTGACGGCGGCGGATGTGGCGGCGGATAACGGAGGCAATATCCTCCTCTCCTGGACCCCGTCGGTGAGCACCGACGTGACCGTTCAGCGTATTTACCGTGGGACTTCCACCGGGATGTACGACGTTACGCCAATCGCCAGTCTGGCCGGAAATTTGGCGACCACCTGGACCGATTCGACCGCAACCACCGGTACCGTTTTCTACTATGTGGTGCGCGCCTTTGACGGCACCTGGGAGTCGGTGGACTCCGTGGAAGCCAGCGCCACTGCGCTGGATAATCTGACCCCGGCGGCCCCCACCGGACTGACTGCCGCCGACACCCCGTTGGACAACGGCGGAAGTATCGGGTTGGCGTGGACCGTTTCCACCAGCGTTGATGTGACCGAGCAGCGGATCTACCGCAGCGCTACCAGTGGCACCGGGTTTGTGCTTACCGCGACGGTAGGCGCGGCGGCGGCATCCTGGAACGACACCACGGTCACCCGTGGCCAGACCTTCTTCTATGCGGTGGCCGCCTTTGATGGCACCAGCGAGTCTCCGCTCTCGGTCGAGGCCACCGCCACCTCTGTGGATAACCTGATTCCAGTCATCCCAACAGGGCTGACCGTGGTCGATACCCCGGGCGACAACGGGGGATCCCTTAGCTTGAACTGGACCCCGTCCACCAGTCCGGACGTGACCGAGCAGCGTATCAAACGTTCCACCTCGCCGGGCGGTTTCTACACCCAGGTGCAGGTGATTGCGGGTAATGCGACTGCCACCTGGACCGACACCGGCCTGATCAACGGGGTGACCTACTACTATGTGATTGAAGCCTTTGATGGCCTCAGCGTGTCTGGAAATTCAGCGGAGGCGTTTGCCGCGCCGGTGGACAACGTTGCTGCGGTTGCGCCCACTGCTCTCACCGCCGCCGATGTGGCCGGGGACAACGGCGGCGCCATCCGCCTGAATTGGACTCCGTCCATCTCCGCCGGGGTGACCGAGCAGCGTGTCTATCGCAGCGTGGTTTCCGGTAGCGGGTATGTGCTGGTTGGCACGATTCCCGGCAATGTAACCACCACTTGGGACGATACCACCGTCGCAAAGAGCGTTACCTACTTCTATGTCATCCGCGCCGTTGATGGTGGCGGCGAATCGCTGAACTCGGTGGAGGCCACAGCCACCGCCATCGACAACATCACCCCTGCGGCGCCCACCGGTGTGGCAGCTGCGGATACGCCGACCGATAACGGTGGTTCCATCACCCTGAACTGGATCCTGTCCACGGATGTGGATGTGACGGAACAACGGATTTACCGCAGTGCCACTTCCGGATCCGGCTATGTCCTGACTGGAACCGTGGGTTCCGCGGTTACCACTTTTGCCGATACGGGATTGACCAACGGTACCGCCTATTTCTACGTGGTGACCGCCTTTGACGGGGCGAATGAATCGGCCAACTCACTGGAAGCCACTGCCACACCGGCGGACAATCTGGCTCCAGTTGCGCCCACCGCGCTGGGTGCGGGTGATACCCCTCTGGATGAGGGCGGCAGCATCACCCTGACCTGGACCCCGTCTGTGGATGCGGGCGTGACCGAACAGCGTATGTACCGCAGTACCACCTCCGGTTCCGGGTATGTGCTGATCGGTTCCATTCCCAATAACACCCTCAGCACCTGGAACGACACTACCGCCACCAACGGTACGCCGTACTACTATGTTGTGCGCGCCTGGGACGGCCTGTTCGAATCGGCCAACTCCACCCAGGCCAGCGCGACTGCGGTGGATAACCTGGCCCCGTCCGCGCCGACGGTCCTGACCGCCATCGACACGCCGAGCGATAATGGCGGCAGCATCACCCTGAACTGGGGACTTTCCACCAGCCCCGACGTGACCGGCCAGCGCGTATACCGCGCCACGGCGAGTGGTGGCCCATACAGCCAGATCGGAGTCATCGCGGATGCGGTCACCGCCGCTTGGGCGGACACCACTGCGGTCACCGGTACCACGTATTTCTACCGGGTGCGGGCCTTTGACGGCACCAACCTGTCGGCCCAGTCCAACGAGGCATCGGCGGTCGCGCTGGACAACAATCCACCGCTGGCTCCCACGGTGGTGTCCGCCGCCGACACCGCAGCCGATAACGGTGGTGGCATTACCCTGAACTGGACCCCTTCGGTCAGTCCGGGCGTTACCCAGCAGCGTGTCTATCGCTCGATTACCAGCGGTGGCGGGTATGTACTGGTGACCACATTTGCCGACAACACCACGGCGACTTTCGCCGACACCGGTCTGACCAACGGCACGACTTACTATTACGTGGTCCGTTCCTTTGACGGAACCACCGAGTCCCCCGCCTCGCTGGAGGTTTCGGCGATCCCGGCGGACAACCTGTCCCCGGCGGCCCCCACCGGGCCGACTGCCGTGGATACCCCCGCGGACGCGGGCGGTTCCATCACGTTGGCGTGGATCCCGTCCGCAAGTGGTGACGTGGTTGAACAGCGGGTGCTTCGGGCCACCGTATCCGGCGGGGCCTATACCCAGGTGGCGGTCCTTTCCGCCGCAGCTGCCGGGTACACGGATACCGGCCTGACCGACGGCACCACCTACTACTATGTAATCCGCGCCTGGGACGGTGTGTTCGAGTCCGCCAATTCGACCGAGGTCTTCGCGGCTCCAATCAACAATGGCGCCCCCATTGCCCCCACGGTCCTGACGGTTAGCGACACCCTCGCTGATCAGGGCACCGGTCTGACTCTGACCTGGACCGTGTCCACCAGCGGTGGCGTTACCGAGCAGCGCATCTACCGGTCCACCACTTCCGGCACCGGCTATGCCCTGGTGGGCACCATTGCCGACAACGTAACCGCCATCTTCACCGACACCGGTCTGGTTCCGGGCGTCACTTACTTCTATGTGCTGACCGCCTATGACGGCGGCGGATTGCTGGAGTCCGCCTACTCCATTGAGGCTTCTGCCGCTCCGGTGGACAACCTGCCACCGGTGGCACCCACCGCCCTTTCCGCCGTAGACGTGGCAGGTGACCAGGGTGGAAGTGTGCTCCTGGGATGGACCCCGTCCGTCGATGCCGACGCCGTCGAACAGCGCATTTACCGCAGCGCCACTTCCGGTAGCGGGTACGCGCTGGTGTCCACCATTGCCGACAACGTCACCGGTACCTGGACCGACACCGCCGCCACTACTGGCATCATCTACTACTATGTGGTGCGGGCCTTTGATGGCACCTCCGAATCGGTCAATTCACTGGAGGCCTCGGCCGCGTCGGCGGACAATCTGGCTCCAGTTGCCCCCACCGCCCTGAGTGCGGCCGATGTGGGCGCCGACAACGGCGGCGCCATTGCCCTGGCCTGGGCCCCGTCCGTCAGCACCGACGTAATTGAACAGCGGGTGCTGCGCGGCACCGCCACCGGCGGACCATACACCCAGGTGGCGACCGTTGCGACGGCGGCAACCGGCTGGATCGATACCACCGCCGTTACCGGCACCGCCTATTTCTATGTGGTGCGGGCCTTTGACGGTACCTTCCCGTCGGCCAATTCCACCGAGGCCACCGCCACGGCCGTGGATAACCTGGCCCCCGCCGCGCCGGCCACCCTGACCGTAGCCGACACGCCGGGGGACGACGGTACCCGGTTGACCCTGAGCTGGACGCCGTCGTCCAGCCCGGATGTAACCCAGCAGCGGGTGTTCCGTGCCCCGATCTCCGGCGGTACCTATACCCAGGTGGGCACCATCGCTGACAATCTGATCAGCACCTATACCGATACCGGCCTGACCGTGGGCACCACCTACTACTATGTGGTGCGGGCATTCGACGGTACCTTCGAATCCGCATCCTCCAACGAGGCGGGCGCGACCACCGTGGATAACCTGCCGCCCACGGCCCCCACCGCCCTGAGCGCCTCCGATGTGGCGGCCGACAATGGTGGCGCCATTGCCCTGGCCTGGACCCCCTCGGCCAGCGGGGGCGCCACCCAGCAGCGTCTGTACCGCTCCACCGTCAGCGGTTCCGGCTATGCATTGATAACCACCTTTGCCAATAACACCACGGCGGCCTTTACCGATACCACTGCGGTGACCGGAACTGTCTACTACTACGTGGTGCGCGCCTTCGACGGCGCCGTCGAGTCGGCCAGTTCCAACGAGGCCGTGGCCACCGCGCTGGACAATCTGGCACCGGCGGCTCCCACTGCAACCGCTGCGGCGGACGTGCCCCTGGACAACGGCAACGCCCTGACCGTCACCTGGACGCCGTCGGTGAGCGCCGATGCGGTGGAACAGCGTGTCTACCGGTCCACCACCAGTGGTAGCGGCTACACGCAGGTGGGCACGATTGCCGGAAACGTGACCGGCACCTTTACCGACACCGGGCTGACCAAGGGCATTGCCTATTACTATGTGGTGCGGGCATTCGACGGCAGCAACCTGTCGGCCAATTCGCCCGAGGCCACGGCGGTCACGGTGGACAATGTTCTGCCTTCCGCACCCACGGCCCCGGCCGCCACCGATACCCCGTCCGATAACGGAAGTTCCATCACCCTCACCTGGACGGTGTCCACCAGCATCGACGTGACCCAACAGCGCATCTACCGCTCCACCATCAGCGGCAGCGGGTATGTCCTGGTGGGGTCGATTTTTGACAACACCACCAGCACCTGGGCGGATACCACGGTGACCGACGGCACCGCATACTATTACGTGCTCCGTGTCTTTGACGGGGCAGCCGAGTCCGCAAACTCCGCTGAAGTGACCGCCATCCCGGCGGACAACATCGCCCCGGTCACCCCCACGGCACTGGCGGCCAGTGACACCCCAGCCGATGCCGGCGGCAGCATCGACCTGACCTGGACACCTTCCGCCAGCGGTGACGTGATCCAGCAGCGCATCTACCGCTCCACCATCAGCGGCAGTGGGTACACCCTGATGGGCACCGTGTTCGATGCGGTGACCGGCGCCTGGACCGACACCACGGCGGTAACCGGAACCACCTACTACTATGTGGTTCGCGCCTGGGACGGTACCTTCGAGTCGTTCAACTCGAATGAGGCCTCGGCCCCGGCCGTGGATAACCTCACCGCCATTACCGGGCAGACGGGGATTGCCTATGTGCTGCAGGCCGACGCGTACGCCGAAACCGTCACCCGCGGCCAGTCCTTCAGCGTCCGCTTCGCGGTTCGTGACCAGCAGGGCAATCCGGTCAGTGGCCTGCTTGCCGCCGACTTCGGAACCCCGTCGCTGGTGAACCTGGTGAGCGGCCTGGCCCTGACCAACACCGTGGATTACACCGTCACCTGGATTGGTGAGCGCCTGGAAGCCGACGGCGTTTACGACATGACCGTGGCGCTGGCCGCGGGCGCGCCGGTTCTTCCGGGCAACCCCGTGCAGGTAAACGGGGCGCTCAGCGGTCTGCTGATCACCGATAACCAGGTGCTGACCGGTGCCGCGGCGGTAATGGTGGAACAACCTGCCCCGGCGGGCGCATTCCGCTGGATGGCGGTGCAACCGGCCGCAGTCAACATCGCCGCGGATGCCACCAGCTTCTCCGCCGGGGTGCGCTTCTTCGACAATGGAATGGCCCTGACCGACGATGGCGCCCTTGGCGCCTGGTCGGTGACCGGCTGGACCGACTCCGCCGGCTCCGCCCAGCCCGCTCCGGTAGTAACCGGAACCTGGAACGCCGCCACCAGTCAGTACGATTTGAGCATCACCGGCCTGACTGCCATGACCCAGGGCAACCGCCAGTACGTAAGCCTCGCCTATACGGTGCCGGGCACGGTCACCCGCACCGCGTCCTTCTCCCTGATCACCACGGCGGCGGGATCCCCGGCAGGCAACCAGGTGAACCCCTACTGGGGCGATCCGCGTCTGTATGTGGCGCCCAACCCGAGCATCACCGGTCCGGCCGGCGTTCTGGAAACCGTGCAGGCCACCTTTACCGGAGGGCCGGGCAGTCCCTCGGACGGCATCAGCGCCTATGAGTGGGACGTGGACTATAACGGAACCTTCGTGCCCGACTATCTCGGTCAGGTGGCCAATCACACCTGGGGCGTGGGTACCTCCGGCGTGCACAAGGTGGCTTTCCGGGTGACCGACAACCGGGGCTTTGTGGCTTTGGTGACCAAGTCCGTGGCGGTCTCCACCACTTCGGTGGGTGGCAATGCCATGCCTCAGGTGAGCCTGTCGGCAACACCCCCGGCGGTGGTGGGCACGCCGTTCAACCTGTCCGCCACGGCCATTGATCCGGATGGCGCGATTACCGCCTATGAGTGGGATTTCAACTACGACGGTTCGACCTTCGTGGCCGAGCCTGGTTACGGCAACCCCACCGCGGCCTTTACCTTTGCCACGGCGGGCGCCTTCACCGTGGCGGTACGGGTGGCCGACAACGGGGGCGACGTTGCCATGGCCACCCTGCCGGTGACCGTGGAGTGGGGACCGCCCACGGCGGTGCCGATTGCCGATGCCGTGTTTGTGGCCGCCGGGGTCACCGTCAACCTGGACGGCAGCACCAGCACCAGTGCCGACGGGGTGTCGCCCCTGGCCAGCTACGAGTGGGATTACGATTACAACGGCATCGCATTTACCGTGGATGCCGCCGGCGCAACGGCTGCCACCAGTTACGCCCCCATCGGCTTCCACACCATTGCCCTGCGCGTGACCGACGGCGCCGGCAAGAGCGCCATCGCCACCACCGACGTGGTGGTAACCGGCGGCGGCGCGGCTGGCAAAGTACACCTGTTTAACGTCCACGTGGACTACAGCGGCGTGGTGATCGGCAACACCTTCCCGCTCCGTTACCGGATTCTGGATCAGCAGGGTTTGCCCGTCACCGGGTTGACCGCATCCGACTTCCCGGCGGCCGGGGTGGTGCTGAGCAACGTGTCTACGGCCACCACGCTTACCCAGGGGGTGGACTACCAGCTGGGTGCCCTGACCGAGATTGGCAGCGGCAAGTACGAGCAGGAAATCACCCTTCTGGTGGGTGCGGCGGTGGCTCCGGGTGACCTGGTGGATACCAGCGTGCAACTGACTTCCGCCACGGCCACCGACGGGCAGCCGGTGAAGGGCGTGGGCGCATTCCACCTGGCCTCCGGAGCGGGTATTTCCACGGGCGAGTTCAAGCATGTGGAGGTGCAACCCTCGGCGCCGGTGATTGCGGATACCGACACCACCTACACCTTCAAGGTGAAGTTCCTGGATACCCAGCAGCAGGCCTTCGCTCCGGTGGCCAGCAGTCTCAACGTGATCTCCGCCACCAACCAGACCGGAGGTGCTTTGGCTGTCTGGAGCCTGCCGGCAAACCTGAACGCCGTGTACGACGGGGTGGCCGGGGAATACAATGTCACCCTGTCGGCCCTGTCCGGCCATACGCTGGGCGACCGGATTTACGTGACCCTGCGGGATCAGGTCACCACGGTGGACGGACTCCACACCCGATGGGTCAGCTTCGGCCTGGCGCTGGAGGTCTCCTCGGTGGTGCCGGCCCCGGTTCACAACGCCCAGTATGTGGATCCGGAGATCATCCCGTGATCCGGCGCGAAGGGGGCCAATCCCTAACCCCGGCTGCCGCAATTGGGTGGCGGATTTCCGTCGGTGATCCGGGCTCCGTCGCGTGCGGAGTTCGTAAGGATTTGATAATCAACGGGTTGCATCGACATCCTCTGTTGGCCCGGGTTATGCAGTGTTTCAACAGGAGGTTGAAACCAATGAATTCAGGGATCAGGAGCACGCGTGTTGCGGCGTAGTGGAATTACCGCATGGGGACTGATGGCCGTGGGCCTTGGCCTGCTGCTTTCCGCCTGTGGGGGCGGCAGCGGCAGTGGGGGAGGGCAGCCCGCGGGACCGCGTGCCCACATTCAACCCCTGTCCAACGTCAATCAGTTCGCCGGGGCCACCTGGTCCTTTGATGGGTCGGGGAGCAGCGCCACCGGTAGCATTGTGGCCTACCGCTGGGATAAGGATTACGACGGCACCACCTTTACCTTCGACGCTAGCGGGGTAACCGCCAACCTGTCCTATACGGTATCCGGCACCCATATCGTCGCCCTGGAGGTGGAAGACGATCAGGGCGCCACCGATCTGGTCACCCTGTCGATTCAGGCGTGGCCGGCAACGGATGGCTTCCACGTCTTTCCGGACCAACCGGGTTCTATCCTCGACTTCGGCGTCTCCCCGGTGGGCGTTCCGGTCACCCGCACGGTATACCTGGTCAACCGCACCACCACCCCCGTGCAGTTCAACGCCCCGAACCTGTCTGCGCTCCCGGGGCTCACATCCTCGGGTGTGACCTGGCCGGTAACGGTGCAGCCGACCAGCGATACGTCTCCCCCTCTTGCGGTGCGCCTGGTGTTCACTGGCAATCAGGTGGCGTCCCTGTCCGGCGACCTGTCCTTTCCCACCCCCGCCGGAGCCAAGATCGTTCCCGCTGTGGCCGTGGCCACCGAAGGGTTTTATCCCTCCGGCGATCTGATCACCGGGCGTGCCCAGCATACGGCCACCCTGCTCACCGACGGGCGGGTGCTGGTGGTGGGCGGACGGGGCGCCAGCCAGAACGAACTGAGCAGCAGCGAAATTTACGATCCGGGAACGCAGACCTTTTCCGCAGGGCCCTATTTGAATCAGGTGGTCAGCCCCTACTCTCCAACCGCGCCCAACATCGGGCCCCGCGCATTCCATTCTGCCACTCGTGTTTCCAACGGCAAGGTGCTGGTGGCGGGCGGGCAATACCAGGACGCTGCGCAAAGCAATCAGTCGGTGGCGCACCACACGGTACTGGTGTTCGACCCCTCCCTGAATATATGGGAGCGCAGCACCACCCTGTGGGATCCGCGTACCCAGCACGTGGCCGTGTGGGTGAATCAGCCCGGCTACGAACGGGTTCTGCTGATCGGAGGCAAGGGCAACCCCAACAACCCGAACGATGCCCTGGCCACGGTGGATATCCTGTTGCCGAATGGCAACAAGGAGGCCACGGGGACCTTGGTGCGCCCCCGGGTGGCGCACGCGGCGGTCGCCCTTCCCGACGGACGGGTGCTGATCGTCGGTGGGCAGGACCCGACCGATCCCACCGGGGCCACCGCTTCCGCAGAGGTATTCGATCCGTTCACCCGCTCCAGCGTGGAAGTGCAGAACCTGCTCCCGGCGCGCACCCATCTGACTCTCAATGCGGTGTACGATCCCATAACCGTTGGAACCAATATATTTGCCGTGGGTGGAAAAAATTCCAAATCCGGGGCGATGCCGTGGGTGGAGCAATTCGCGGGCATCTCCTTCAACCGCCCCGGGGCGTCGTTGTTGAGCCCGCGTTACCGGCATCGGGCCGTGGAGCTGGCGGGCAACAAGGGGCTGTTGATCGTCGGCGGGTATTCCTCCGGCAACCTGGCCGTGGGGAGTGCCGAAATTCTGTCACCCGATGGGCGTGGGTCCGTTTCCGCGGGTGGGTCCATGCGTGTTCCGCGCAGTTCCGGACATGCCGCCACCCGGCTCCTGGACGGATCGGTGCTGATCACCGGGGGGGTGGCGCCAACCATCGACGCGGTCAAGGCCACCGAGCGATACCTGCCCACCCCCTGATCGCCGCCCGCCGGCCATCGGTGGTACGATGAGTGGCACCGGGTGCCGGATTTTCCGAATCCTGGGCATTGTACTTCCCCCATTCGTCACTCCACGAGCCGGACAGGGGCTTCCGTAGCGGGTGAGGTCTTAAATAAAACAAGCCGTTATCTGTGTTTTTCAGTTCGGCACGGAATGTGCACAATTTAGGTGCTGGTGTCACGCCGGAACTCAATCCGGCCCGCAGGGGAGTTTCATGATCCGGACCGTTAACAGGAGATGGGGGAGCCTGGTGCTGGCAGCACTGATGCTGTCCCCGCATATCTCCCTTGCGGCGGATCAAAGCATCGTCAACACCTCCAACCAGACCGCCAACAACCTTTCGGCCATGCGCGGGTTTGATCCGGCCATTCTTACCGGAGTGAACGATCCGCACCCGAATACCTTCAATTTGATGGTTGGCGATCCCTCCAGTCCGTCCTACTATCTGGCCGGGAGCACCCAGTTTGGGTTCGGTATCGACGCGGGCGCGTCGGATCAGACCATTTGCCAGAATCGGGTGGACTGCGACTTTACCGCCAATGCTTCGGGATATCCGGAGGGCGGTGGTACGCCACTGGATGCCAATCCGCTGGCCCTCGACCAGACCGGAGACTCGGGATACTATTTTCTCTCCTATATAGAGGATGGGGATGACGGGACCGGCAACCCGCTCTTCGTTCAGGGGTTGAGAAATGAAATTCTCTCCTTCGGTGTGGACGCAGCAGATGGCTGCGGTTCGCTTGGCGCCCAGGCGGGGCAGGCGCGGTGTAACGAAATCGACTTCGGGTTTCATCAGGAACTCGCCATGATCGGGACGGGCAGCGCGGTGGGCGGCCACGGGGATGGTGACCAGATCTTCGACCTGTTCTTCAGCATCGACTCCCTGGTGGATGCGGACGGTAACCTGATCGGCGATGCGGTGGGCACCATGGACCAATCGTATACCGACGTCACCGCGGGGGTGACCACCAGCAATGCCTGTACCGGCACCTTCACCTACTCCGCTGCGAGTGGCTACACACAGACCAGTGGCGCCCAGGGAGAATGTCCGTGATCGACATGGGCGGTTTGGTTATCGAAATGAGAAAAACTTTTCCTTCCTCTTGTGAGAACTTGTTTTCCCACCGGTTTTCCGGCAAATGTGGAAAGGGTCTTTTTATTACGCAAAACCAACGGCTTGCGAAAAAGATTTCGGATGGCACGACGCTTGCTCTCTTAAGGGGCGTCGCGTTCAGAGTAGAACAGAATTTGTCACCGCAGGATAACGAGGTGCCACGTGACCGAGCTTGTTGATTCCTTCCGCCGTACCGTCAAATATATGCGGGTTTCCCTTACCGACCGTTGCAACCTGCGTTGCAACTACTGCATGCCGGCCTGGGGCAACCACTGGATGGAGAAGGACACCCTTCTTAACTATGATGAGCTGATCCGCGTGATCGAGCTGGCGGCCACCCGGGGCGTCTACAAGATTCGCGTGACCGGCGGCGAGCCGCTGGTTCGCAAGGGGTGTGTCGATTTCATTCGCCGTGTGGGCGAAGTGGAGGGCATCACCGAGGTGGCCATGACCACCAACGCCATCCTGCTGAAGGACCACGCCCAGGAGTTGTACGATGCTGGCCTGCGCCACCTGAACATCTCCCTGGACTCGCTGAACACCGAGAAGTTCCACGAGATCACCCGCGGCAACCAGCTGGCCCGCGTGTGGGAAGGCATTGAGGAGGCCGTCAAGGTCGGCTTCCCGAGCATCAAGATCAACGCGGTGGCCCAGAAGGGCGTTAACGACGACGAGTTCGTCGATTTCGTCAACCTGACCCGCGACATGCGCATCGACATGCGCTTCATCGAGTTCATGCCGGTTTCCGACTGGAACAACTGGCAGCAGAAGTACATCTCCATTGATGAGATTCAGAACATCATCAAGGAAGGTGTGGGCGAGCTGATTCCGGTCTACGATGGCGATGCCGCCGCGGGCCCGGCCGAGAACTACCGGATTCCGGGATACGTCGGCCGCGTGGGCTTCATCCACGCCATCAGCAACCACTTCTGCGACACCTGCAACCGCATCCGCCTGACCGCGGACGGCAAGGTTCGTCCCTGCCTGTTCGGCAAGATCGAGGTGGACTTCCGCGAGGCCATGCGCGAGGGCGCAACCAACGAGGAATTGAACGAATTGTTTGACGAGGTTCTGCAGATCAAGCCGGACGCGCACAACATCACGATGGCGAGCCCGGAGAAGATGCTGACCTCGATGACCGCCATCGGCGGGTAACAACGGTTTGTGGCACCGCCTGCCACGGCAGGCAACGCCACAAAGAGTGCTTCGGCGAACGATGCCGAGGCATCCGGGCGGACCGGAAGGTCCGGGCCGCTCGGAGGATAAGGATGTGCGGAGAAAATCCTCCGCACGGATGGGCCAGGACGGCCCAGTGATCCGGGTGTGATTGTGTCTACCGGGTCGCACGGTATCTCCTGAGTGGTTCAGGGATGCCATTAGTGTAAGTACACTGACGTGTAAGGAAGAGAAAAACATGAACAAGAAGATCTCTATCGCTGTTGGCGCCGCTGCTTTCGCCGCCCTGGGTGGCGTGGCTGTTGCCGCCGACCTGAACATCATCAACAACACCGAGAACTACGCGGATCCGGGCAACGCCACTGGCTTCCTGCCGATCTTCGTGGACGAGTGCTCCGCTACCGCGAATGCCACCTCCACCTCCTCCGGCACCGTCACCATGATGCAGGCCATGAGCACGACTGGTGTCGCGGCTTGTGCTGCTCACGGTAACCATGCGATGGCTGGTGCCGCCGCTGGCACCTTCTTCGCTGGCGTGGAGTTCGTGGTTCCGTTCAACAACACCGAGAACTCCGGCTACTCCACCCTGCTGGACCCGGGCTTCGACAACGGTCTGTTCAACACCGACGGCACTTCCTACTTCTCCGGCCTGAACCTGGGCTGGAGCACGATCGCGGACGCCGATGCCAACCTGGGCGGTACCCCGGACATCCCGATGGGCATGCCGACCACCGCTTCCGCGAACCAGCGTAACGAGTGGATCGACCAGATCGTTGTGGGCTACGTGATCTCCACCGATGCCGGCACCGGCGCGGTTGAGCTGAAGCAGAACTTCCGTTCTGAGCTGTCCTGGGTTGGCGGTGCGAGCGACGTCTCCCTGGCCAAGGTGGCCGTGGATCAGCGCTTGGAGCAGCAGGTCAACCTGCTGGATCCGGGTGTTGCCTTCGAGGCGAGCCGTCAGACCTTCCAGCAGGCCATCGGCACGCTGGGCGGTTCCGCTACCACCCAGCCGGACACCACCCCGGGCACCGAGAACGGTCTGGCCCAGCTGGTCTCGCAGGACATCGAGGGTTACCTCTTCTCCTGCTTGAACTGCGACACCCCGAGCCTGATCGCCTCCGGCGGTTCCCACGCTTGGACCCCGACCAACGCTGGCGACTACAGCTTCGTGCCGTACACCTCGCAGTGGCATTCCGTGCCCTCGATCGTGCACGCCCCGAACTAAGTCGGAGCTGGGTAACTCCACCCTCTGGGTGGATCGCGACCTGGTCGCAACCCTCTGGGGGCCTGCCTTTTGGCAGGCCCCCTTTTTTTGTGCGTGAAAGGCGGTCACCCATATTCCGATCGTGAGAACGGTGGTGTGGAGCGTGCCGCACGGGTTCAATCCCGCTTTAAACCTTTCTGCCACGTCCTTTCCAGGCCCCCCAATCGTGCTACGCGCACGGCGATATGGCTGGCGAGTCAAACCGTACTCCACCCCGGGGCGGCACTCGGTCGTCCGGAAATATCGCCGTGCGCGCAGCACCGCACGGCGGTATGTGAGTGTAGAGGGCTGATTGGTGCTCTTTCGGTGGAAATGACAGGCCGCCTTGCGTTCTGTATTGGCGATCGTCGATTTGCCGCGCCGTGAGGGGGAGGGCTTTTCGGGATTTTGGTGTGAATGGTTGGGTGGGGTGGGGTGGGGTGTATGGGTCGTATGCCGTTTCTTTTATTTCTTCCATGTCCTTTCCGGCCCCCCAAACCCCATCCCTTATCCCCCGGCAGGGGACACGGGGGTGTGCTGCGCGCACGGCGGTATGTGACTGTAGAGGGCTGATTGGAGCTCTTTCGGTGGAAATGACAGGCCGCCTTGCGTTCTGTATTGGCTATCGGTGATGGGCCGCGCTGTGGGGGAAGGCCGGTTGCGGTGGGCGGGACGGCTTTCTTGGAATTTCGTGTGAATGGCCGGGTGGAGGCTGTCGCATGGGTCGCGTGGGGTGGTCTGTGTTTTCTTCCATGTCCTTCCACACCCCCCAATCCCCATCCCTTATCCCCCGGAGGGGGACAAGGGGGTGTGCTGCGCGCACGGCGGTATGTGACTGTAGAGAATGGATTAGAG
>Ga0224496_10000472_pt1 | contig 27825 bp, 22 predicted proteins | sample SF_Jul11_sed_USG_2_FD_168127 | JGI IMG/M metagenome (GOLD analysis project Ga0224496, IMG submission 168127) | Sediment microbial communities from San Francisco Bay, California, United States - SF_Jul11_sed_USGS_8_1 | ecosystem: Environmental > Aquatic > Marine > Sediment | place: USA...
TTTGTTATTTCTATCCACCGCCAGCAGGTACTGGGTTAAGTCATTACTGCCAATCGAGAAGAATTCGACACGTTTAGTTAAAGCTTCCATCTGATAAACCGCCGAAGGCACTTCAATCATTAAACCTATAACCGGATAGGGCACATCGATGCCCTCATTATTTAATTCTTTGTGTGCCTTTGTAATAAGTTTAAGCGCTTCATCCACTTCACTAACATCACTGATCATGGGTAACATTAAACGCAAATTATTTGCATACACATTAGATTTTAATATGGCACGAATCTGGGTCAGAAATATTTCCGGGTGATCGAGCATAATACGTATACCGCGCCAGCCCAGAAAAGGGTTTTCTTCGACCACAGGAAAATAAGGCAGCGCCTTATCACCACCAATATCTAAAGTACGAAAGGTCACTGGTCGCGGTGAAAAACTTTGTAAAACCTGTTTATAAATACCTGCCTGCTCATCTTCACCGGGAAATCCATCACGAATTAAAAAAGGAATTTCAGTACGGTACAAACCGACGCCTTCTGCACCGCTTTTTAACGAAGGTGATATATCAGCAAGCAAACCGGTATTCACGTACAGAGGAATATGAATACCATCAAGTGTTTCAGACGGTTTATTAATTAATTCCTTGAGCTCAGCCTGAAGTGACTGCTCTTCACTGATTAAACGATTAAATTCATCCAGAATAGCTTTCGTTGGCTTAACAAAAATCTGCCCACGATAACCATCAACAATAATTTCCTGCCCCTTGATACGATGCACCGGCAAATTATCTATACCCATGACAGAAGGAATACCTAAAGCATGGGAAAGTATTGCAACATGTGAAGAAGCTGAACCTTTGGTTGAAATAATACCAACAAGATTTTTTAGTGGAACTTCAGCAAACTGGGAAACACTCACTTCTTCACCGACCAGTACGACTGGCCCTGATACTTGCTGGGTTTTTGCCTGCTGCATCTGCAAATGCATTAGAATACGCCTGCCCAGGTCTTTTATATCAACTGCACGTTCACGCAAATAAGCATCATCCATGGAATTGAATTTTTTAACATGCTCAGAAATAGTTTCACGCAATGCACCCTGTGCCCACTGCCCCGCTTTAATTCGATTAATTACCGTCTCAATTAATGAATCACTTTTCAACATCAGACCAAATACATCAAACAATGCCAGTTCTTCTTTTGATATGCTGCCTTCCATTCGCTGAGACAGATCTTTATATTCACGCTCAACATTAGCAACTGCCTGTTGAAATAATTTTATCTGCTCATCAATCTCGTCACCGGTAATAACATTATCAGGTACTGCAGACAGATTAGCGGGCGGAAAGACAACCACGGCCTCACCGATAGCAATACCCGGTGAACCACTTAAACCTTTCATGTTAAATGAATGGTCGTCAACATTTTCAAGCAAGCGGGTTAATTCACCTTTTTTCTCTGCATGAGAAATAGCGCCCGCCAGTTGTGCTGCCAGCGTAACCAGAAATGTTTCATCATTAGCTGAAAAACGCCTTTGCCGGGTTTGTCGTACCACCAGCACACCGAGAACGCGGCGATGCTGGGTTATTGGCACACCCAGAAAGCCATGAAATGACACTTCCCCGGTTTCAGTTACAAAACGGTAATTGGGGTGACTATGGGCATCTTTAATATTCACCGGTTCAGCCTGAGTAAGAACAAGCCCTACCAGACCCTGATCCAGATTAAATCTGATCTTACCTATGGCATCCTTGTTTAATCCATCAGTGGCCATTAACACCAGCTGATCCAGCTTGTCATCACGGAAATACACTGAAACTGCATCAACCTGCATTATCTGTCTGGTACGTTGAACAATGATGTTCAATGCCTGCTCAAGTCCAGATGCATCGTTTACATCCTGAATAAGATTTTTCAGGGTATCGAATATTTTATTTGTCATGCATCAGGCCACCAGAACTATTTTTTCAATACTGTGACAATAGACTGTTTTAATCTGAGTAACAATAAAAAAGCCCCGGTTGTGGCCGGGGCTTTTTATATCAGGTCGTTAAACAACCCTGTGCCATGCAATTTAATTATTGCCCTGGCTGTTGATAATCACCTGATGTGGAACCGAAACTGTCAACACATTCCTGTATATACTGTTTCTTTTCTTCTGCATCATCGATACCGGCCATTTGTGCCTGATCATCACAATAAGCCATTGCGTCCTCATTGCCAGCGTCCTGTGTAGCATAAGCTGTATTGAATGTTGCAGTTAAGGATAAAATTGCCAGTAATGTAGCAAACTTCATAAAGGTGACTCCCGTAGTAAATATCAAGGTTTTTTTCCTGTTTTCCGGCAAAAGCTGTAGACAGATTGCGGCATTTTTATGGCATTCACTCTAATCAGTAAAGAGAATAAAATTGCATGTCACAATTACATTTTTCGATTAATATGTCAGTTTGCCTACTGATGCCAGGCAGTTCACAAATTCGGAATAAAACCAGATCAGGCGCATATTGAGATGATGATTTAATGGACGTAGGACTACTAAAAGCTTTTCTTGAAGTATATCGTGCACGACATTTTGGCCGCGCAGCCAGGAATCTTTTTATTAGTCAGTCAGCGGTTAGCGCCAGAATCAGACAACTCGAAGAAGAACTGGGGATACGACTCTTTACCCGTGACCGTAATAACATTGAATTAACCACCGCCGGCAAGAAATTTCTGTTATATGCAGAAAACATTCTTAATACATGGAACAGAGCAAAACAGGAAATTGCCATCCCGGAAGGGGCTGGCACTTTATTAAGTGTTGCCGCTGTTTCCAGTATCTGGGATATCTTTCTTGAAAACTGGTTAAGCTGGGTTCAGCAAAACAACGCCGCCACCGCTTTGCAGGCCGATGTCATGCAACCCGACGCCATCATACGAAACCTGCTGGATGGCACCCTGGATCTTGGTTTTGTTTTCGATCCCCCGAAGACACCTCAGTTACTGGTAAAAGAACTGATACCTGTCCCATTAATCATGGTATCCACACACAAAAACATCAGTGCCGAAGATGCCGTTAAAACAAACTATGTTTTTGTTGACTGGGGAACCTCATTTGGCATGATTCACGCCAGACAGTATCCAGACATACCACCCCCAAAACTAAGGGTCAGTGTCGGTCGAATAGCACTTGGTTTTCTGAATAAATCCGGAGGTACTGCGTACCTTCCTGAAGCCATGGTGAGTGAACAACTGGGCTCAACTTTTTTCAAAGTTGAGGACGCCCCTGTTATTCATAAAGATGCCTATGCTATTTATTCACAGGCCAGTAGCAAGCAGGTTGCTATTAATGAAGTATTAACCTGGTTTGATAAGACCTGGATCTAGTCCCAATCATCAAACTCGCCTCTAATAAGACGCTCCAGCTCTTTATCTTCGCGGATCTGCTCCAGGCGTCGACGTGCATCAGAGTAATCCTTTAAGATAATTTCCTTATCATCTATTTCATCAAAATCCTCAAGCATAGCACCGTCCTCATCATCGACTTCATCAAAATCATCTTCATCATCGTCTATTTTTGCAGCCATAAAACCTAATCTCGCCTATCTAAGCATTTACCAAAATCATTAGCGGCTGGTAATATTCATTAGTGACACCGACCTGTAAAGAAAAAAATATTAATCGTCACGATCAATATTTTTGATCGACAATATCAGGCCACACAAGCTTTCAGGCCTTTACGCCTGACACTGAAACTTTTTCGACTAACTAATTGTACTGTTTTAAATTAATATCAGGCTGAGATTCACTCTGACCAGACAAAAGCGCCCGATCTCCGATCTGACTACCGCATCACTCTCAGGCTATAACGGTTTGATGTCTCCATGGCCTGTCATACCTGAAGGTAATTCCAGGCCATAGTTGTACACCCACATCGCGCTCCCTTGCAATGACGATAGCCACAACTCATACCTACAGCCCCAGCTACATTAATCAGACCATATCCATCTGTTATCTCCTCGTTGCTGACCCGGTCAGATATCGCATTTTCACAGCCTTAGCCACTGTTCGTAAAATCACAGTCATACTTGTGATTTATATATTTTGCCTGAGCATTTTATTAAACCGGTACTTCGTTACGCCTATTTCCAGCCGGTCTTTAGGGTACAGGGTTGTTCTAGAGATGCATCAACGGATCCTGTTCTGGTCTTAATTTGAAAACAGGCAATAAGCAAAAAGCATTTTCATATCACACAGCTGTTCAAACATATTCTTTTTCTACTGATTTCTCCGCATGATTTATACCGCTCAAATACAGGGGACCGATATTATCCACAGCATCTCTAAGCAGAATTCTATAATCATCATCCATAGAATGGACTCTAAACCCTCGCTTCTCCAGCAGAGTTCTCATCTTTTCAGATGATGGAGAACAACGCGCATATATATCTGAAGATTGATATTCGTTAAGCAGATCATCAACAATCCTGCTTCCATATCCCTGATTCTGGTATTTTCTGGCTACTGAGAGCGCATAAATTTCAGAACCCCTTATATTGTCCGAAGCTGCACTCATAATTAATGTAGCGATACGTTTGTTATTCTGTATAAAAACAAAAGCCCGTGCATATCTTTGATCAAGCAATAATTGCCTGCCAACCACCGACTGTATTTCATACTTCATTGATTTAACAATTTCAGGATTTTCAGCATTGAATGAATAACGCCCTTTCCTTGCGCCATAAAGAATACAGCTATAGATGAATTCAAGGTCTTTCAGATTTGCGAGACGTTTTACTATTGACATGAAACAAACCCTACCAGTCAGGCAGCTCATGCTAGTAAAAGCCTGTAAATGAGTCTAATGATATAAAATAATCATAACCATCTAATTTTTTGATCAATATATTTTAGCAATCTTATACAGCTAAACTTAAAACGGGTGCGGATAATCAACAGCCAAACAATCTAATCGACAAAGCCTAATTGTACGGCCTTTTGAGTAGCTTCTGCCCGATTGGAAATACCCAGTTTTGAATAGACATTTTTGATATGAGAAGCAACAGTGTGATGAGAAATATTCAACTCTTTTGCCACAAGCTTAACTGAATGACCCTTAGCAATCATCCTTAAAACCTGGATCTCTCTTTTACTCAAATCGTCTTCAGCTGGCTTCTGTACAATATCAGCCTCAGGTTCTTCAGAATTTGAAAAATGATCCAGTATTTTTAATGCTATTTTGGGAGTCAAAGCAGGTTTACCTTCGGTAATACCCTGCAGTGCTTCAATTAATAGTTCACGACGTTGCTCTTTCAGCAAATAACCTTGCGCGCCTGCCCTAAGCGCTGAAAACAGATGACTGTCATCATCATAAATAGTTGTTACTACCGATATGCAATCAAATCCTTCGTGACTCAGTCTATTTAGAATCTCAACACCAGAACCATCAGGCAGATTAAGATCAATTAATGCAATATCGGGTTGCGCACGATCAAGAAAGTGACTGGCCTCTTCAATAGAAGACACCATCTCAATCATCACACCAGGAAAGCTGCTTTCGAGAACATCATATAAATATTGCCGTGCATCATTATTATCTTCAAGAATAAGCCCCGTGATTATCTGTTTGTTCGATTTCATAATCTCGCCTCTTCTGTGACTAATGGCAAATTGATATTGAGTATACTGCCAGCACCATGTTCAGACATTAACTCAATATCAGCACCCATTTCTTCGGCTCTTCTATTCATATTTAGTAAGCCACGGCCTTTTTTAATCTTCGACATAACAAAGCCTTTGCCGTCATCAGCTACCTTAAGTCGCACCTGATTATTACTATAAATAACTTCGATAGTCACAACAGACGCATTCGAGTGTTTAATGATATTACTCACTGACTCACGCAATATTTTTCTTATATTTGACTTTTCGGCACTGGATAATTGTATGTTTTTATGAATATTAAATTGTTGCCAGTTTAGCTGCATACCGGCATCTTCACAGCGTTGTCTTATTTCACACTGCCAGTCAAAAAGATTTACCTCGAGTGATAACTCACCATTTTCAAGATCATTAATCACATTACGAAGCTCATCCAGTATTTCACGCCCCAGATCGGCATTCTGCTCGGAGTTTGAACGGTAAATCAATGATAATACTTTTGAACTCACATCATCATGAAGATCTCTTGCCAGACGCTTGCGTTCTTTTTCTGCGCCCTGTAATTGTGCATGCTGAAAATCGACTATATGCTTATATAACAATGATATTGCATCAATCATTTTTGCATCATGCGGTGAAAATAAACGGGCACCTTTATTAGCATTATGCATCCTTAAGGATAAACAATCTGGTAGATTTGGCACTAAAACCGACTGACCATAGTTTTCAATTAATGTCTTTGCTGTCTTTTCATTGTCAGTCATCTCCAGATGCAAAGGCCTATACATTTGTTCAAGTAATTTAGGCCAAAGTATTTTTGGGCTTTCAAGCTGAGATCGCGTTAACAGTATTGTCAGTAATTCCGGCAATAATTGCCTGCTGTTATATCTCATCTTCTTTTTGGCCAGATGATCAAATAGCCATTGGCGAAGTGGAAAATAAACCCAGCCAATTAAGGCCAGCGAAATAATAATACTTTCCTCGTGATCAAGCCCCAGACTCGTAAACATAAATATATCGAACAGAACCACCCCGGCACCACACATTAACCAGAACCAGGCATTTAATATCCAGCTATCCAGATTAAATAAACGATAACGCCTGAGACCCAGTGCCATACCCAGATAGACAAACACAAATAATACCCAACCGGTTTTTTGCGTAATCAATGGCTCAGCGCCAATTAACAAAGGAACCACATTCAAAGCAACATACGCAATAGGCCCTGATATCCAGGCAAGAATAAACCATTTTAACTGGGCACGTGACACTGGATCAGCACTGGACTTTTGCCACTGCACAACACCAAATGTCACATCAAGCAACAGCCAGAAAACAACCGGTAGACGAACAGCATAATCCAGTGAATCGTATATCTGTAAAAAATTAAGCCCAAGAAAAATAACCACCAGAAAAGCAATAAAATATAATATCGGGAATCGGTTTATCGGCTTTGGATAAAACCAGAACAGTGCTGTTCCCGGCCCGGCAAACAACATAACACCCAGTTGATTAGTTCTTGATAGTAAATAAAATAACTGGCCATCAAAGGCCAGTTCTCTTGTCGTGTAAATCGCTGATGGCACAATGGTAATCACTAGCCCAATGGCTGCTAATACATACAATCTGGACGCCATTTCATTCTGGCTATAGACCCAGACCAGAACACCCATTACAAGAATGCTATAAGCACAAAACAGCTGGAACCAGAAATAAAATGATAACTGCGATATTGGCCTGCTACTGGAAGGTGAAACAACATAACTACCATCAACAGTCATTAGAGAAACAGTTTTATGTGTTAATAAATTATATATTTCTGATTGTTTTTCAAAAAAACTCAGATAGTTCTCATATAAAGCATGGTCATCTGGCTCAAACAACAGATCATCAGCATGCAAAGCAACAGCACGCCCATCCGCAAGCGATAATTGCTTAACGACATCACCCTGTTTTAAACCCGCTTTGTCTGCCGGGCTATCTTCAGCTACCCTGGTTATTTTGATACCCGATTCATCAGGCTCAAACTCTAAACCCAGCCAGGGATGGTCAACGGCCAGGCTGATAGCAAATATTGTCACCAGCATTAAAACTGCTGACAGTAAAATAACAATATGATGGGGAGAGAACTGACGTTGCATTATTTTATATATTTAGAATGACCGGGAAACACCCAGACTCAGCATCTGAATATGGCCTTCATACTGACCATTATAGGCATCAGTACCATTAGCATCGGTATCAAGCCCGCCCGATGAAATAATCTGATTGAGATAGCTTTGGCCATTCACTGTTCTGTCATCAATCCCTGCATATTGATAAGCAGCTTTGAATAGCCAGAGCTTATCGATTTTATGAACAAACCCAATACTCAGCATATAACGATCGGCATCAGCTGTCGTTGCATCGAAATAGGCATCTTTCTGCGCACCCTCTTCATAGCCGGCGCCCAACAGCAACTGGCTACTGTCATTTAACTGATAAATAATGCCCACTCTGTAATTTGTAACATCACTCCAGTAATTTGAAGTCACAGAATAAACAGTTCCCGGGGGAAGCACACCACCGGTTGCCTGAAGAACGGTCTGGTCATACTGGCTCCAGCCTATTCGCTCAATATCAAACTCGGCATACAGAGCATCACTCAGTTTATACCCTGCCCCTATCTGCAGGCGATCCGGCAACCCCAGTTCTGTTTTTGCTGTCACCACACCCATGCCGGTAATATTTGAAGCCCCTTGAAGCCCTATATCAACTGCAGAGTGATAACTGACACCTGCCGACCAGTTATTCTGTTTATATAGTGCTGACACATTCCAGCCTGCTTCACTGCCATCACCACTGGTCTGACTACCCGCCGTATTAAATTCAACTTTTATGATATTGTAATAATCAAGGCCAAATGCAATTGCAAACTGATCATTCACTTTGAGACCGATACTTGGACTCAGCGCAAACAACTCGAGACTACTTTTCAGAGGGTGCAGACCGGCTATATCGCCACCTGCGGAAACGACTGTATCAACAGATAAAAACCGGGAAAAAGTATCTGCCGGCCAGACCATTTCAAGACCAAAAGGCACACCAACATGCAGCCCCCAGGAATATTGATCTGTTATTTTCTGATTGAGATAGACAGAAGGTAATACAGCATCACTGGCCTGGTTATCGACTTTACCTTTTTCTAGATTGGGTAATAATGGCGATACAGAAGTATCCACTGACACACCGATCAAATCAAATGATGCTTTGTGAGAATCAGCAAACATCATCGATGAATAATTATAGGTAAATGCTCCCGCACTATCAGGATTAGCCACCATAGCGTCTGACAGTGCAATACCTTCTACTGATGACTCGGGTATGATAAACCCGGCTGAAAATCCTGACCTGTAAACTAAAATACCAACTGCAAGTAAAACTAAACGACTCGAATTCACATATTTAATAGACAAAACCAGCCCCTATAAAACAAATATTCTTTTATAGTTAAAAGTCCATTTAAATGAAATTATTTTTTGCTCAAAAATCGTTTGAGACAAGAAAAAAACAAAGCAGCATTAGATCATATCGTACTTTGGATGGAATTATAACTCATTACTAAATATGCATACTAACAAACATAATCAATATGGGAACTGTCGATATCGTTAATGCAGCATAAGTGATTAAGACTGAATCAATCTAAATATAAATCAGAATTATTTTCATGAAGAACAACTCACTGATATCTGACCTGCCCATGCCGGTGGGGGTTGTGCATAAACCTCATAATCGGCCTGCTCATCAAAAGGCTTCTGTAGCAATAATAATAACCGGTCTATCTCACTATAATCCTGATTTCGGGTCGCCTTCTCTATAGCAAGCTCTGCCATGTAATTTCTCAGAATATATTTAGGATTGGTTTGCTTCATGTGTTTACTACGTTGCTGACCATCGCTATTTTCACTGGCCAGCCTTTGCTGATAATCACCGTACCAGTTATCAAAGGCGGCACGGTCAATAAATAAATCACGCGCCGACTCAGATGATTCGCCGGACAGGGTTCTGAACAAAATGGTGTAATCAACACGATCTGCCTGCATAATTTTGCATAAATGATCACACAGTGCCTGATCCTGTGATTGCTGATCAAACAGTCCGAGTTTGCTACGCATCAATTGAGCATAACGATGTACAAACACTATTTTATATTCATTAAGTTCCGCTATAGCCATTTCAGCGGCTGTTTCCGGCACATCATGAAGCAAAGGCAACAAAGCCTGGGCAAGACAACTTAAATTAAAAGCACCTATATCCGGCTGCTTGTTAAACGCATAACGTCCCTGATGATCAGAATGATTACAGATAAAATCCGGATCATAGACATCCAGAAATCCATAGGGACCATAATCAAGGGTCAGCCCCAGAATAGACATGTTATCGCTATTCATAACCCCGTGAGCAAAGCCCACCGATTGCCACGCAGCAATCAATTGACCGGTGCCCGTAATCGCCTGCTTCAATAAAGCCAGATAGGGATTAACCTCATCTTTCAAATCCGGGTAATGGTGTTCGATCACATAATCTGCAAGCAATCTCAATTTATCGTATTGCTGGGTATAGTAAAAATATTCAAAGGAACCAAAGCGCACGTGGCTCGGCGCCATGCGTAATAACATGGCACCGGATTCAATCTGCTCACGATAGACTTCAGTATCACTGCCAATCATACACAGTGCTCGGGTGGTGGGAATGCCCAGACCATGCATAGCCTCACTGCATAAATATTCCCGAATGGTTGACCGTAATACCGCACGACCGTCACTACCCCTGGAATACAGTGTTGGCCCTGCGCCTTTTAACTGCAAATCCCAGCGCTCACCTGCATCTGTTTTCACCTGCCCCAGTAATATGGCACGCCCGTCCCCCAGTCTGGGCACATAATGACCAAACTGATGCCCGGAATAACACATCGCCAGCGACTCATAGCCCGGCAATGTTTTTTTGCCACTGATGATATCAACAAAATCAGCCCGTCGGGCTTCATCGGGATGCAGCTCAATCAAATCCGCTGCCGGCTGATTAAAACTGATTAAATGCTGATTAGTTAACGGCGAGGTAGCCAGACGATGATAAAATTCCTCGGGCAATGTCACGTAGGTATTTTCAAACTGTAATTGTTCAAGGGTTTTCATTACCCCATTTTGAATTAAGCTTGACGGCAGTCAACCGGAAAACCACAGGGACTTTATCATGCTACCCATCGAATCTGTCAAAATACAATGCCCACACTGCTGGGAAGACATTGATATTAATGTTGATTGCTCAGTGGAAAATCAGGAATACACCGAAGACTGTGAAGTCTGCTGCAAACCGATCAGGCTAACCATTAGTTGTCAGGGAAATACGCTACCGACAGTAGACGCTCAAAGAGAGTACGATTAAAGCTAACGGCCGGTAGCACCCATATCACCACCGGCCTTTCCACTTTATCTGGAAATGCGTTTCAGCGGGTTAGCAAACATGGTCATATACCAGAACACGACCGAATAGAGCATGGCACCTAAACCAATCAAATTTAACATGCCTTCTGCCTGCTTACGCATCGCCAATGTTTCATATTCACCGGTAATCATAAAAAAACAGCTAATTGCGAAAATAAAAACACCCAGTATGATATTGAACTGAAATAAACGATGCAGTTTTCGGGCCTTGTTTTCTGACATGTGACATCTCCGTGGTATTAAATAAAGTGGCGACAAAATAGCAAATTAGACTCCTCTAATATTTGATCATTATCAAATTCTAATATTTATTTTAAATCATTGAAAAATATAGAAATTAACTTTATTCAGGCATAAAAAAAGCCACCCAAAGGGTGGCTTTTCAATGATTATAAGATAATCAAATTACAGCTGAGTACGTATGGCTGTCCATATTTCACCATCAGTACCTGATTCACGTACCATGTCACTATAATTGCTTTGTTCAGAATAAACTTTGTAAGTAAAAGTTGTTCCTGAAACACCAATCACAGCAGATGTTTCTCTAAACTCAAAACCTGAACCCATAAGAGTAACAACATTTGGATCAATAGCCTCATTCGTGTAAACAACCACGTAATTTACACCATTAACCGTTTCAACATACCACTCGAAGTTAAGTACAAAACCGGCTGTATCATCGTATTGGCCTGTACCAGGATTAGCCTGTGAGCCATCCTGACTACCCGTAAAAGCATCAAATGTTGTCTGTTCAGGGTTTTCATCAAAAGTCTTTCCAGCGACATCCGCAGCAGTAAATGCCACTGCACTAGCACAGTCAGCTACAACTGATTCATATTCAGCAAAGCTGTTTGGCGTAATAGGCGCACCCAGACCACCATTGGCAAGATCATCCCAGCCTGACTCATAAGCACATGTCAGTGATGTAACAGGCGGAGGTGTAGTAGTACCACCTGCACTTGTAATGGCTGCCTTGATATCAGCAATTGCCGTATTATCAAAACCGACTTCACCTGAGTCAACCGTACCGGCTGGCTCAAACTCACCTTCATACACCAAACCATTATAGACAGAGAAGATTCTCTTCACATCAACACTGTCATGGTCACTTAGCAATAAATAAGCATAATTAGTTTTGACAGATGCAGGAACATCATAAGTTAAAATAGCCTCATTATTGATAGTCTGAATACTCCAGGTACTGCTCGCAACCGGAATTACCGAATGATAATTTGTTGCAGTATTACGATTCACATAATCATTCAAATAGAAATTAGCTGTACCTGATGTACCCGTACCGACCAGCTCTACCTGAAGCCCCTGAGATAATGTACATAGATTAGTTTCACCTGGCTGAGCATAGGCTGGCTCAACACAACCTTCAGGTATTCTTTTGAATGCGACAAAATAAGCCTGAGGATCACTATTGCCATCATTAACCCACGCAGACGGAGACAGCAATTCATCGAGTGTAGTGGCATTGATAGATCCACCACTTACTGGATCCGGAATGGTCACCACGGAATCGCCCCATAACTCATATAAATCTGCACCTGCCGTAAACGTCATATTGTAAGCCGTTGCACCTGTGGAGAATGTGGCAGCAGAATCAATAATCGATGAGAAATTACCGTTATCACTGTTCGCAATAAATGCAGCAATATTCAAACCTGACACATCAATTGCACCTGATGCGGCAACGGTGAAACTATCATCCGGACAGGTAAAGGTGCCACTGTTATCGGCATTATACGCTATGCTACATTGGCTAAGGTCATCAGCACTAACAGACCAGCCAGTTGAAGTTAATATGATTTCATTTGAAGTCGATGTCAGTGCTTCAAATGCACCGGACGTGAAATTATAAGTATACATAGCTTCAGTTATTGAACCATTGCTCTCGGTAACTGTGCCATATTCAAGATCCTGCCAGGATGAATTAATTTCACCCCAAATCCAGTTGAAACCATCGGCTAATTGAGCCCGGAAAGTAGTAGCTGTTGAATTGGTTGCTGCCGTTACAATAGCAATATCTGTTTCAATCGTTGTAGTATCAACAGTTGCATTGACTGTAGTAGCCACAGTGGCTGGGTCATATGTACCCGCAGTAGTCGCCGTATCAATTTCAGCTGAAATGGTACTGAGCGTAGCAACTACTTTATCAACAATAATTACGATTAAAGCATCCAGTGCTTCTGTCAAAGTTATCGAGCTACCTGAGATTGCTGTTTCAACTGCCTCAATATTATTGGCCAGTGTAGTCGCTGTAACCTGTGCAATCTTATGCAGTTTTTCATAGTCTGCTGTATTGGTTACAGTTAAATCAGCCTTTTTTTCTACATAGTCATCAAACAGTGATACGGCTGTAACATCCTGGCCCATAGTCAGCAGCATTTCTTGCTCAATCTGCTCAGCTGTCTGGCCGGTTGATTCGATCTTGGCCTGAACCATAGTCGTTAATGGACTAACGAATGTCTTACCTACAGGCGCAGTTAAAGTGTATTTTTTAGTAACAGCCGATCCAGTATCTTCATCAATAGTTGTACCTGCTATAACTTCCACCACGACTGGATAAGTATCAATCTGTGTCTGAGTAGCATCTAGAGAATATGCGCCACCTGCAGTAGATGTGGCTGAAGGCTCACCTGAATCACAAATTTTATTTTTGTTAAGATCAAGACAAACTTTAGCTCCAGAAAGATAACCATCAGCTACTTTTCCAGACAATGTAGTTGTTACTGGTGTAGCTGAACCGCCACCACCGCCACCACAACCCGTGGTTATAACTGAAAGCCCAAACAGAGCTGACGCGACATAATTTAACTTCATAATACTATCCTTCTTTCACGTTATAAAGTTAGCAATCACAGCATTCGCAATTACTATTCTTTTATTAAGTTTTTCCGAATAAAGGATAGATGACAGGTATCGTATAACAATCACCTAAATCAGTGATTTTTTATAACAACCACCTGTTCAGGTGAATCATACAAATTTCGGTTAAATAGTTACTCACTGGTAGTTTTTATTCTTATTATTGCTACTATGCTTTAATCCGTTAAATTCCATTTACCAACACCATCTAAATACTTTATGTTACATCCTGGTCCCTATCTGACAGCCGTTTTTATGCTATTCACTTTATCATGGCTGATGGCATGCAGTGATGAACCTGAATCTGCAGAGCAGCAAATCCGCCAGTTTATTGCTACTGGCGAAGAGTATGCTGAACAACGGAAAATTTCAGCTTTAAAAGAATTGATCTCGGAAAATTACCGTGATGAAAGAAACCTGGACCAGAAAGGGATTCTACGACTTGCTCAGGCTTATTTTATGGGCCACCAGAACATTAACCTGTTTACCCATATTAAAGATATTCACATTACCAGGCCTGATCAGGCCCATGTCACACTATTTGCAGCCATGACCGGAACTGCTGTCGATTCAATGGATGCCTTTATCAGCCTTCGGGCACGGCTTTATGTATTTGAACTGGCATTAATTAAAAAGAATGATGAATGGAAATTACTGCAGGCTAAATGGCGACGCGCCCAGATCAATGAAATGCTCAATGACCCGTAACGCGTTAGAAGATAAAAATTAGTGTCGACGTTGCTGAACCGCTTTGGCCAGTTCACGCAACAGAACTTCAGACTCATCCCAGCCCATACAGGCATCGGTAATACTCTGACCGTAAACCAGATCCTTATCCAGCTTAACATCCTGACGACCGGCCACCAGATGACTTTCCAGCATGACCCCAAATATACGGGTATCACCCTTGCTAATTTGTGCTGCCACATTACGACAGACGTCAGGCTGCCTATTATGATCCTTGCCGCTATTAGCATGAGAACAGTCAATCATCAGGCGCGCACGCTGTCCATCTTTTTCCAGTTGCCGGGCAGCTTCCTCAACACTGGCCGCATCATAATTGGGCTGTTTGCCGCCACGTAAAATAATATGGCAGTCGTCATTACCGGTAGTTGAAAAAATTGCCGAGTGACCCTGCTTGGTTAACGACATAAATACGTGGGGGCGTGATGCCGCCTGAATCGCATCTATGGCAATTTTCAGGTCACCATCGGTTCCATTCTTGAAGCCTACCGGACAGGACAGACCCGATGCCAGTTCACGATGCCCCTGACTTTCCGTGGTCCGTGCACCAATGGCACCCCAGCTCACCAGGTCGGCGATATATTGCGGACTGATCAGGTCCAGAAATTCGGTACCGGCCGGCACGCCCATTTCGGCCACGTCGAGTAACAGACTGCGCCCTACGCGCAAACCGTGATTGATGTTATAGCTGTCATCCAGATGAGGATCATTAATCAATCCTTTCCAGCCAACGGTGGTGCGGGGTTTTTCGAAATAAACACGCATCACAATACACAGGTCATCTGCCAGTTCATCTTTGATGACTTTTAAACGCTCGGCATATTCACGGGCTGCTTTCGGATCATGAATCGAACAGGGGCCAACAATCACCAGCAGGCGATCATCTTCACCATTCAGAATCTCGTGAATAGTTTGACGGGCATGGTAAATGGTATCCGATGCTTTATCAGTAAGCGGGTATTCCTTATGCAGCTCCTCGGGTGGAATTACTTCCTGCATACCGGATATACGTAAATCGTCTGTCTTGTACTTCATTGAATTACTTGATGGCTATTAATCTATGGAGCGCATTATATAGGAAAATTATCTTGCCGTGGCTTATAACAACAAATCTAGAAGGCCCGTTAGATCAGAAATCTCATAATCTGCTGAAAAATCTGTTTCTTTCCAGCTATCAGCATGCCGGTTTACCCAGACAGATGAGATCCCCACCCTGTGAGCACCGTAAATATCATGAATAGCATGGTCGCCCACATGCAGTGTTTGCTCAGGTGTTAGCGCATAATGCTGCATGGCTTTTTCAAACATGGCCGGCGCTGGCTTGGCGGCCATAACATCCGCGGCTGAAATTTGTATATTGAATACCCTGCCCAGACCGGTTTTCTGAATATCGGCATTGCCATTGGTCAGGGCGACCAGATGAAATCGACGTTTTAACTGTTCCAGTACCGGCAGTACATCATCATACAAGGTTACCCGCTGACGGGCATCATGGAACACCTTAAAACCTTCGTCGATCCAGTCATAATCATAATCGAGCTCATCCGCCAGCTCACGGAAATGTGCACGTCGCGCTGCAGACAAATCATGAATTAATGAAGGTTCGCGCTGTAATAATTGCTTACGCTTATCCCGCAGGCTTTCAATGTTATAACGCTCGGTAATTCTGGGAAGATGTCTGCTCAACCACTGATAAGATATATTTTCAGCCTGGATGATCGTTGGCATGCATGGCCAAAGGGTATCATCGAGATCAATGGTAAGGAGTTTTATCCGGGATTTAAGACTCAATTGTCAATAACGATATAAGCGGGTGAGGAAAAAGCCTGACGAAATTCTTCAAGCCGTTGTTTCGTTGTATTTCTATCGTCTGAACGACCAAAACGAACATTATATTTAACGTCACCACTGGTGGAAACAAAATCAATCAGATAGGCATCAAAACCGTTACCCATCAGTTCATCGAGAAATTTGACCGCATTATCACGACTGGCAAATAATCCTGCCTGTACAGAATAATAGGATTTAGCTGTCTCAGATGATTTGGTTGTTACATCCACTACATCAGCTTTAGATTGTGCTTTTTCTGTTTGACTCTGTTCAGTAACCCTTGATATATCGGATTCGTCTGTCCGGATACTATTCGCTAACGCCGGTGTAGTAATCTTCGGTGACACAACCTGTGTCACCTGTTGTACTGGTTCCGGTGTCGGCTTACTAGTGGAAATGGAGGATGTTTTAACAGGGATTTTGCTCTGTTGCTGATTTGCAACGCTGATTTTCTTAACGGGCTCAACCGGCTTTGGTGATGATTTTACTATTTTTTTTTCCGGCTCCCTGGACTGACTTACTTTTCTGGCTTCCTCTGCCTGTTTATCATTTACCTCTTTAGCGCTTTTTTTTTCCTCAACCGGATTCTTATCTTCCTGTTTTATAGTGTCATCTTCAGCTTTATTTTCTTCCCCCTGCTCATCCGTTACCGCTTCGGACTCAGTTGACTGTTGTTCAACAATCGGAGGCGGCCATATGAGTGATTCCATATTACTGGCCTGATAACCAAATACAAAACCCAGTCCAAAACTAACGATAATGCCCAGTATAAATAAAAGATAAATTGTCAGCTGTTTCTGTTTGTCAATTACGTAAGGAGTCATTTGTTACCTTGCTGTCATATCAATATCTAAAGGATTTTATGTTGTCTAGCAGGTAAAGTGTAGCGTAATAGCCCACATTTTTAATATATTCACAAAATAATTACAGATAAGCATTTATAAACTGCTCTAATTGATGCCTGTTGGTCGCTGCCACAACCGATTGCGGCTTTAAAGAAAGGCTGAAATCTTCTTGCTTCGAAAAATCACAGGCACAGCCACCGGCCTCAAGAAGAATAAGATGCCCGGCAGCATGATCCCATAATTTCTGCCCGCCATGCACATATAATTGACTACGACTTGCCGCCAGCCAGCACCAGTCCAGTGCACCAGAACCAAAGTTTCTTTGTGATGCATAAGGATGCTCAGCAGCCAGGCGTGTCGCCATTTTCTCAGGTAAGCGTTTAAAATCAATCTGGGCAATACACTGATTAATCGTTCTGCTTTTTGTTTCAACATGCAGTGCTTTACCATTTAACCAGGCACCCTGTCCGTTTATAGCTGAAAACATTTCGTTTCTAACCGGATCAAAGACACAGCCTAACTGGATTTGCTTATTTCTAACCAACGCCAGTGACACAGAGAATATCGGCACACCGGATGCAAAATTACTGGTACCATCCAGAGGATCCAGTATCCACAATCCTTTGTTATCAGCATCAAGTAATGCCTGCTGATTTTCAGATAACATTTCTTCACCCAGAAAATCAAAATCAGGCCAGTGTGTTTTCAATTCTCTGGCAACAGATTCCTGCATAGCAAGATCAGCTTCCGTTACAAGACTTCCATCCCTCTTTAAATCAAATCCTACTCGATTAAAACGGGACATTATTTCCTGTTCTGCATGACAGGTAATAATTGATATTATTTTTTTTAAATCATCGTTCAATGTTACAATCATCGTTTACAGTTATAATAAAAATCAATTCTCAGCACCCGCATTAACATCAACCCAGAAAGTGCTACCTTCACCAGGACTACTGGAAAAACCAATATCACCATCCATTTTCTGCACCAGAAGTTTTGTAATCACCAGACCAATACCGGTACCTTCAATATCCGTTTTTTCCGAACCGACTCGCTCAAATGGCTTAAACAGATTGTGTTGCTGCTCAACGGTTAAGCCCATTCCAGTATCAGATATTGAAACTCTTACTTTATCAGTTGACTGCCTGCTACATTCAATAGTTACTAATCCATTCTGACGATTATATTTAATGGCATTTGATAATAAATTTAAAATAATCTGCCTAAATCGCATTTTATCAACATGAATTGTACAATTATCGGCTGTATTATTTTTGGTAATTATTTTAATCCCGGAACTTTCAGCCTGGGCAGCAACCATATTAATGCACGCATCTATTACTTCATACAAATTAATATCAGCCATAATCATATCGAATTTTCCTGCTTCGATTTTAGCCAGGTCGAGCACTTCATTTATCAATTCCAGCAGATGCGAACCTGCACTCAGGATTTCCTGAACATTATCTTTACTTTTTTCATCCTCTACATCCAGCTCCAGAAGCTGAGCAAATCCAAGCACAGCATTCAATGGCGTACGCAACTCATGACTCATTCTTGAAAGAAATTCTGACTTAACTTGATTAGCTTTTTCAGCATCTTCTTTTGCAAGAATTAATCTTGCCTCAACCTGTTTACGTTCAGTAATATCCTCGACAAGCGAAGTCACACCCACAACCTTACCAAGATTATTAATCAGTGGCGTGTTATACCAATCGCACATAATAATACTGCCTTCCTTGGTAATATTTTCATTAGTACTACGAAATCCACCTTCCGCAGACAGCAGCTCACGCCAGACATGATCAACATGATCTTTTACATACTCAGGTAATATCAGGTCTTTTGCGTGCTGTCCTACAGCCTCCTCTGCAGTGTAACCAAATATTCGCTCGGCACTTGGATTCCATGCGACAACACGAAAATCACCACCCCATTCAATAACGCCGAGCGGGGTATTTTTAATATGTAGATCCTGCTTTTGTTGCGACTGCAATAATTCATTTTCCCTTTCCACAGCTTCTAAACGCAAAATAATATTTTGTTCGGAGTTTTTACTAATCTGTATGCCACTGCGTAACATAAATACATAAGCCAAAACCACCATGGGCATCAATAGATACGATAGATAAGTACCTTGCAGCGAAAGACTAATAAACAATGGAATTAAAACAAAGCTCAAATACAGAGGATAGGCATGTCGACTGTATGACAAACTGGACAGCGCACCCGAAGACATGCCCACCAGTATAAAAGCACACATAATTTGATGAACAGGCTCATCATCCGGAAATAAAAAAATACTCGCCGAACCCAACATTAACGCTGAAACTGAGGAACCAATAACAAATCGATTTCCCCATCGCTTCATTTCATCATATGAAGGCGTCGCGTTTCTGTATGCGATGAGCAAAAATGCCCGCAACACAATAACCAGAACAGATAGACCAAACCACCAGAATAAAACACTATGCTCAATGACAAACCACTGGGCTAATACAAATAAAAACGAGGTAAAAATATTGGCAATAACCGCAGCTGCCATTGAATCATAGAGCATCCGTACCTGTTCTGCATATGCTCTACAATACAATTGATTATCTGGATTTCGATGCAAAACAAATACTCCCGAATACTATTCCTGACAATAATACCCGACCTGACAATAAAACCAGACCTGACAATAAAACCAGACCCAGTTAACCAGCAGATTAACTATATAAATTGCCTGGATGCCCCTATAATTTAGAAAAATAATTATTTTATAAAAGTTAAATTGAATATTTTTTCAATCTATAAAGAAATGCATCACGACTAATACCCAATAAACGAGCAGCGCGACTCTTATTGCCACGACTCAAACCCAGTGCCTGCTTTAACAGATCCGTTTCCAGGAGTTCAAGATTCAAACCCTGTGATGGCAATTTTAAAATTGCCAGACTGGTATTTTCTTTCTGAACTATATCAGCCGGTAAATTATACTCGGTGATTTCCTGACCCGGCAGCAGTACAACCAGCCGCTCACAAAGATTACGCAACTCACGCACATTTCCTGGCCAGCTATAATTCTGTAACTGTTTAAGTGCTGAACTGGTTAACTTTGGTTTAGCAAGATCATGTCGTTGTGACAGAGAGGATATAAAGTACCCGGCAATTAACTGAATATCCTTATGTCTGTGTTTTAATGCCGGCAACTCCAATGGAACAATTTTAAGGCGGTAATACAGATCTTCACGGAACAGGCCTTTTGATACCTGTTCACTAATATCCCGGTTGGTTGCTGCGACCAGACGCACATCTATTTTCTGTGTACGTGAATCACCCACACACTGGCATTCACCATACTCAATAAAACGTAATAGTTTTGCCTGAACTGCCAAAGAAAGCTCACCTATTTCATCTAGAAATAAGGTGCCACCTTCAGCCTGTTTTATATAACCCGCCTGATCACTGACTGCACCGGTAAATGCACCTTTCTTATGCCCAAACAGTTCAGATTCGACCAGTGCTTCAGGTAATGCAGCACAATTAATCGTGACAAAAGGTTTACTGGAACGGTTACTGGAATCGTGTATTGCCTGGGCAAGTAATTCCTTACCGGTGCCGGTATCACCCTCGATAAGAACAGTAACATCTGTTGCTGCCACAATCTCGGCAGATCTAAGTACCGACAGAAATTCTGGAGATTCACCAATAAGCTGTTCAAATGCATTCATAACAAGCAACCTGTTACACTAATGTTGATGATGCTGATGTTCATCAAATCCAGCACCAAGATATAAACTGGCAATTGCCATAATCACAATCAGAATACCAATAATCCTGCGTGTTCGCTGCGAGCTGGCAAAGCGTCTTAACCAGCTGGCCATAAACCCGGCAGAGATCATCGTAGGCAAAGTACCCAGCCCAAAAGCCAGCATCATACTGGCACCCTGAACTGCCGAACCGGCCGTTATAGCTGACAATAATACAACATAAACCAGTCCGCAGGGCAGCCAACCCCAAGCCATACCATATACCAAAGCGCGCCCGCTGGAATTGATCGGCATCATTTTTCGAGCAATGGGCTGTAATATCTTCCACACCGGCTGGCCAATTTTCTCAACTCTGGCCATTTGCGGAAACCAGCCTGCCAGATAAAAACCGATCGCCACCATAAAAATAACACCGATATACTTAAGAATATAATGGGCATGATCCAGCCCCACGGCTTTCAGAATTTCCAGCCCAAAGGCACCGGCAACAAGCCCTGCCGCCATATAACTAACAATTCGACCGATATTCATCAGGCTAACAAAGATAAACAAACGACTTCGCTTAGAACGCACTTCGACCGGTAGACTAAGACTCAATGCCCCCATAATGCCACCACACATCCCCAGGCAATGCAGAGTACTGGCCAGTCCGATAAAAAAAACCTGAGTAAGGGTGAGTGATGAATCCAATAGTAAGTGCTTTATCTGATATTAATGGCTGTTATTTTAAAGTCTGTTATCACCACTGTGTTGATTAATCACAGCTAATTTAATTTTAATGTACTGAAATAAATTATTAGATATATTCTATAGCAATACATAAATGATCAATACCTATTTCCAGGAGGGCTGTTATCGCTAAAATCCTCATCACAGGCGCCACCGGTTTTGTCGGCAGTCATATTCTTGAAACCCTGACAGCAATTAACCACCCGGAACTGGAAATAGTTGCTGCCTGCCGCAGTAAACAGAATCTACCCGCCAGCTATAAAGGCGAAGTTCGCACAGGTGATCTGCTCGATGAAGATTATCTGGATCGTATGCTTAACGGTATTGATATTATTTGTCATGCAGCGGGCTGGCCCAGTTTTAAACGTGACAACAATCTGTCTAAAAAATATTACCTTGAACCCAGTTTGGATTTAATTAACAGAGCACTTGAATGGCGCGTCAAACGCTTCGTCAATCTGAGTAATATTGCCGTTGCCAGTATGGCGAATAAAAATAACGCCGCGCTAGAAGGCAAACCACGATCTTATACATCGATGCTAAATTGCATGATCGCGGTTGAGAACTACCTTAAAGCCCATGCCAAAGAGACCTTCTCTGTGGTCAATTTACGCATCGGCATTTATTCTGGTAAACAACTCACAATGGGGGTTCTGCCCGCCCTGCTCAGCCGTGTAAATTCCAGATGGTTACCGGAGGTCACAGGGCGCTATGGCTATTTACCTTTGATCGATGGTCGCGATATTGGTCAGGCTTTCGCCAGAGCCGCCCTGGCACCAAACCTGCCATTTTATGAATCGATCAACATAGTCGGACCGGTTGTACCTTCGCAAACCGACGTTTATAACTTCATGCACACAGAATTTAAGCTTGCACGTCCGGTTATCAAATTACCCGCTCGACTCACCCGACCATACACGTATCTCACCCATCTAATGATCCACAATAAACAGCAACTATTACCCGTAGGGCTGGCTACCTTTATTTATAACCCCATGATTGATAACAGAAAAGCAACTCGATTAATTGGCTACAACCCTGATATTCACTGGACAGCATCCCTCCAGGATTACTGGCTGACACAACACAATAATCCTCATTCAAACGACCTGTCCAAGCCACTGAAACACACTGATTTCAACCTGTAAGGCATGAATATTCTGCCGACCGTTTTACTTGACAATTAAAAGTCAGACATATATCTTATTTTCAAGCATCGGTCATTCTGGATGCGAAAACAGCCTTTATAACATCTCAGTCAAACCTGACTGACGGGAGGAAACGGACATGAGCACACTACCTCAACAGCAACAAGATTCCGACAGCGACCTGATCACACTGAGCAGATCAGAACTGAATCAGTGGTTTGATGAACGATTCGAAAAGAAACTGACTGAACGAGAAGAAAACAAAACACCTTCTATGAGCATCATTGCCACCAAGGGAACAATGGACTGGGCCTACCCACCTTTTATACTGGCCTCAACCGCTGCCGCACTGGGCTGGAATGTATCAATATTTTTTACCTTTTATGGTCTCAGTCTATTGAAAAAAAACCTCGATCTGGAAGTCAGCCCACTGGGTAATCCAGCCATGCCGATGAAAATGCCATTTGGACCTGAATGGTTACAGAATATCAATATGCATATTCCCAATGCCATCATGGGCAATCTTCCAGGCTTTGAAAAGATGGCCACCGCAATGATGAAAAAAACCACCCGCAAAAAAGGCATTGCCAGTGTTGAAGAACTCAGAACACTCTGTCTGGAAGCCGATGTCAAAATGGTCGCCTGCCTGATGACAGTGGACATGTTTGGTTATGACAAGAGTGAATTCATACCGGAAGTGTCTGACTGGATTGGCGCAGCCAGCTTTCTGCCAGTAGCACAAACATCGGATGTATCTTTGTTTATTTAGTAGCTGACCTATCCCGGGTCGGAGTCAATCTGACTCCGACCCGGGACTGATCACTTTACTGACTCAGACCCTTGCTAACAATTTCATATACATCCCTGGCAATATCAGGCATTTCCGCAATACGATTCAATTGCTGTTTCATTAATGCCTGTCGCTGATCGTCATAACGTTTCCACTGAATTAGCGGCAACAATAACCGGGCCGCGATCTGCGGATTCACTTTATTTAATTGCATGACACAATCTGTCAACAGACGATAACCTTCTCCACTTTTATCATGGAAAATTACCGGGTTAGCCTGACTAAAGGCACCTATCAATGATCGTACACGATTGGGTACTTTGATATCAAAAGCTTCATGCTGTTGTAACTGCTGAATGCGTTGCAGGGTATCCGGCAATGAAGCGGTAGCCTGAACAATAAACCATTTATCAATCACCAGATTATCGTCATGCCATTGCTGATAAAAATCAGCCAGCACCCGTTCTCTTTCCACACAGTCAATATGAGCCAGCGCACGTAAAGCCGCCATCTGATCGGTCATGTTACTGGCAGACTCATACTGATACATGGCGAGCTGACGGGTTTCAACTTTATTCAGCTCGACCAGATAAGACAGACACAGGTTTTTCAAACTGCGCTGCCCCATGGCATTAGCTGATAAATCGAACTGCTCCGAGTAATTAGCATTGAATACATGTAGTAAATCCGTTTCCAGCTGACGAGCTATCTGATAGCAACAGAACTCTCGCACAAAGTGAATAGCATCAACATCCACCACGGGCATCAGCTCTGCGAGGTAATCTTCTCCGGGTAAGGTCAGCACGCGGGCAGCCAGTGCCTTATCCAGATCTGGATTATTTAAAACGGCTTTAAACGCTCTGACAAAATCATCATCAAGTTGCAGCGATTTTCCCTGCTGATAATTATTAATTAATGTCAGTATGGTATTGACTGCCAGCTGTTGCGATGAATTCCAGCAATTAAATTCATCGGTATCATTGGCGACCAGAAATGCCAGATCAACATCACTCAGATTATGAATCAGCTTAACCGGTGCTGAAAAATTTCTAAGCAAGGATGGCACCACAGGACGTTGAATATCAGCAAAGACAAATTGCTGCTCTACTTCTGTCACCTCAAGAATACGGGCTGTATCCGCAACTTCACCACCTTCCTGATCGATCAAGGCCACCGACAATGGAATATGAAAGGGCTGATTAGATTCAATCGCCGATGCCTGCTTGACCCGCAGCGTATATTTTTTATCCGTTGCATCATACTGACCTGATACTTCCAGTTCAGGCGTACCGGCCTGATGATACCAGCGACGGAACTGTTTTAATTCTTTGCCATTGGCATCTTCCATTGCCGTTATAAAATCCTCAGTGGTTGCGGCTTCACCATCATGCTGATCGAAATACAGATCCATACCTTTGCGGAAACCTGCCTCACCCAGCAGGGTATGAATCATACGAATAATTTCAGCGCCTTTATTATAAACAGTGACTGTGTAGAAATTATTAATCTCAACATAAGAGTCCGGCTGAATCGGATGAGACATGGGGCCTGCATCTTCTGCAAACTGACGGGTACGTAGTATATTCACATCATCAATACGTTTCACCGTGGCAGCATTCATATCAGCAGTAAATTGCTGATCACGAAAAACAGTTAAGCCTTCTTTCAGTGTTAACTGAAACCAGTCACGACAGGTTACCCGGTTACCACTCCAGTTATGAAAATATTCATGACCGATAACGCCTTCAATATTTATGAAATCGACATCGGTTGCGGTATCCGGTTTGGCCAGTACATATTTGGAATTAAAAACATTCAGCCCCTTGTTTTCCATGGCACCCATATTGAAATCATCAACCGCAACAATCATATAAATATCCAGATCATATTCACGACCAAACGTCTGCTCATCCCAGAGCATGGATTTTTTTAGTGACAACATGGCATGATCACATTTATCCAGATTATGTTTTTCGACATAAATGCGTAAATCCACATCACGGCCGGACATGGTTTTAAAGGTATCAGTAATGCATTCCAGTCTGCCTGCTACCAGCGCAAACAGATAACAGGGCTTTTTGAAAGGATCTTCCCAGGTGACAAAGTGCCTGCCCCCATCCAGCTCACCGGAATCAACCGGATTACCATTGGATAACAGCACCGGATACTTTTCTTTGTCCGCAACAATGGTGGTGGTGAACTTTGCCATCACATCCGGGCGATCAAGATAATAAGTAATTTTCCTGAAACCTTCGGCTTCACATTGAGTACAGTAATTGCCACTGGATTTATACAGACCTTCCAGTGATGTGTTTTCCTGCGGCCTGATAAAGGTTTCGATCTTGAGGACACACTGTGGTGGCATATCCCTGATTACTAATGTTTCTTCATCAACACGGTATGCCGATGCTGGTAATACCTGATCATCAATAAACACATCGCCCAAACGCAACTGCTCACCATTGAGCAGCAGATCATTATCACCACTGACTGTTTCATTACGACGAATACTTAACAGGGATACAACACGGGTTTCGTCTTCTCTCAGATCAAAATGCAAATCAACACTGTCGATCCAGTATTTTGGTGGCGTATATTCTTTTAGAAAAATCGTTTTGGGTGTTGATTCTTTAGCCATGGGTTAACCTGTTTATTTTTTACTCATTCGGAAGCAACAGCAAGTAATCGCGTTACCTGTTTATTATTGTATTCAAAAAGCCCGGATGGGTGATATAACACACATAACTGTGTCATATCACACAGTTTTCATCGCAGTTTCAGCCGGTAGCCATCTAAGTCATTGAATTTTATGCATGGCATCAAGTTTGCTTTATATATCAGTGAATATCAAACAACTTTACCCTTAAGGACCCTGAATGAAAGCAATAACAACAATAAAATATCTTCTGGCATTAACACTCATCAGTCTGGTAGCCGCCTGTGGCAGTTCGTCTACCGATACCCGGATACTGGACACCACTGACAGTTACACCGTTGAATATATTCCTGGTGCCACAGATGCGACCCAGGGTAAGACTAGCTTTCAATTTAAAGTTACTGATAAAACCACTAATAATCCGATAACCGGAGCGACAGCGTCTATTAAACCTGTCATGGTTATGACAGACAAGACCCATAGCACACCAGTAGAATCAGTCACGGAATCGAGCACACCAGGGACATATAATGCAACAGCCTATTATCTAATGTCATCCAGTGGTGGTGTATGGACATTAAACATAATCATAAATGATGAAACAGCATCCTTTGTAATTGATGTAGCCATGGATACGACCGCAGTCACCACATTAAGTGCATTAATCAGTGGATCCGACCTTGTCATGGGCAGCCCTAGAAAGTACAAACTTTTCAGGGAATCGCTGACTGGCTCCGCAGGTACCTACAGCTTTAATTTCTTTGTCGCAGCCATGGAAACCATGATGAGCTGGCCTGCCATAGATATAGGCGTACTTGGGATTACCTCTGTTGATGTGCAGGTTTCATTAGATGCATCTGACTGGATAAGTTATCCGGTAACCGATAATGGCTCGGGGCATTTCACAGTCAACGACCTTTCCCTATCGGAAGGGATTCAAGACGAAATTTACGTAAAACTAATCGTAAATGGTGAAGTCAAAACAACAGATGGCGCTGACCCGGACGGCAACAATGATTATACAACTTTCTCCGTAACCCCTTAAAAGGTTTGATGATGAAGTTGTTAACATCGAGATCAGTCGATACATCTCCTGCCTGCGCGAAGCAGGTAATTTTGAGCCTCCTCCTGGGGGCTCCTCTTTTTTTCAGCTCTTCAATATTTGCAGCATCCTGTTGTGGTGGCGGTTCGGCCTCCTCACTGGTGTTACCCAAATTTACCCGCGCGATGCTGAATGCCGCTATCGACTATGAGCAATATCATGGTTTCTGGACTCAGGACGGTACCCATGTCAGTGACCCTCCCGGATCAGATCTCACCCAGTATCG
>Ga0224496_10000473_pt1 | contig 27798 bp, 23 predicted proteins | sample SF_Jul11_sed_USG_2_FD_168127 | JGI IMG/M metagenome (GOLD analysis project Ga0224496, IMG submission 168127) | Sediment microbial communities from San Francisco Bay, California, United States - SF_Jul11_sed_USGS_8_1 | ecosystem: Environmental > Aquatic > Marine > Sediment | place: USA...
GATCGACACGAAAAAGCTACGGAACGGGCATTGAAGACGGTAGTTGCAGACAGCAAATACGGTACGGTCGAAAATTTTCTGGCCTGCCATGATCGCGGTTTACAGGCACACATGCCGGATCTGTATCTCACAAGGAGCAACAAGAAGAAGTGGGCTATATTCTCAGAAGATCAGTTTCGGTACGATCCTTTAAAAGATGTCTATATCTGTCCAACAGGCACTGTAATGCCATGTCGGGCTAAGCATACCAAGCGACGGAGCATGGAATACAGGGCACCTCGAAAAGCCTGCGTTTCCTGTGAACTCCGTGAGCAATGCACAAGAAACAAGTCAGGCCGGTCTATCACGCGTCACATGCGGCAGGAAGAACTTGAGTCAATGCGACAGGCAAGCCAATCTCCCAAGGCTAAACGGGACATCAAAACTCGTCAGCACCTGATGGAACGATCTTTTGCCCGAGGAGAACGCTTGGGTTTTGACCGGGCACGGTGGCGTGGCTTGTGGCGTATGGAAATCCAGGAATGTTTGACCTGCGTTGTTCAAAACATCCAGGTGTTGTTATCCCGGATCAGGCCGTCAATCCAGGCGGCGGCAAAAGCAATGACCGTTCCGACAAAAAGAAGAAAATGTCGGGATAACTACCTGCCATGGGCCTATTTAGGACTAGATGTGATGCAGATAGGCCACTTTTTTGAAACAGGAGTTATTGATTCCATTTGCATTATTGTTGGGTGTAATCAATCACCGCAAATGGCTGGATGTTGAAGAAAGGGCTATTGTGATTTGGGCAACAGCCCGTAAAGATTTGACCCTCTATGCTCCTTTTATTTCGGCTTAAAGATGCTCTGTAAAAAATGGAAAGTATTTTGGGGTCGCCAATGAGTGATTTGTCAAGGCGCAGTAAGATATCGATTGACTCCAGATCCCCAAGCCGAGCTTTTCTTAATAGTTGTGTCGGGTGTGTTCCATAAAGCAGCATGCAGGGCATGATTATTCTGAAATAAAACAGGAACTCAGGAATGATAAGATTTTCTTTAACAATCTTTTTGGTTTTGTCATCCATGGGTGTGTTGTTAAATTCTGATAATAATTCCTGTATGTGTGCCTCGTAAAACTTTGAAAGAACTTCCCGGGCGGCTTGCTGGGTTTCGGGGGGTAACTCTTCAAATGTTGGTGGTGGATTTGTGGTTTTTGAAGGATCTTTGGGTTGGTTAATTATGTTTATAAAAAACTCAAACATCACTCCAATCATCTGGGCGTAACCATCAAATTGTTTAAACGCAAAAGTTATTTTTTTTCTTATATCTCGATGGTTGTGATAAAGAGGCAGCCATTGTTTAGGATCTGGTAATTCGAATTCCTCAATGTGTTCTTGGTTTCTCACATAAGACAGCATTTCCACTAATTCTTGAGCAAAGGTAGCAGATTGCATTGCTAGCATTGCCATGACTTGATTTTTATCTTTTGCCCATTTTTCCAGTTCTAACATAGTCTTTCGGTATTCTTTGGTTCGTAAACAGTGGCTTTTCGGACGTGCAAGGCTCCAGGTTTTCGCTTGCCGCCGAACGCCTCCTTTTCTCCGGGGACGTAAACCGCCTGCTTGCTTACGCGCTCTGGCTAGGGCGTGACGCCTCAGGCTCATTTTTTAGAATGATTGTTTCCCTAACTTTTTATTGATTTTGATAATTTAGGTGTTGGCAAAAAAACAATAGTCGATTTAATAGTTGTTAACTACTTAATTTTGACAGGGGGGATTTGGGGGGCTGGTGGAGACATTCTATAACCCATTGTTCGTCATTCTCTCTATATTTCATTTTATTACAAGCTGTCAATAATAGTCATAACATATTGTAATCTTAAGTAAAATTTTGTTGGCGGGAATGTGAGCTAAAAGAAATAGACAGATTCTGCCTAGTACAATATTGGCTTATTCTGTCTAATACACTGTTATCGGTTTGAAATTCAAACACTGAGCAAAAAATAAAGGAGCAACACAATGTCATTCCCGGAATACGAAGAAGAAAGAATTAAAATTTCTCAATCCCTACACAGCAAATTACCACCAAACATAATCCCAACATGGGTAGACAATTCGACCTTGATTTTAGCAGATAAAGAAACCAATAAAACAATAAAGAAATTTTATTATGGCAACCTCGGCCCAAAGGAGCCTGAAGATGTTAAAGCTTTCATCTCCGCGGTTGCCCGTTACATTGAGGAAGGGGGAAAGGATAATCAATAGGCATCCCGATAGGCGGCTCATTGATGTGCATCCAGTACCTACCTTCAAGGCCACAAATGGATATCCGTCTTATGGCCTCTTCTCTACATTCAGCCAATGTCCCATCAAAGACGCTGCGGCCATCGACGATTATGCCATTTTCACTAAGCGACTCCCTACTGTCGTAATTTTCTTTAACCGGAGGTGAGACATAAAATTCGGTTATGTATTTATTTTCATCAATCATGGAGTTTTACCTATAATAAAATCGTTAACCAGGCGCTTAACTTGACCAGAATAACTCCTGCATATTTAACCAGTTCTGTGCTGGCAAGTTATCTAAAGCGTTCGCTATGGGTTTCACAGGGAATAGAAAATCTCAATGAGGTGGGTAGGTATGCTCGAACCAAACAAAACACGTGAGCAAATATTTAAAGTAGATAATGCTTTTGTTCTGCTTAGAGAAGGATATCTCTCCTCAGAGAAAGTTAAATTGTTTAATAATTACTTTGAGGAGATTTCTATATATTTAGGATTGGCAATTAGTAATAACATTAGTGAGTTGTTGAAAGATACAGTTGGAAGTAGTGACAAGGAATTTATAGGATCATGCATCATAAGATTGTACACAATTTATGGATTTACGTTTGATCATTTTGATGTAGCAACTTATAAAGTTTTATCGTTTCTGGAAAAAGCAATAGACGCTAAAATTTATAAGTCACTCAAGATAGATCAAAACATGCAAACCTTCGAAAAGGAATCTAAGCTGGTTGATTTACATAAAACTGTAGAAGATGAAATTGCTAAAAATATACAATCACTTAACTCGCTAGAGTCATTATCTCTGTTTCAGAGAAAATACATAAGGTCGATACGAAATAATCGAGCAACATTTGTATTGAGTGCTTTTGTTGACCAAAGCCTTATCTCCGATACTAGATTTAATGAATTGTTTGGGAAAACTCTAGCATACACAGAAAAAAGGAAAAAAAATTCTATATCATTAGATAAATTTTCTGATGCTATTGATTTTTTAAAAACATACATATTTGATTCAAGTAAATTTAAAACAGAATATAATAAAAAATATATTTTAAAATTTGCGAATAAAATTCTATCATTGTTAAATGACGATATTGTGAAATTTGACCAATGCAAGTCAACAATATTGTCAATAGTAAAAACAGACAAAAAATACCCTCTTCATGAGAAAAACAGAGAAATTTTGGTTTCGTTAATTGTAAATAATTCTGGTCCAGGTTATGCATATGACGTTGAGCTGACAGTTAAATCTGAATTTGAAAATGTCAGCATTATAAAGCCTATTTTGTTTTTAGGAAATATTCAGTTGGTGAAATTTAATCTTGATATACCAGCAATAATAAAAGAGCCTGAGTCTCTGGCCATGATTACTGTTGATGTTCGTTGGAAAAATTTTGACAAAACTTCCAATCAAAAAACATATAATTTTGAATTAGAGGCACAGCGTACTGATATTAGCTGGGAAATAATTTCAAAAAAGGAGCCTTACTCTTTGGAGGCTGTTGAGACATATGAAGAACTTGTAGGTAGAGAAGAGATATTGAATAAGTTGACAAGGCAGGTGTTGACTGGAACTATTGGATCTTCATATGTGTTTGGGCAAAAAAGAGTTGGAAAAACTTCTATTGTAAAAACATTGCGAAATAGAATAAATGTAGAAAATTATATTATAGTTTTTTTGGAAAGCGGAGATTATATATGTCCATCGCCTGAAGACACGGTAAGAAGGCTTGGAAATCGATTGTGTGAAAAAATCAAAGAAAGCAACAAGAAGTTTTCAAATATATCCATTCCTTCGTTTGAAAGCGGTGGTCTTTCGTCATTGGTTCCATTTTTAGATTCATTGGAAATATTAGAACCTAGCATTAAGGTTTTAATTATACTTGATGAATTCGATGAATTACCTATGGATCTGTACAAAAGGGGCCCGCTCGGAGACTCCTTTTTTCTTACATTGCGAAGCATAAGTCAAAAATCTAAATTTGGCATTATTCTAGTTGGCGGAGAAAAAATTAGTTATATTATGAGTTGTCAAGGTGATGCACTCAATAAATTTAGATCTATGAGGGTTGATTATTTTGATAGAGAAAATTTCTGGAATGACTTTATTGAATTAGTTAAGCGTCCAGTTAAAAACTGGTTTGAGTACTCGGACGAATCGATAAACTTTCTATATATACAAACATCAGGTAATCCTTTTTATACTAAATGGATCTGTAGCAATGTTTTTGAGGTTATGACTTCGATGAGAGACTGTCATGTATCTTTGTCTGAAGTCGTATCTGCAACAAATATATCTTTAAATGAAATTTCAAGCAACAGCTTCCAGCATTTTTGGGAGGATGGTATTTTTGAGACAAAAGGAGATCTGACAGAAGAAATTTCAATAAAAAGAAGAAGAATTCTATTGGCACTTGCTTCATTATTGAGGTCTGGTGTGTCGCCCAGTAAAAGATTGTTGTTAGATCATGAATTATTAACCCATTATGGGCATGACGAAATAAGTACAGAACTTGAGCAATTTGTTAGAAGAAAAATTCTAATCGAAGTAAATGGAAAATATGAATGTAAAATTAAATTTTTCCAAAAATGGCTTGTTAATAATGGTTTCAATGAGATTCTCACAACATTTGTTGATAAAGACTCTATAATTCGCAGGAAGCAAGACGAAGAGAAATCGTTTATTAAGTCAGAGGAAATAACTGAATTAACTAAAAAATGGTCCTATTATAAAGGGCAAAAAATAACAGATGATAATGTTAGAGCTTGGCTGTCGCAGTTTGGCAATAACGTTAACCAGCGCCTTATGTTTAAGATCTTGCAATCAGTAAATTACTATTCATCCGGACGAGTTAGGGAAAAATTGAAATTTGCTCATGATATAGTGAAGCGTGGCCTTACAATTGTCAAAACTGAAGGGAAGTTAAAGATGGATGAATTTTTAATTAGCTATCTTGATTGTCCTGGAAAAAGTGGTGGTGGTGTTTATGCCAAACTTTATGCTGATGAGAACAAAATTTACTACAAAAATGTTATCGAAAAAAATTCCATTGGTGACGCAATTGTGTGCAGTGGTAATGCTAAAGCATTGATATTTATTGATGATTTTATTGGTACTGGTGGTACAGCTGAAAAATATTTTAAAGAAATTAATGAATTATACGGTAGTTTGCTAAGAGAAAGCAGTATAAAGGTTTTTTTGATAGCAATATGTGGTTTTTCAGACAAAATTGATTTTCTTAATGATTTGCTTTCTGATTTGAAATTAGATATTAACATTCATATTTGTGATCCTATAGACGATTCGTGTAAATGTTTTTCTGATAATTCGTCTATTTTTGTTGATTTTAAGGAAAGGGAAGAGGCAAAATCTATAGCTTATGAATATGGTACAAAACTAGTTAGCAAAAATTATTTAGGATATGGAGATTGTCAAACTGCTATTGTGTTTGAAACAAATTGTCCAAACAATAATTTGCCTATTTTATGGGAAAATTCAAATTCTATTCCGTGGACTCCTATCTTTTCAAGGAAGTAAAATGAGCGAACCAGTCATTGCACCGGACTACAAGGGACGGGCTAAGGGGACGTTGTTTAATTGTTTAATTCTCTGCCAGTATTGCTGAAATGGAATCAGGAAAGAGCTATACGTTAAACAATTAAACAACGTCCCCTCTAGACACTGCTTGCTTACGCGCTCTGGGTGGGGAGCGACGCCTCAGGCTCAGTTTTTAGACTGATTTTTTACCTAACTTTTTATTGAATTTAATAATTTAGGTGTTGGCAAAAAAACAATAGTCGATTTAATAGTTGATAACTACTTAATTTTGACAGGATAGTTTTAGGGGGCTGGTGGTGACATTTTATAACTCATTGTGCGTCATTCTCTCCGTAGTTCATTTTATTGCAAGATGGCAATGATAGTTATAACATATTGTAATCTTAATCAAAATTCGATAGGCGGAATGTGAGTTAAGAGAAATAGACAGATTCTGCTTAGTACAATATTGGCTCATTTTGTTTAATGCACTGTTATGCACCTATTGGGGAAACTAGATGAACAAACAAGAACTCGTATATGCGGTTGCGGGGAAAACTGGTCTTTCAAAAGCGGATTCAAAACGTGCAGTTGAAGCGGCTTTGGAAGCGATCGAAAACGCACTTAAAAGCGGGAGAAAGGTAACACTCGTTGGTTTCGGGACTTTTCAAGTTCATGTGCGGGCTGCTCGGGTAGCACGAAACCCAAAGACCGGCACAATGATCAAAGTTGCTGCAGCCAAGACACCAATGTTGAAGGCCGGTAAGAGGTTAAAAGATGCTGTCACCGGAGGCACAGACGATCCGGGGCCTAGCATCAGAAGATCAAAGGTACGGTCATGAGTATTGAGGAACAAAGAAAAAAGGTGCTTGATGAGAAGTTTAAAGTTTCATCAAGAATCAGTGACCTCTCTAGATATATAGGCTTTGGGCTTGTTGCGATAGTCTACACAATTCTCACATCAGATTCCGTAGCTATCACAAAGCTCTATGGCAACAAAAACACACTCATACTAGTGGCTGCCTGTCTTGGGGCGGTTACAATTGTCCTTGATTACGTTCAGTTTCTGGCCGGCTACTTTTCAGTACAAGAAGCATTGGAAAATGAGGCTGGGCAATATAAATACAATAATCAATCAATCGCCTACACGGCTCGCAATTTTGCATTTTGGGCAAAGCAAACCTCAGCATTATTTGGGGCGATTATATTCGGGGTATCAATTGTTTTGCCATTCGTATGTGCATAACTAACGGCTTCACTCGGAAAATTTGGCCAGCGACCAATTTTCCGGTGAGCCTTAGCGTTAAATTGCATCAATCATGACAACAATAAAAGAAATTGAAAATACTGATGGTACTTGGCTATTTTTGGCCCCAGTCCGTAATTTACACATCGGCAATGCCGTTGATTTTGAATTTACAGTAAATCGCGTAACATTTATTAACTCTTCTAGGCTTGCAAAAAGAAGAAGACGCTACGGTTTCAATACTCCACTTTCAGAAATCAAAAAAAAATACAAAGGTATCCTCGGCAGCTTTTTTCATGAAGAGAAAACTTTCGCAACACTTCGGTTTGCCGGTAAGGGCAAAGATGTAAAACAAAGATTTATTAATCAAGTAAATGATGAGTTATCAATAATTTCATTATCGCAACTTGGATATAGTAAGCGTATCAATAATAATTCTCCATCCCTTTCTGAAGAAAAAAGATTAGGACGAAGAAGTAGCCTTATGTACAACTTGACTAATGATACTTCATATCAGCCAAACGAAGTTGTAGGAAAAAAGGGGTCATTAAGACTCGATGTTGATTGGAAAGAATTCCAGAAGGAATTTTTCTTTTACGATTTAATCAAAATTATATCAGGGAAAACAAAGGTCGCTCCAAAATGGCGCATTGATATCACTAATGCAGCAATACTGGCAGGTCAAAGTCAAAGCGGTCAAGATATCCCACAATGTTTCCTGTGGAATATGATTGCACTTGAGACATTGCTAACCCAAAGAGACGACAAGTATTCAGAAAAACTTCCAGAACGAACTGAAGCATTTATCGGGTGGGCTAAGGATTGGAAGGTAGAGGATTTTGAAACTAAAATTAAAGATATTTACCTGAAAAGATGTTTGTTTGTGCATACTGGGCAACGAGATCATATTAGTGTTGCAGATATATTATTTTCTGATGATTTGCTTCTTAACGTACTAAACAATATTGTAAAGCACCCTAGGATATTTGGCTCAAAGAGAAAGTTAATAGAATTTTCTGAAAAGGTTCGGGCTGAGCATACCCTTGGAATTAAAACAAAGGTGCGACCCAAGACCTTACGTCTATTAAGACCACAATATACGAAAAATGATTTAGAGGAAATTTAATCAGTCATTGCACCGGACTACAAGGAACACGGGTGGATTCATCAACAAATTTAGTGTTTACGGTGTCATCTCAACAATCACGTTTCCTTGTAGTCCGTGAATTAAATCGTTAGTTTCAAAGATGAAATACGAGAAACCTCAAAAGGGTAATCCACACAACCTGGTTATTAACCAGCATATTTTGCCAAACAAGAGCATTGAGTCATATGTTAACCAAAATGGTTTTGTTGAGGTGTTTTTCAAGAATAAAGCTAAGAAATTAAGCATCAGGCCAAACAATAAATTATTCTGTGCGCAAAGAATTTGGGATCATCGAACAGAAGTAGGGTTCATGAAAGATATTGAAGATAAATTTCATGAATTATCCTCTAAAATAATATCAAACCCAACTATAACCCTTGGAGATCAGGAGCACATATTTGTTTCAAGGTTTTATGTTTTGTGGGATCTAAGATTTAGACGAAGTCTCGAACCCATAGGTGATGTAGAGCTGAAAGGTATTCATCCTGGTGAAATACTGAGTAAGGACCATGAAGAGATTCTTGAAAAGAAAGGACTCATATTGGTCAAGAATTTAGATAATAAAGCTATTGTCCCAAGTAGATTCAATACTGGCATGAATATACAAATGGCTATCGATAGTTTTATTTGTTCTTATAAGGATCTAAAATGGGGAATAGTTATTTCAACTGATGGGGAATTTCTTGTCCCAGATAATTATGGCAGAACAACTATAGTGCCAGTTTCACCGAATGTAATTTTGTTGGGGAATTCAAAAAATATATATATTGCCAAGAGTGAAACTAAAAAGGTTAATCGGTTAGCTAAACTAACTAGCCAAAAAATATTTTTTGCTAGAAATATTTCCAATTGTCCAACATAGGAAACTTAACAATTACCGTCACAAGACGGCAAGATACGCGGCGGCGCTGATGCGGCTAGCTTTTTGTGCGGGCTAAGGGGACGTTGTTTAATTGTTTAACGATCTTTAATTTTGACAGATTAGCTGTAAGCTTCCAAAAAAATGTGACCCAAACTGTGTCTATTTAATATGATTTTTCATGAATAATGGTGAAAATGAGTGATATCTAAACAGTAAGATCGGTTCCAAGAAAAGCTCATAGTTTTATAATGTTAAGTCATTTTGTGTCACTACTTAACTATTTGATATTATTAAAAAAATCGCCTTCGAGTCCCGTAGGGGTCACCATGAATTTTTTTAAGGGATTCAAGCTAATTGCTTGAATCCCTTTTTTTTGTTTTTTAGCTACCGCATTGGAGAAAATCAAGGTCGCGCTTAAATTTGAAATCGTCATCATGGTCAGGGGTATGACAATTATGGCAAATGGTTTCATCCGGCATGGTTAGTTTATTGTCTTGGGGCGACTGGACATGGCCGGCGCCACTGCCGTGACAGCTTTCACAGCTAACCATCAGCAGCTCTTTTTTCAGCTCTGCTTTGCCGATGTCCGCCAGTTCCGGGTCAACCGTAATGTGGCAGGGGATACACTGCGGGTTAAACTGCTGGTTTTTGGCGATCAGGGTTTCATAGGCCCGGGCATGTTTGCTCTTTTGCCATTTTTTCCCTTGTTTTTCATGGCAGGGCAGGCAGGTAGCCGAGCCGAGATAGGGGGGCGGGGTCGCCTCATCCTGGCTGGCAAAAATATTTTTGTTGATGGCGTTGGCCTCTTTGGTGGTTGCGTTAACAATGGCCAGTACTTCCGGGTGATCGGGCACCTCTTTTTCCATGGCCAGAAAGCGGCCCTGATAGGTGGATGGTTCCTCGTTGCTTTTTGCTTCGATGGTTGGGTTGTGGCTTAACCCGGCAATCGCTTGGCGTAGTGCTTCCTCCTGGCGCAGCATTTGGTGGTATGCGGCAAGGGTGTTGGCCTTGTCTTTGAAAACCTCTTCCGGGTCGCCTTTTTTTCGGTAGCGGGCCAGTTGCCAGGTTAGCTTGTCGAGCTCTTTTTTAAGGCCGAGCAGCTCTTTGTTGGGTTCGGTGTCCCATTTTTTCATCTCCCGGTTCCAGTTCGCCTTAAGCAGCCCGATATGTTTGCCCTGTTTTTCGGTCTGGGTGATCAGGGTGTTGTTGATCAGCTGCGGCGCGATGTTTGCGGTGGCCACCCCGGCCTGGATGATGAGATGGATCTGGGGAAAGAGGGTGGCGATCTTTTTGTTTTGATCAAAAGGAAGATTGGAGAGCAGGATTACAAAATCAGCTTGGGCCGCGAAGCCGGGGAGCAGGTCGGCCAATACTTGGGGCCATGGCAGGATAACGGCGTTATCTTTGGCGGTAAACAGCGTATCCGCTCCGTCGCCGGTTAAGCCGAGCAGGGCGATCTTCAGCCGGCCCTGCTCGATAACGACCCCTGGGCTGAATATGGGTTTATGGTCTTTCTTGCCGACCAGGTTGGCGCTGAGCCAGGGGAAATCCGACTCTTTTTGAATCTCACGTAAAAAATCCAGGCCGCCGCCAAGATCCTGCCTGGCAATCCCGACCGCCTGATAGCCCATAAAATTATAGGCCCTGACCAGGCCCCGGGCGGTGGTGGTCAGCTGTTGCCGTTGGCGCAAAAATATTTTTTCGTCGTTAAAAAGAAGAGCGCCGCCGTCAACCGTCAACAGGCTCGGATTTTTTTGGCGCAGCTCTTGTAACTTAGATGCCTTTTTGGGCAGACCGCCCAATTGCCGGCTTTTTCAGCCGCAGGGCTCGGTTTCGCCCCGGACATCATTGGAGTAAAAAATGGATAATTGGCCGGTTTCGGCCTGGGCTAAGTGGGCCGGCCAAAAGCCGAAAAATTGAGCCCAGGTCATGAGCATGATTATAACCGCGCGTCTCATTTTTTGATTCCTTTGTTTTCTTGCTGCTTTTTCTTTAGAATCTGATGCCATTTGGTCAACCTGTCCTTGATTATTGCTTCGTAACCACGGGTGGTCGGATAGTAATAGGTGGTGCCCTTGAGCGCATCAGGTAAATGCTGCTGTTCCACCACGGCGTTGGGGTCATCATGGGCGTACTGATAGCCTTTGCCGTAGCCGAGATTTTTCATTAATGATGTAGGCGCATTGCGGATATGCATGGGGACCGGCAGGGTTCCGGTGCGTTTGATATCGGCCATCACCTGATTGTAGGCGCTGTAGACGGCATTGCTCTTGGGGGCGGTGGCCAGGTAGATAACGGCCTGGGCCAGGGCCAGCTCACCTTCGGGAGTGCCGAGCAGATGGTAGGCGTTGCGGGCGTTCATCGTGATGAGCAGGGCCTGGGGATCGGCATTCCCGATGTCTTCCGAGGCGAAACGGATCAGGCGGCGGGCGATGTACAGGGGCTCTTCACCGGCGGCGAGCATGCGGCACAGCCAGTAAAGGGCGCCGTCGGGGTCGCTGTCGCGCAGGCTTTTGTGCAGGGCCGAGATCAGATTGTAATGCTCCTCGCCGTCCGCATCGTAACGCAGGGACTTGCGCTGGATGGCTTCTTCCACCACGGACAGGTCGATGTATCTAGTCCCCTGGCCATCGGGTTGGACCAGGTTGGCGGCGATTTCCAGGCTGTTGAGCAGACTTCTGGCGTCGCCGTCCGCGGCCATCACCAGATGATCCCTTGCCTCCTGGTTAATTTCTAGCTGCCAGTTGCCGAGTCCATCCTCTTGGTCAATGATCGCCCGGGCCAGAATCGTTTCAAGGTCAGGCGGGGTAAGCGAGTCGAGGACCAGCACCCGGCAGCGGGAGAGCAGGGGGGCGATGACATGGAATGAGGGGTTTTCGGTGGTGGCGCCGATCAGGGTCAGCAGGCCGTTTTCCACATGGGGCAGAAAGCCGTCCTGTTGACTTTTGTTAAAACGGTGGATCTCATCGACAAAGAGGATGGTGGCCAGGTTGCCGGTGATTTTTTTCTGTTCGGCCTGGGCGACGATCTGCCGTATTTCCTTGACCCCGGATAAGACGGCGGAAAAGAAGACAAAGTCGGCGCCGGTCGTCTGGGCCAGGATTCTGGCCAGGGTTGTTTTGCCGGTGCCGGGCGGTCCCCAGAGCAGGAGCGAAGGCAGGTATTTTTGCCGGATAAGGTTGGCGAGGAGTTTGTCCTTGCCCAACAGCTGATCCTGGCCGACAAAATCTTCAATCCTGCGCGGCCGCATTCGTTCGGCAAGGGGGGCAGAATTGTTCATGGTTAATGATGATTGCATGGAAGTATAAAAATGTAACAGCTTTTAACTGTTCGGCAAAGGATCTTCAACGTGCTGGTTGATTGCAACGCGGAATCGTGCGGCAATCGACCCCCCAAAAAAACGATTAAAAACGGTTCGCCCGTTGTGGCTCGTCGGTCGTAAGGGTTACGGTTGTTGTAAGTTAACGAGTTGAGCAATTATGCCATAAATTCAGGAAAAAGTCATCAGCTGATCCGCGATGGCGCAGTTGATGGGGCGGTTGTTTTTCAAGTGCCTTGTCATCCTAAAAAGGAGCCTGCTCAAAATCGCCTAGCAGCTCGGCGATTTTGTCGGCCATTCTTTCCGCAGAAAAGACCAGGGATTCGAGGTCGAGAAAGTTCATGACCTCTCGGTCGAACAGGATTTTTACCTTGGCGGCAAATCCCTCCTCGGCTTCGGCGGCCCAGTAAAGAATATATTGCGGGATGCGGGGGAGAACCTCAACAACGATGCCCAGGGTCGCGGTCGACTCCGGCGCCTCTCGGCCGCCGAGTTGACTGCAGGCCGCGATAATTTTATCGTTTTCGGTCCGGGCGAAGAGCTCGGCCAGTCGGTTTTCGCCGTAGGTGGCCAGGGTTTTTACCTTGGAAATTGAGTTAGGCAGGCTCTCCAGGCCGACCCAGTCTCGGTTCGGCGCCGCGCCCCCCCGGGAATGAACAAAATTATAGAGCAGGATCTGGTCGCGGGGATCTTCCGGTTCAACCCCATTGATGACGATTCCCTTGTTTTTTATCAAGGTTACCGCTTGGCCGAGATAGGCCAAGCTCAGGCGATCCGGCTCGTCTGATCGATACTCGGCGCCGAGGCCGGCGGCAATCTCGGCAAAATTAAGGGGGGCAACCTTCTCCTTGAGGTGTTGGATTAGTTGCAGGTCGCGCTCGCGGCTAAGTTGGTCTAGGGCGACTCCGGCAGGGGGGGTAATCTTGAGGCCGGTAAGGTCGAGGTAGGGGCATTTGCCCGGATCTTCGCCGCTTTTGGCGACCGCCGCCGAAAAAGCAAGGCAGGCGGGGTGGCCGCATTGGCCGCAGTTTGTTTTGGGGGTAAGCTTTAGGATCTCAAAGGGATTCATGGTTATTTGTATTTTTTATGACAGACCTTGGTCAGCCGGTTTATTTCATCGGCGAGTTCCAGGGCATTTGCAAAATCACCGGCCAGGGCCGCCTTGACACAGCGTTGCACCACCAGGCAGCAGGCCTGCCAGTCATCGCGCCATTGCCGGTCGGCGAAGAGGTTGTAATCGTCGCAAGCTTTTAAAAGTTTTTTCGCCTCGATCGGGGTCGGGGCAATATTATCGTTAAAACTTTTCACCATGCCCTTTAGCTGTCTGGCGATATCTTTCTTGAGCTTCGCGGCCTCGGGCGGCTTGTCGTCGGTTGATTTTGCTTGGGGCGGCATGGAGGAGGCTGCTTTGGCGGCCGCGGCTTTCGTTGCCGGGGGGATCTCGTCAAGGGTTTGATCAGCGTCGATTACCGGGGCCTGAAAAGAGAGGGTGAAATATGCCCGGCCATCTTTTATTTTCTGTTTGGTTTTGAAAAAAACAGGGGGGCCGATGTCGATCAAACTGCTTGCGATGCGAAGCTTGCCCTGGTCGAGATCCTTTGCCAGGTCACTGAGTTGATCGGCAATTTTCTTAATGGCTATGGAAGATTTTTTTGTCGGGCACATGGTTTAAACCCATCGGATAATTTGTTGGTAAAGGTTACTATTATCTAAACCTGGGGAAAAAGTAAAGAGGGGCGAGCTTTTTTAGCAAAAAAATCGTGATCAGCGCAGGGTTGCCGGCTCGCAAAAAAAAAACAGCGGGGAGAGGGGCAGGGGGATGGGCTCACAACCAACTTCATCCGCCGAAAACTTCACACCCGTCAAAACTGCGCCGGCAACCCTCGGCGCCGCAACGGTTAATCGGCTGAGGCCCGGTGCGGCTAACAAAACCTACTGTTTTTCCACAAAAATAACCAAAGCGGTGATGTTGTCACGGCCGCCCTGGTCATTGGCCGCCGCGACAAGTTGTTCGCTGGCCTCAACCGGGCTCTGTGCGTTAAGGATGATCTTTTCCATTTCATCATCGCTGACCATGGACCACAAGCCGTCCGAGCAGAGAAGGATCTTGTCCGACGGGGCCAACTGGACCTCATGGTATTCCGGATCCTGGGAGAAAGGGAAGCCGATGGCCCTGGTCACCACGTTGCGCGGCTTCTGGGTTTCTTCCCCCGAGCTGTTATTGGAGGTAAAGTAGGTGACGCCGGTATGGTCGGTGGTTATTTGCTTGAGTTTGCCATCGGCGAGCAGATAACAGCGGGCATCCCCCACATGGCAGATATGCATTTTATTCTTGTCTAGCAGGCCGACCACAAAGGTGCAGCCCATGCCGGTGTGCTCGGTGTTGTTTGCCGCTTGCTCCATGACCACCTGGTTGACGTGGTGCAGGCCGGCAATCAGGTTGTGGCGGATGGCATTGGGGTTGCCCCGGATCTTTCGGATCCGCTCCTTGGTGAAAAAATCGATCAAGGATTCAATGGCCAGATTGCTGGCGACTTCACCGGCGTTATGGCCGCCCATGCCGTCGGCCACCACAAAAAGTCTGCGGTTGCGCAGGGTGCAGAAACTGTCTTCGTTGTGTTTGCGAACTTTTCCCGTGTCGGTACGTCCGTAAAAGGTGATCGGCAGATGGTTTAAGGAAAAAAGTTTTTGTAAAAAATCCAGCAAATGTATCATAGGTCCCGGTAACGGTTATTGTGATCCTAGTTGAATTGCAATTCGTAAATGATCATCCACAAAATAATGGCCCCGTCCTTGCGGCCGGCCAAAAAAGTATGGGGTTTCGGGCCGTGGTCAAGGCTGTAGATCCCGTCTCCGCGGCCGTCAAGAATTGCCAGGCATTCTCCTGTTTCGCTATCCCATAGTTTTATAATATCATCTTCGCAGCCGGAAACAACCGTGCGATTATCCTGGAGGAATAAAACGGAAGATGCCGCTTCTTCATGGGCCTTTATCGTTTTCAGGCAGCGGCCGTGCTGCTGGTCCCAGATGTTCAGGTAGCGATCCTTGCTGGCCGAGGCAAAACGCAGGCCGTCGATTGAAGGCGAGAGCGAGATGACCGGCATTGCGTGGGCTTCAAGTATCTTGGTGCATTCCCGGCCGGAAGCCTCCCAGAGGCGAATGGAGCCGTCATCGCTGCCGGTGGCCATATCATGGTGTTTGTTGATGAAGGTGATGGCGCTCACCCCGCCGCCTTCTTTAAAGGCGATGCTTTTTTCCGGCCCGGCGGAAAGGTTGCGGACCTTCATGATGCCGTCGGCGCCGCCGGAAGCGAGCTGGCGGCCGCGCAGATCAAAGGCCAGGGACAGGGTTGCGCCGTTATGGGCAATTCCGCTGGAGATCAGGTTTCCGCTTTGGGCGGTATAAACGGTGACCCCGCCGTCTTCGGTGCCCACGGCAAGATGTTTGCCCTTGGGACAGACGGCCATGGCCGTGACCGCCAGCCCCTCTTCGCCGATTATTTTTACCTCCCGCGAGGCGTCAAAATCCCGCAGGATAATCTTGCCGTCAGGCCCGGCGGATACGATTTTTTTGGTGCCGGGGATATAGGCAAGGCTGGTGGCGGGAGAGCCGGTTGCCTTGAGGGTGAGAAAACGCTGTACGCCCAGGATGCGCTTTTTGCTGCAGACCCTTAGTAGTTGGTCGTAAACCTTGTTGAAAATTCGGTCTTTCTGGAACCCCTTGTTTTTCCAGGCGGTCATCAACACGTCATGGCAGGTTTGATAACGCTTGTTTTCGAGATGGTCCAAAACGTTGCGCTGGATCGAAAGATAGAGCTGGCCCTCGCGAAATATTTCAAGGGAATTCTTGGGAATACAGAGCCGCAAATCAGGGTATTCCGCCTTCCGGTTGCCGTCGAGTTTGTCGCCCATCATGCTTTTTTTGACTGAGGTCTCCAGCTCGTGAAGCCATGGGATCTGAGCCCCGCTTTTTTTGGCGGCTTCGATCTGGCGGAGAATGCGGGGCAATCTGGTCTTGCCGGAACGGTATTGGAGCAGGATCCGGTTGTAAACCGCCTCGGGCAGCTTATCGTTTATTTCCAGGGTTTTTTGCAGGCATAATAAGGCTTCATTGGCCTCACCCAGCTCGAACAGCGAAACCGCCCTGTTGTTAAGGCTGTCGGCCCGCAGGTCGATGTTGCTCAGTTCCGCATAGGGGCAGGCTGTTTTGAAAGCCGCCTTGTAAGCCTCATTGAGATCATGGCGCATTTCCTCGAAATTCTGGTACCGCTCTTGAGGGTTATAGGCAACGCTTTTAACCAGGATATCCTTGAGGATTCTAGGGAACTTGATGCCGGGGACAACCGGAGTCGGGGTGGGGATCTGGTGCTCAATGGCGTTGTTGATAAATGGTTTTTTGCCGCAGAGCATGACCCAGAGACAGAGGCCGAATGAAAAAATATCAGAGGGCCGGTCAACGTCATGGGCATTGCGAAGCTGTTCCGGCGAGGCATAACCCGGAGTGCCCCTGAAGCCGACCGTTGCTTCGGAGTCGACCCCGGCATCCACCGGCACCCCTCCCTCCTCGGACTTGTCGCCCCGGGCGAGCAGGATTCCGAAATCAGTAATTTTTACCAGGGAGTTCTTGGTGATCAGGATATTCTGCGGCTTGATGTCGCGATGGATAATCCCTTTTTTATGGGTATACTCCATGCCGTGACAAAACTGAATGGCCAGGGTTAGGGCGGTGCGAAGGTTGCGGCACCTTCCGGCCTTGATCCACTCGGAGAGGTCGCCGCCGTCGATGTATTCGATAAAAAGATGGGGGATCTTGTTGATGCCCAGTACATAATAACAGGATGCGATATTGGGGTGCATTCCCATGCGCACCCAGCTGTTGGCTTCCTTGAGGATGCGTTTCATCCCCTCCCGATCGGCCAGCACCTCCGGTCGGGGTGACTTGATGGCAATCTTGACCCCCCAGCCCAGATGTTCGGAGATATAGACCTTGCCCATGGAGCCGGACATGACGTTTTCCACCTTGTACCGGCTTCTAATGGTATCCCCTGGTTTCCAGGTGGGGATTTTGGGGAGCTGGTCGCTGGGAACAGAGTCGGGACCACCGACGGTTGATGTTTTTTTGTCTATGCCGTTGACGGATGTTGCTTTCCGTCGGGTTAGCTTGTTGAATATTTGGGAAAGCATCAAGATTTTTAACTGAACCTGATTTTTACATTCTTGATTTCAATGATGTCGCCTTTTCTGAGCAGGCGTTCCTGTTTGATAATGACGTCATTGAGCTTGGTGTTGGCCCATGATCGTTGCGGGATTATGTGATATTTGTTTTTCTTGCTGACGATATAGCATTGGACCTTGGCGACAAACCATCCTTTGATGATAATATCGCAGGAAGGCTCCTTGCCGATTTTGATACTGCTTTTGCCGGCCAGGGGAATTGAGGAGGGCGCCGCCGTCCCCTCGATCACATGCAGGGTGAAATTCTCATCGGATTGCGAGGGTGATGATTTTTGGGCGGCCTGTTGTTGGGCAACCTTGGGGGAGCTGACAAATACGGTTTCTTCGTCGATATCCATTGAGGTCGCGTAGGAGGATGATTCTTCCTTTTCCGTGACTTTGGATTGGGTCAGGCTGAATTTACCGATTAGGATGGTGTCTTTTTCGGTGATCGGCACCTTGGATTTTATCTTTTTGCCGTTAACGGTCGTGCCGTTGGTGCTGTTGAGGTCGGCGAGATAATGCCTGCCGTCCCTAAGCTCTATGGAGGAATGGTGGCGGGAGATTGCGGTGTTGTCGATAATGACATCGGCGTCGGTGCCCCTGCCGATGATGAGCTTTGAACCTTCATGGATGGTAAATTTGGTGATGACCCGATCATTGAGAATGATGGTCCAATCGCTTTTGGTATAATCTTCTAAATTGATCATTCCATTTTGCATTTTTTGGGTTCCCGATGGCGATGTTAAGATATTTATTTCAGTATATCAAAAAGTTGCGTTAAATATCTATCAGTGAAAGAATATCATAATCTTTATTAACTGTGGAATAAAAAACGGTTAATAATATGATTTTTTTTATAAATTTTGTATAATTAACTATTAATTTGCTAATATATAATATTTGCTGGGTGCAAATTGAGGTTGCGACTTACCTATTTTGTTAGAAAAATCATTCCGGCAGTTATGCGGTCTGAAAAAAATGAATCCATGTACAGGTTTATATGACTGAGGAAACCACCACTCATCCAAGCGGAAAACTTACCGAGATATTTGCCAAAATGAATATGGGTGAGTTGCCGGCCATGTCTCACAATGTTCAGGAGCTTATCTCCCTTACCCACAGCAGCCGCAGTGCCGGTTATGAGCTTTCCAAGGTTATCCTGAAGGATTATTCGTTGACCAATAAGGTGTTGCAGGTGGTCAATTCCGCCTACTATTCCCTTGGGCGTCCTGTCAACTCCATCTCCAAGGCGGTCACCATCCTCGGTTTTGATGCGGTTCGCGATCTGGCCACCGCCATTGCCCTGTTCGAGGATTTTTTGAAATCAGGGGTGGAAAAGGAGGGGATCAGCAAGATTCTCACCCGTTCTTTTCTTAGTGCCCTGCAGGCCCGGGATCTGGCGGTTGAAAAAAATCTGAAAATCGTGCCGGAAGAAGCCTTTATCTGCGCCCTGCTCCATGGGCTCGGCAAAATCATCGTCTGTATCTATCTGCCCGAGATTTATCGGGAGATAGAAGAAAAGGTGGCTGGCGGAGTTATCGAGGAAAAGGCGACCAGGGAGCTGCTCGATGATCTCACCTATCCGCAGATCGGTGAAGAGGTGGCGGCCTTCTGGAATCTTTCCGAAAATGTTATTTTTTCGATGGACCCCAATCCGCCGCTGCCGTCAAGCAGTCATGACACGGCCGGGTTGCTGAAAAACCTGTCGACCTTCAGTAATAAGTTGGTCGAGTATATCTGCGAAGAAAAGGAAATTGACGGACTTGTCGGCCAGTTTGGGGATATGCTTTCGGTGAACAAGGAAGAATGTGTCGAAATGGTCAACAAGAGCGTGGAGGCCTCGGAGGATATTTCCGATTCGATCCGTTACGGCCTTTCCAAGCTAAAGATCCGCAGTCGCCTGCGCAATGTTGAAGAGGAAATCAAGGATCCGGCCAAAGCCGCCAAGAAGAAGATGAAGAAGGCGCAGCAGGCAACGGCTAAAGAGGAACAGGCCGAGGCGGAGGAGGAGGTTGCCGATAATGGCATCCAGGAGCTGGACGAGCTGCCCACCAGTGAAGATAAATCGATCAACGATTTTATCCATGATATCACCGAGACCCTTATGGGGCCGTTTAACCTGAACGATTTTTATATCAATCTGCTTGAGGGCCTTTATCGTGGGGTCGGCTTTGACCGGGTGTTGCTGGCCATCATCAATGTGCAGCCCACCGGTCGGTCATTGATCGGCCGCTTCGGTCTCGGGGATATCGATCCGGCGATGGTCTCCAAGTTTGAGCATGACCTGGCCCAGGAGGCATACGCCATTCCCAAGGCGCTCAAGGCCGACAAGGATATGGCTATCCCGCCCAATACTCCCGGCTCCTTTCCTGAAAATCTCAAGTATTACGTCAAGGACCGCACCGTCTATCTTTTCCCGATCAGTCTGGATAAGAAGCCAATCGGCCTGATTTATCTTGATCGGAAAAAAGGGCGGCCCAAGCTTGATTCGAACCGGATCAAGGCAACCCGTCTGTTTCGGGATTTTGCGGTAATGGCGATCCGGAAGCTGCGGAGCCGCAAGTAGCTCGTCCGTTGGTGCTTCCTGCCATGATCTTGGGCCGGCCGGCCCAGGATTTTTTTGCTGTGCCTAGAGTTTTTCCAGCCGCGCTATCTTGGCCAACAACTCCTTGCTTTTGATATGGGTCGGATCGTTTTCCTCCAGCAGGCTAAGGGCTTGCTGGAGATGATAGCGGGCGGTGGGGGTAACCCCCTCGTAAAAATTGTACAGCCCCATAAAGTAGTGGCCTAAGGCCTTGTTGCCCAAGGTTGCCTTGATCTGGGCGATATCGTAATAAAGCCGTGAGTTGGTCGGCATGCTGAGGGTCAACTCTTCGTAGATATTTGCGGCCCGGGCGAGTTCGCCCTTTTGGTGCAAGGTCTTGGCCAGGTAATACCGGTTGTAGATGTCTTGGTGGTTGATTTTGTCGATATCCGTAAAAATTTTGAGTGCCGCTTCTTTCTTGCCGGCCTCCAGGTAAATCCGGCCAAGATCGGTCTGCAGGATATGTTTGTCCGGATAGCTCGAAATCACCTTGGCCAGGGCATCCTCGGCTTTTTGATATTCCTTGTTTTCAAGATAGGCCTGGGACAGACCATAGTAAACCATGATGTCCTGCTTGGCGGTATCGGCTTCGCTCGCCTTGTTTTCGAGGATCGGGATCAGCGATGCCGTGTTTTTGGTTATGGTCTGCACGCGGTACTTGATTCGTTTGAAGGCGAAATTGTCAGGGGGCGGATAGGTGTGGCTCCGGTCCATGAGGATGCGCTCTTCAATATAACCCAGCCGGTTTTCCGGTTCCGGGTGGGTGAGGAGATAGGTCGGCACCTTGGCGCGGCGATAACGGCTCACCCGGCGCATTTTGTCGAGCATCTGCACCATTTCCTCAGGGTTCACATTTTGCTCTTGCAGCCATTTATAGGCCAGCCGGTCGGCCTCTTCTTCGTCCTGGCGGCTGAATTTAAGGTTGGCCGCGGCGCCGGTGGCCATGGAGCCGGTGATCAAAGCCTCGGACAACGCGCCCTGACCGATGAGGATGCCGGCCAGGATCAGGGCGGTGGTGCCGATGCTGACCTTGCTTGACTTATCGATCCGGTCGGCAATGTGGCGGCAGGCGGCATGGCCGATTTCATGGGCCAGGACGCTTAATAATTCACCCTCGCTGTCGCAGATGTCAATGAGGCCGGAATGGATAAAGATCAGGCCTGAGGGGGCGGCAAAGGCGTTGAATTCCTTGTTGTCGATCACGAAAAAATGGTAATCAAAAAACTGGCTGCCGGCCAGGCGCAGGGTTTCCTTGCCCAGGTTGGTGATATAGTCGTTGATGTCCGGATCATCGAGGATGTTGAATTCCTTCTGGACGATGGACAGTAATTTTTCCCCGACCTCGCGTTCTTCGCCGACGGTAAAGGCCTGACCGGAGCTGACCGGTAACACCGGTGGGAGCAGGCCGGCGCTCAAAAAGAAAAAAATGGTAATGCCGATGGTCAGGCGTTTTGGTAAGTTGTCAGTCTTCATGGAAATGATAAAAACTCATTTTGTGAGTGGGGATGAATAGTGGCACGGATTCATATTATTAAATTTACTATTAATGATGATAACTTATAATTAGCAGAAATGCTATCCCGTGATATTATGATTAATTGTCCCTTACCCTTGCCTTATTTGAATAATACGATAGAGTTGCCTCCATGCTGAAAGAACTGCTCATCACCAACCTTGCCCTTATTGAAAAACTGCAGGTTTCCTTTGAGAACGGCTTGACTGTGCTCACCGGCGAGACCGGGGCCGGCAAATCCATCATCCTCCAGGCCATCCATTTGCTTGGCGGCGGCAAGGCCGCGGCGACCTGGGTGCGCAGCGGGGCGGAGCAGGCCAGTGTCGAGGCCCTGTTCGAGGTGGCGCCGGGTCGGGATCATTTTCGCAGGATCCTTGCCGAAATGGGTTTTGAGGCGGACGAGGAGCTGGTCGTCAAAAGGGTCATCTCGGCAAAAGGCAGCAGCCGCTATTTTATTAACGGCAGCCTGGCCACGGCCAAGGTGGTGGGGCAACTGGTCGAAAACATGCTGAGCGTGGCCAGCCAGAACGATCATCAGCAGCTGCTCCAGCCCCGCAGCCATCTTGATTTTATCGACGCGGTGGGCGATCTCTGGCCGAAGAGGCAGGAGCTTGCGAAACTGTACGACGGTTGGAAGGAGCTCCGGCAAAAGTATCATGACCTCCATGCCCTTGAAAAAGACAAGGAGCAGCGGCGGGATTTTCTCTCCTTTCAGGCCAAGGAGATTGAGGAGGCCGGCCTGGTGGCGGGCGAGGATGAAAGCCTGGCCCAGGAGCGCGACCGGCTCAGGTCCTCGGATGATCTTATCCGGCTCGGCCAGAAAAGTTATCAGCAGCTGGGGGAGGCGTTAAACGATCATCTCGCCAAGGTCCGTAAGGACTTGACCACCATGGCCGGCTTTGATCCGAGTCTTGACGGTCTGGCCGAGGAGGTTGCCGGACACTGTTTTCAGCTTGAGGATCACCTCGCCACTCTGCGCTCCTATCTCGAGACCATCCCCAACGATCCCTCCCGGCTCGATGTGATTACCGCGCGGATTGATCTGTTGCAGAAGCTTAAGCGCAAGTATGGCAATGATCTGGACGAGGTTATTGCCTTTGGCGCCCAAGCGCGGCAGGAGCTGGAGCAGATCGAGGCCCTGGATGAGCGGCTGGCCGAGTTGGCCAAGGGGTTAGTCCGGGCGGAAGGCGGGCTGGTTGCGGCGGCCGATGCTTTATCCAAGGCGCGGCAGGAGGTGGCCGGGCAACTGGCCGAGCGGATAGGGCGGGAGCTGAAGTCCCTCTGTTTCGAGCAGGCCGGTTTTGAGATAAATTTCGGCGTCCAGGAGCGGGATCTGGCCCAGATGGGCAGGCACGGCTGGGATCGGCCCGAGTTTATCTTTTCCGCCAACCCCGGTGAAGCGCTCAAGCCTTTGGTCAAGGTGGCCTCGGGCGGCGAGCTCTCCCGGTTGATGCTGGCGCTTAAATGCCTGCTCGCCGAGCGCGATCAGGTCGAGACCGTAATCTTTGATGAGATCGATGCCGGGATCAGCGGCAAGGCGGCCGAGGCGGTGGCCCGCAAGATCAAGGAGCTTTCCGGTCATCATCAGGTTTTCTGCATCACCCATCTGCCCCAGATCGCCTCGTTTGCCGATGAGCATTTCCTGGTGGAAAAGGGGGTGGTTGATGAGCGGACCCGCACCAATATTTCCCGTCTGGCCCCGGAACTTCGTACTTCGGAGCTTGCCCGGATGCTTGACGGCGATTCTTTTACCGAGCAGACCCTGGCCTATGCCCGGGATCTCATAGCTAGGAGTCATTAAAGTAAATGGTTACCGCGTTATCTTTATATTCAGGCGGGCTTGACAGCATTCTCTCCTGCCGGGTGGTGGCCGCTCAGGGCATCCGGGTCAAGGCCATCCGCTTTGTCACCCCCTTTTTCGGTTATGAGCTGCTGGCTCGTGAGCAGGAGTACGCGGCCGAGGTTATGGCCAAATATGGGATCGAGGTGGTGCTGCGCGATGTGAGCGAGCCCTATCTTGAGATGCTGAAAAAACCGGCGCACGGTTACGGCAAGAACTTCAATCCCTGTGTCGACTGCAAGATAATGCTGATGACTGAAGCCAGGAAGATGCTGGCCGAGCAGGACGCCTCTTTTCTGATCTCCGGCGAGGTCATGGGCCAGCGGCCCATGTCCCAGCGCAAGGACACCCTGCGGCTGATCGAGCGGAAAAGCGGCAATGAGGATATCCTGCTGCGCCCCCTCTGCGCCAAGTCTCAGCCCCCTACCAAGCCGGAGCGGGAAGGCTTGATCGACCGGGAACAGCTCCTCGATTTCCGGGGGCGGACCAGGCAGCCGCAGATGCAGCTTGCCGCCAGCTTCGGGATCACTGATTATCCCAGCCCGGCCGGCGGCTGTGCCCTCACCGATCCGATTTTGGCCAAGCGGATCGAGGCCGCCTATGCGGAGCGGGACAAGGTGAGCGTCTCTGACGTGCGCCTGCTGCTGATCGGCCGCCAGTTCAAGCTGCCCCATGGCGGCTGGCTGTGCATGGGCAGGCAGGCGGAGGAGAACGAAAAAGTCGCCGCCCTGCAAGAGCCGGAAGATTTCCTGCTTAATATGGAGGAGCGGCCGGGCCCCACCGCGCTGTTACGTTATCCCGGCGGAGAAGAAGATTTTATCGCGGCCGCGGGGCTGGTGGTACGCTTCGGCAAGAAGGTGCCGGCCGAGCCGGAAACCGTGGTGGAGTTTGTCAAAGACGGCCGGCTCGCCAGGAGCATGATCAGTGGTCCCTTGGCCGATGATCTGTTCAAGGATTGGTACCGATAACCCGGGTCCGGCGAGATGGCGGGGGGGCGCGGATTTTGCCCGCTGCTGAGGTTGGATTTGCTTGACACCACGGGATAAAATTGATACTAGCATTTACTGCACGACTAAAGATGTAGCTGCCTGTTTATGTCGACAAGGCCAATATAGCTCAGTTGGTAGAGCAACTGATTCGTAATCAGTAGGTCAGCGGTTCGACTCCGCTTATTGGCTCCAGTAATATCAAGGGTTTCCGGATAATTCCGGGAGCCCTTTTTTTTTGTCTTCCGACCGATTGTCCCTTAGTTTTCCTGATTTTGCGGAGTGGTTAAAAAAACGGAAAGCTATCATGGCTCCGGGCAGTTCTGCCCAGCGGAAAGTATCATAACTATAAAAAAGATCGCAAGTGTAATAATGATCTAGTATTATTTAATAAAAATTAGACAATGCCTGTCGAACTGTAAGGGCTTACTTGAAGGGTGATGTGAATACAATGGAAGGATTGGGGGGATTAATATTTCTGTTAATTATTTTGGGAGTTATTTCTCAAATGTTAACACAAAAAGACAAACACAAAAATCGCGGTGGGCAAAAAAGAGGACAGAAGATAAAAAGGTCTTCTATAGATTGGACAGATAATGCAAATTTACCTTATAGGTTGCGAGATGATTTTCTCTCCGTAGCCGAATTTAAATTTTTTCAATACCTAAAAGAAGCTTCATGTGATGTGGCGGTAATTTGTCCCAAGGTGTCGCTACAGGATATATTTTTTGTGAGTGATGGAGATCAACAAACCAAGTGGGGGCTGTGGCAAAAAATTAATAAAAAGCATGTGGATTTCTTGTTGTGTTGCCCTGAAAAAATGACACCATTAATGGGCGTTGAACTTGATGATCGAAGCCACTTGCGACCAGACAGGATTGAAAGGGATGAATTTGTAAATAACTTGTTTGATACTGCAGAGCTTCCCTTGCTAAGATTTCAGGTTAAAAAAAGCTACAATTCTGTTCAAATTAAAAAAGCTATTATTGAGGCCCTTGGTGTATTAACACCGCCTGATTGTCCTAAATGTAATATCCCACTAGCGTTAAAAGTTAACTACAATGATAAGTTGTTTTGGGGGTGTGGTAACTATCCAAAATGTAAATCCAGTAAAGATTTTAATGTAGTTACATTGAATGAAAAACAGATGGAAAATGTAATTGAAAAGGAAAGTGCAAAGTCTACAGTGATAGATATCCCTATAAGAACAGATCCTAAGGCAAAAATTGTAGATTATTATCAGTAAATAATAAAATATTGAACAGGGAAAATTTTCCCGATTACACCCCTAATATGCAATATGCAGGAAAATTTTCCTTACATTTAATAGTTATGCAAATAAAGGAATAAACATGGTCGGGAAGGTATTGTAATGATCAGGTATTTGAATGTGATAAAACTACTCACTTATATTTATCCTATAAGAAAGTTTTACCACCAAAGAATTTGTAGTCGGTTTTACAACTACCATGTTCTTGAAATTATAAAGAAAGTAAATTCTGAATATAAAATCTGTTCATACTTCGACCTAATTTATGTTTTCAAACAACCACCATTTCGCGGACTAATAAATACACTATTTCAACCAAATAATTTTTATTTAAGCCCAAAAGATATTGCCATTGCCATTAATATTTCAATAAGTGGTTTTTGTAATCCAAAACACACAAACAATGAAAAAATTATTGATTTTTCATTTCACCTTGCAAGCGAAATCAAGGAAAGAGTAAAACTTGACACCCTTCTTAACTCAGAATTAGATAAAATAAAAAAAGATATCAACCTGCTTGTAGAAAATTTTGAACGAAATGAAATAATAAAAATATTGTCCAATAAAAAGAAGATGTTTGAAGAATATTTCAAGACATTTGCAGATGAAAGATTTAATGACGAAATAACAATATGGCACCAGAACCAAGAAAATAGTTTCATAGAGTGGCAGAAGGAAGATTCTATAACAGTTAAAATAAACTTTAACAAAATACGAGAAGGTTTTTTTCTTAAAGGCTTTGATTATTCATCAAAAAAACACGGTTCGCTTTGGGTAGCTACCAACATTAAAGGCTACGAATATTTCAATGGTAAACAAGACAAGGCAGAAATTGTCTGGCTCAAATAATAAACATGCATAACAAAATGCTCCAGCGGAAAATCCGGCCTCCGGCCAGTTTTCCGCTGAGCTCGGTCGTTGTGCGGAAAGAATTATGAGAGAGATAGGTTAGCGAATGGAAGAAATTTTATTCGGAATAGTAAAATTTATTGGGAGAATAATAATCGAAATTCCCCTTATCTGGACCGGTGAAATTATTCTTTTTTTAGCCACCTGTGGGAAACATAAACCTCGTTGGGATCTTTATTTAAATGACTCTGCTGGAAAGTTCGTTCTTTTTTCAGAAATGAGCCTTTGGTTAGGTATCGCATTCTGGTTGGCAATTTGTGCAGGTATTTATTTGAAAAGCTAGTAAGTGCTTTTTTGTTCAAATAAGGGCGAGTATGAGCTTAACAGCCTTTAATTACAAAGAAAATCGCACAACCAGGCAATTAAGCTGACTGGAATAAGCGCTGCCATGTTTCCTGCAAGGACTTCGGCCAGCAGCTTATCTAGGTCGTTATAAGAAAAGAATTAAGGAACTAATTTGACCAACAAATCACGCATAATTCAATTCTGGGGCTTATGTGATTTGCTCTTAATAGCCTGGTGGATAAGCCGGACACTTATTCAGGGTAACATTCCAATTTTTTATGAAATTAAAACTGCATTAAAAACATCTTCTTCCTTTGGCAATCACTGGCCTTTGATTGCAACCATGATGGGTTTGACTTTGTATTTCTCAATAATTTATTCAGGGAAATTATTGATTCAGCAGAACCCTAGAGCAGCGATTGTAACTTATATTCAGACACCATTTAGATTTATAGCTGCTACCCCGTCCTTATTTTTTGCCACTTGGCCAATTTCATACTTTATTAGTGATTACAAACAAATATTAATTGCCGGAATCATCATTGTTTCAATGAGTGAGGTTGCAAAGTTAGCATCTATCATTCCTTGGCATATGAATATTAAAAAAAATCTTATAACCAAATAATTAAGCTGACTGGAATAAGTGCTGCCATGTTTCCTGCAAGGTTTTAGGCCAGCAGCTTATCTCAGCGTTCGCTAGGAAAAATATGAAAAGAATCCTTCTACTTCTTATCTCGTTCTGTTTACTCAGCCAGTTGGCATTCGCTGAGCAATACACTAATGAACTTCCGATGTATGGCGGGCAGCACAACCCGTC
>Ga0224496_10000474_pt1 | contig 27791 bp, 23 predicted proteins | sample SF_Jul11_sed_USG_2_FD_168127 | JGI IMG/M metagenome (GOLD analysis project Ga0224496, IMG submission 168127) | Sediment microbial communities from San Francisco Bay, California, United States - SF_Jul11_sed_USGS_8_1 | ecosystem: Environmental > Aquatic > Marine > Sediment | place: USA...
GAGCAAGCCCCTCCAAAATAAGGACAGGGTGATCTGGGAATTGGACCTGCAAAAGAAAATTCTCAGAGAATACTACCTGGCTGCGGGACAGCCCATAGTTCCGTTATCCCGTTTTTTTCCGTTGAGGGTCCTTGATATGTTGAACACGAGCACCTCTACGGCAAACTTGGTCAACCAACTGGCCCAAAGGTTTGCGCCGATTCTCAATTTTGACCGGGCTGCTGAGGGCTATCCCATGTCCGCACAGACGTTTTATGAAAAAATTGATCCTGTGACTGGGAATTTTAAAATCAATAAACTAAAAAAATATTCAAATACGGACCGGGCTTCGCTCAAAAATGGTTCGATTCCCGTCTACTATCAGGTGAGAGCGGTCGGCCCTAAGGCCCAGGTTCGCATTCGGTACTGGTGGTTTTTTGGATACCAGGAGCAATGCAATGCTTTTGGTGGTGGTAAGCACCACGGCGACTGGGAAGGAGTGATGGTGACCCTGAAGGAGGACTTGAGCGGGGTCGCAGCGGTGACATACTGGCTGCACGGCGATCACTACACCCGAAATGTCGCGTCTAAGGGCATTTGCTCGCCAGCGGGGTCTGGGCGGTGCGGTGGATCCCGTGGGTTTGACGCAATTGTCGATGGGCGTCCAGGAGTGTGGGTCGGAAAGGTTGGCCATGGCTCTTACCACGACAGCAATTCAAGAGGCCCGGGTGGGTGTGGGTACTGGTCGGAATGGCGTAATCCGGCCTCTCAAGCCGATAGAATGGACACGCAGTTGAATTTGGTGGATCTCGACGGGAATTCTGAACCCTGGATGATCGGTAACGAAACGGCCACATTCAGCTGGGGACCCGATGGGGTGGGAACCCATCCCAAAGCGACTAATAGAAATGAACAGACAGGCCCTCCAACCGCCTCCATGCGCTCGTGTATTGGGGGTGCCACATACTCGGAATCGTCAGCATGTTATAAATCAGAATGTCTTGCCGGCGACAACGAAGAGGCTGGTAGATGTACTAAAGAATGCCTACCCGGCTATACCAATATGGGTTTGTACTGCGGCAAAGGATTGAAAACACATGCTCAAGGTGAGTATGCCTATGACTACCCCCTCCCCACCGATGATTGGGGCCTCGTGAAGCGTGGCCAATGGTGGAAAACAGAATGAAAAAATTCTAAGGAACCACAAGGAACCGCCAAAGGCGGTTACAACTTTTTGATCTCGTGGAAAGCCCTTTCTAAAGAAGAGAAGGACTCTAGAGACAAGGACTAATGGGCCGTTAGAAGATAGAGCAAAATCACGATTACTTGCGCCATCTAAATAATGGCCCAGTCTTTCACTTTTTAATAAAAGCCTCACATCTTCGGATGTGGGGCTTTTATTTTGAGAGCGCTCCTTTACTTCGCCTTTGTGCATACAATTCGTCATATCTCCGCCATCCGCCTTCACCAAACTCCGCTTGAAGGACGCCTGAAATTGGCCTGAACCATCTCTAGGTTCAGCATGCTCACTCCTGTCTACCCACTCTGGCTTCATCCAAGTCCCCACTATTCAGGCATTTTTGCTTCATTTCTCAGACGAGGATTGAACAGAAATTCGTTCTAAAACTCTGAATTACTTCACATTTTTGGCTGGCCTCAGTACACTATCCCTCATCCAAAACCCCATTTTTTCAGATTCATAAGAAAGGCTTGAACCACCAGGAGCGTGTACACGACAGACCTGCTAACAACTCAACAGCAATCACCAGAATTCTGGGCTTTCCTATACCGGAAAGGAATTGAATGATGCGCACCCTCTTGCTAGCCCTCACGATAGGCCTCCTGTTCTACACGTCGGTATCTCAAGCTGCCGACCCCAACACCATCAGACAGATCCAGCAATTAGAACGACAGGTATCGGCTCTCCAACAAGAACTGTGCATAGTTCGATCCCTTATCAACGTGGCCAAGGACGGCACGCTGTTGATTCATGCCAAGCAGCATAAACAGGAAGTGACGGGCGGAAATTTAGTAAGCAGAGTGAGCGCCGATCAACTTACTGAGGTGGGGAGATCCCAAACGGAAACCATTGGCCTCAGCCAATCTATTTCTGTCGGAACCAACCAAAGTAAGGCGATCGGAAAGAATATGACGCTTCACGCTGGAAGCAATCTGGCAGAAAACGTAGCCATCAATCGGACGATGGCGGTTGGAAAACAGATGAACATCACCGCCGGCGACCAATTGACGCTGCAAGCCGGCCAATCCTCCATCGTCCTCAACAAGAACGGTAACATTGATATTCAAGGGAAAAATATTTTCATTCAAGGGTCAGGACCGGTAACCATCAAGGGCTCGAAGGTGACGACCAACTAAAGGCCTGACTTAGCAGCCACAACCCATGTTTCAATACGGAACAACATTCGCCTCGTTCATTCCACACCGATGGAGAAGAGCTATGACATCGCCAATCCCAATAAAAAACACCCCTACGACCCAACACACTCGCAGAGACTTTTTAACAAAAACCTCGCTATTTGCAGGGGGAGTCCTGGCTTTTGGGTTGCCGTTTTTTACTGAACGATCAAGTTCCGTGTTCGCCGCGGAGTCCCACCAGACCGTTCAACAGGGAGGTGCCGTGCGGTATATGCTTGAACTAGACGGCGCCATGATCGGTCCTTTGAATACCATGGAGAGCGGATTCGTTTCAGGAGAGATCATTACGTATCAAGACGGCAATGACCTATTCTTGCGTAAGCGATTGGGACGGCTGAAATATGAAGACATTGTCCTGACCTGCGGAGTCAATATGTCCGGACCGTTCTATCAATGGATTGCGGCAACGCTGAATCGCCAAAATCCTAGAAAAAATGGAGCCATCGTCTTCGCCAACCAAAACGGTCAGATCATCGAGCGTCGCGAACTGCACAATGCGCTGATCAAAGAAGTCGTCTTCCCTGGGTTAGACAGCACCACCAATGAACCGGCATTTTTTCAAGTGACGGTGACGCCGGAAAGGATCGGGTATCAATCCGCCTCCGGGCAGGCCGGGGCCCCACCTCAGGCAGATCAAAATGGATTCAGCACCGGAAGATTTCGACTGCAAATTCAAGGGCTGGAACAGGCCTGTGCATTCGTTCAACGGATCGAACCCTTCGTCGTGAATCAAGACATCATCAGCTATAGGGACGGCGGAAGCGCCGGGGAATCCCGAATTCGGAGCGGACGCCTACAGGTTGGGAATTTGGTCATCACGCTTCCCTACCATCAGGCTGGCCCGTTTACGGCCTGGTTTTCGGCCTTTGTCCTTCAAGGACAGCTGGCTGGCAATACCAAACACGGTGTCCTCGAATGGCTTTCTTCGGATGGTCAAACCGTCTTAGCCTCAGTGGCTCTGAACAATCTTGGAATATTCCGAATGGCCCCCGTGACCATTGATGGAGCCCCGCACGTCCAAATCGAAATGTATTGCGAAACCGCCCAATTGACGCAATTCCCTGGAGGGGAAAGCGGTCAACCGTCAAAACAGAAAGTGCCCCCGCCTCCACCAAAATCTGTCATACGGCCACAGAGAAAGATGATCACCCCACGTCTTCCTCAAACACGATAAAACCTAACTACCAAGGAGATCCCCCATGAAAAACATTACACTAATCTTTACGACAACCATCCTGGTTTCTCAATTGACATTGGCCATAGCTGCCGACCCTGGAACACGCCAGCCTCAACGAGCTCCGATGCAACCGCAACGGGGATCCGTCCCACAATTACAAATCACCCCTGAATATCTAAACCAACAAATCACGGCTCTCCAGCAACAAGTGGCCAACTTGCAAGGTCAGGTGAACCTCCTTCGATCCGTCGTTCACATTAGCCAAAACGGCACGACCATCCAGGCTGAGAATCTTAGCCTAAACGCAGTAAAAGCCCTCACGATGACATCTGGACGGGACACCACCCTCACCGTTGGGGATGAGCTCACTCTCACCAGCGGCAAGGATGTGTTGGTCAAAAGCGGAAAAAACACAGACATTGTAGGGGCCGCAACGCTCCACCTCAAAGCTCCCCAAGTCAAACTGAACAACGGCAGCAAATCAGTCGCACATGTCACGAGTAGCGTCGCCGGAGGAAAAGTGGTCTCAGGTAGTACCACGGTCTTCGTCCCCTAGACATTTCCTCATCTCTTTACTTTCTACGAATAGGAGCTCGGCTATGCGGCATCGAACCCCTTTATGTGTTCTCATCTGTGTTTCTATATCCCTATGTTGGTTTCCCGCGACGAGCCAGGGGAACATCGACGATCCCTTTACCTCGATTCACTTGGAGAAGGCGGTGCACTTCCTCGCGGCGGACGGGAGCGACGTAGAAGTGGGACCAGGCCTCTATGATGTGGAATCGGCAGACGAATGGATTCGCTTAGTGCCGGGAGAACGACGGGATGCGGTGCTCATCGAAGCCGATCGACATGCCCATCCCTTGGCTATTGATTATCCCTTGGCCATGACCTTTTCTGGGGACTCCCCAGAGGAAGCCGACCTTCAATTTGTCATGCTGCTCCTTCCTGGCCAGCAAAGCCTGGAAGCCGCCGGCACGTACAGTGGGATTCGCCCGAGAGGGTTCAAGCTCGGGCAAGCGTTTAACAACGCCAAAAAGACCGCCACCAAGGCCTACAACCAGGCCTCGTCGACAGCCAACAATGCGGCTTCCGGGGCAGCCAACGCGGCTCAGCAAGCCGCGCAGCAGGCGCAGGAGGCCGCTCAACAGGCAGCCCAACAAGCTCAAGAAGCGGCGCAACAAGCCGCTCAGCAAGGTCAACAAGCCGTTGACCAAGCACGACAACGCACCCAACAAGCTGCGCAACAAGGCCAACGCCGTGCCAGGCAAGCCGCCTCTCGCGTGCAACGTGGAGTGCAACAGGGAGCACAAGACGCCAGAGCGGCAGCTCTACGCGCCAAACGAGCCGTTGAACAAGGAGCCCGCCAAGCAGGTCAAGCCATCGCCGGCACCGTCCAAACGCAGATCAATAACGTCCAAAACAATCCCATGGTCGCGACACTCCAAAGCGAAATTCAAACCCTGGAGGCGGTCAGAAAGCTCAATCTTGAACCCTTGTTTGCCTGCTTACGTCAATCATCAGGCCCAGCACCCGTCAATTTCCCTCAAATGATTCAACAATTCACCACGAATCCTCCGGAGTTTGCCAACCAGATTTTTCAAAACCTCATGCAGCAATGGGAACAACATTTTAGTGACATTATGGGCGAGCAGCTTCAGTTCATCAGAAACCCCTCCCGTACGGCTCCTCAGGGGCCCCAAGTCATTGCGATGGCTTTTCGATCCCTCGAGAAGGTGGCTCAAAAAGCGCCTGGTGGCGCCTGTCTCATGCAATTTGTTCGGCCTCACTTACAGTCCATTCAGAGTCGATCGAGTCAAATACAGCAGACGACCCTCACTCAGGGGAAACGCATCTTCGATAACCAAGTTGCGCCGATCCTCTTTGGCAGCCTGAGCAAGCAGATTGGGGACCTTATGACGGCAGTCCTCTCTCTGACACCCCAGGACATTGCCCAGGCAAGCATCCGATCACGAGGCATCAACCCCAGGCATGACTTTTCGGATGATCGTTTTTTCTCAGAAGGACAGATCGTGAGTCGGGGATTTTCTGGAGATGATACCAAGGCGCTACTGGGAGATGTAGTTCCAGGGTTGGGGGATATCATTGATGTCAAAAATGCCGTCCTGGCCGACCAACTCTTGAATCCCCGCGATCTCTATGCCGCGGCCTCTCACATTGAACTCCTGACCAAGTCGCTGAATAACCCGGCTCAACGAGGGCAAGCCCTCAATGCAGTCAGAACCGCGCTGGATCCGAACTCCCCCTGGACCGAATCCCTGTACATCGATATCGGGATGGAGATTCTCCGGGTGGTGGGCAAGAATTATCTTGATAGCGAACTGCCTGGCGGAGGGAGCTTCCTCATTCGCTCCGCCGTCGAAGTGTTGGATTTTGGCGAACAGACGGTTGGAACCGTCGTGCAGAGCGTGGCGGGCCTCGTTCCAGAAGCCGGTGGGATTGTCTCTGGCATCGCTAAGGTCACACCCGACGTCATTTGGAAATTGGCCATCAACAATATCATCGTCGGAAGCGTCAAAGGCGGCGCCCATTATGCCTATGGGAAAGTCATTGATGAGGCTAAGAACGCACTCAAAACGGGAAGACCCTATGCGGCCATTCAGCAGCATGCCGGACCCCTATCGACCCTTCTTCGATACTTGCCATCGAAACAACAAATTGTCTTGCTCGCCAGCACGCATACGGAAGATACCCGGCAGGCCTTAGAACGATACAACCACAGTGTCATGCAGCTCGCGGAAGCAGCCGCACAGTGAAAGACAAGGTACCTACAGGAGCCAAGAAATCATCATTTCTACATTTCATTCACTAAGATACCAAAGGAGGAATTATGCGAAAGCACACACAAGCCATGATTATATTCACAGCCGTCGCTTTCCTATCGCTTTATGCATGGGGAACAGGAATCACATTTGCCAACACGACCATTACCCTGGAACAACCGGCACACTTCACGACCGCTGAGGGGAGCGATGTGGTCCTGAACCCAGGAGAGTATATGATCGAACCCGCCGAAGAGTGGCTCCGGGTCACTCCCGGCGAGGGCCAAGCGGTCGATGCCCTCTTATTGGAGGCCCAGTCGGCTACTCATGAAGAAGCACTCTCTGCTCCTCTGGCCCTATCCGCCCCAGGAGAACAACCCGACACGCACCACCTCGCCTTGCTGCTGCCCAGCGGCCAACGCCTGGAAGCCATCGGCAGCTACAGCGGCCTCCGATCCAGGGGTACGCTCTCATTACTGTCCATTCAACGATTAAAAACTCTTTCCACCACCCAGAGTACCGCATCAACTGAATACTCCACTCCAGTATTTGGAGGAGGAGGGGGCACGAATTCATATAACCTTGATTGTGGCGGTGGCAGCATTATGGTGGGGGCAATTTATAAGAGCGGGTCTTGGTTGGATGCGTTAGGAATCATTTGCCAACGAGTGAATTCCCAAACCGGATTCCTAGGAGATGAGTTTACTCGTGGACCGGTTGGTGGTGTCGGCGGCACGGCGAAGACATCACGATGTCCACAAGGCCAAGCCGTCCAGGGCATTAACGTACGCTCAGGTCAATTTGTGAATGGTGGAGGATTTTTTTGTCGAGATTGGCTGACCGCACAAAAGCAACCTCGATATTCCACCGCACTCCATTGCCAAGAAGGAACGTGTAGGAGTTTCGGGAGCGGAAGCGGAGGGTATAACGAATCGTTTTTCTGCCCCGCTGGAAAAGTGGGCAAAGCCTTTCGCGGGAAATACGGCTGGTACATCGACAGTACCCGTTTTGTGTGTGATACCTGGGATAAATAATTTTCAAATTGATCCCAAGGCTTGAATGATGGAGTCGGAAGTCTAAAACATGAATCCTCAAAAACCCCCTATTTAAGGAGGCGTTATGCGAAACCACAAACCCGCTCTTTTTGTAGCCATGGCAGGGACGATTATGGCCTGGTGTGTAGCAGGGAGCCAGCCGGCCTTAGCCGATACCACCGTGACACTGGAGCAACCGGTCCATTTCACCACGGCTGAAGGGAGTGACGTGGTGCTCGATGCGGGGTCGTATGCCGTGGAAGCGGCCGAGGAATGGCTACGCGTCATTCCGGGAGAACGGAGAGAACCGTGGCTACTTGAAGCCATCCACACGACGCACGAGGAACCCCTTGATGCCCCAGAGGCATTCGCTACACATGAAGAAGGCGATCAGCAACATATAGTGTTATTACTACCCGGGGGAATAGGGTTTGAGTCCATTGGCTCGGTGAGTGGGATTCGATCGCGGGCGGTGACCCGCCAGCGGACGTCCCAAACGAGAGCACGCCAACAACAGGCTACACGTATTCCCACTCAAACGAAACAGAGCTCTGTCATCCAAAAATCTAAACCACTGCCGACATCTCCGGTGCAACCCATGGACCCGGTTGCGCAGCGGGTCCAGACCCTTGAGCAACAAGTCAGCTCGTTAACGAGTCTCGTGAATACGCTTCAAGGTCAATTGAACCTCATGGCCTCAGCAATCCAGGTCGACAACGCCGGTCGGGTGACGATTGGGCAAGCTAGCATCGTGACCATTCAAGGAAGTGTCATCAAAATCCTAGCCTCCGCGATCAACGCACAAGCTGCAACCTCGAAATTTAGTGGGGTAGTGCAATCAGACACCTTGATTACGAATAGCGTGGTCTCTGCTTCCTACACCCCCGGCGCAGGCAACATTTGGTAAAACCCTCAGTGGGAAGACCCAGAATACGATGTTCAATGTTCACCATACATTCAATGAGATGACCAAGGAGGTATTATGCGAACGCGTAGACGAGCGATGTTTTTACTCATAGCCGGAACGTTTCTTCTTTCGTTGTTTACGTCGGGGATAGGAACAACTTTCGCCGACACAACCATTACTCTAGACCAATCGGTGCACTTCACCACTGCGGAGGGAAGTGATGTGGTGCTGGATGCAGGGGACTATGAGGTTAACGCCGCTGATGCATGGCTCCGCGTCACGCCGAGCGAGGGGCAAGCCGTCGATGCCCTGTTGTTGGAAGCCCAGGTAGCCAGGCATGAAGAAACCCTCAAGGCTCCGCTCGGCGTCTCGACTCAAGGAGAATCCCCTGATACGCATCATCTTGCCCTTCTGCTGCCGGATGGTAAGCGGCTGGAAGCGATCGGAAGCTATAGTGGCATCCGCTCTCGCGGGTTTTCCCTATTAACCCTACAACGTTTGCGTACGCTTTCCAGCACGACCAATACTGAATTTTCGACGCCGAGGTTTGGAGGAAGTGGAGGGACCCGTTCCTATAATCTGGATTGTGGCAGTGGGTCCGTCATGGTTGGAGCAATTTATAAGGCTGGCCTATGGATGGATGCCTTAGGGATTATCTGTCAGCAGGTCAATCCCCAAACCGGAGCCTTGGAACGGGAATTCACCAGGGGCCCCGTGGGGGGTAGCGGAGGTCAAGCCAGGATCGCTCGATGTCGCGCCGGGGACGTGGCTCAAGGCATCAAAGCGTTTTCCGGGCAATACATCAATGAATTCCATATGCGCTGTAGCCGGTGGGAGCCTTCACGAAAAGCGCCGGTGTCCAGTCAGATCTGTAATCCCGGCACGGCAGCCTGTCTGGCATTTGGCGGAAGCGGGGGGGCTCCCAGCGATCTCTTCTTTTGCCCTGCTGGCATGGCTGGGAAAGCCTTCAGGGGAAAATATGGCCTATATGTCGATAGCGCACGTTTTGTCTGCGACAACTGGGATAAATAGGGTTCTCGTTTGCCAGTACGGATGGTGAAAAGATAGTCGTTCTAAAAAATCAATTGTTAATAAATGATCCCCGCCGCAAGCGGACGGGTATTAGAAGAGTGCCAACTGGTGATTAGTGTATAACTTCTGATAGGCGTCTCCCTGTTGTTGGTCATATTTCCCTATCATATTTTCATGGCCATGCTTCCCGAGTTATTTTCAATTCTAGTGTCTGAATTGTTGCCCATGCGAGTAGTTTACGCCGCGAGCAGCGGGGAATATACCCGCAAGAGATTTAACAATACCAACGTCAAAAGGAGGAAGTATGCGAAACCACATTGGAAGTATTTTTTCATTCATGACAGGCGCGGTTCTGTACCTTGTCGCCTTAGCGGTCCCGTCGGCATTCGCCGATACGACAGTGACCCTTGAACAACCCGTGCACTTTACCAACGCCGAGGGCAGTGATGTGGTGTTACCTGCTGGAGACTATGCCGTCGAACCTGCCGAAGCATGGCTCCGGGTGACGCCAAGCGGCCGACAAACTGTGGATGCGGCCTTATTGGAAGCCCAGTCGGCCACACATGAGGAATCCCTCACGACACCCATGGCACTGTCGGCTGAAGGCGAACAGCCCAACACCCACCACCTAGCCTTACTGTTGCCGGACGGCAAACGCCTGGAAGCCATCGGCAGCTATAGCGGCATTCGTTCGAGAGGCACTCTTTCATTGTTAACGATTCAGCGATTACGAACGCTGAGTTCAACCTCTCAGAGCACGACGCCAACTGAATTTTCTACCCCGTTATTTGGAGGAAGTGGAGGCAATCGTTCCTATAACCTGGATTGCGGTAACCAATCGGTCCTCGTCGGAGTGACTTATAAAAGTGGAATGTGGCTCGATGCCATTGGCATTATTTGCCAACAAGTCAATCCACAAACTGGTGCCCTGGGCAATGAGTTCACAAGAGGGCCGGTTGGTGGGAGTGGAGGATTGGCCCGCCCCACTCGGTGCAATCAAGGCGATGTGGTACAGGGGATCTCGGTACTTTCAGGTCAGTTTATTGAATCCGGGTTCCTTCCTTGCAGCCCATGGCTGCCAGCCCAAAAAATGCCGGAATTTTCTACCAGCACTGAGTGTAGAACAGGGTCTGGGCGATGCGTTGCCCAGTTTGGGACTAATTACTCCTCCAACAGTGGTAGATTTCACTGCCCATCGGGAAAAGTCGGCAAAGCCATTCGTGGACGGCATGGCATTTACATCGACAGCCTCCGCTTTGTGTGCGATTTCTGGGATAAATAAGTGAAGTTACCTTAAAAAACTATATTGAGGGGCCGGTGAAGACAGGCCGGAAATAACTGATATGCTGGGTGTCACCCACATTCGACTCCTCAACAGGTGACTTGCATTCATTGCTATTTCGATTCAATGTAAGGAGGCTACTGATGTTCAAGAAACCATTCCTCATGCTTACCTTCCTCACATTGGCCCTCGGCATCCTGGCCACTGGACAGGCGGCGGTCAATCCGGATCTGGCGGCTCTTTCCCAAGGGTCGGTCGTACAATTTTCCGGCACCGAAGGCATTTCAGAGCCATTCGCGTTTGAGATTGACCTCACCGTCCCTCACCCTGCACTGAACTTTGACAACATCGTCGGCCAGCCCTTTCAGATTGCGGTGGCCAGGGGCCGATCCGTCGCCGGCATGGTGGAGCGCGTGGAACAGATGGGCGTATCAGGGCGACAAGGTCAGTATCGAGTGCGACTGGTGCCCGTCTTCAATCGTCTGGCCTACCGCGTCACCAGCCGGACCTTTGAGGATATGACGCCCGTCCAAATTATCAACACTCTTCTCAATGAAGCCGGAATTTCTGATTTTGAAATGAGGTTGAATGCCTCGTTTCCACCTCAAGAATTAACGCTCCAGTATCAAGAATCTGAACTGGCATTTGTTTCACGGCTCTTGGAAGACGAGGGCATTCACTACCACTTTGAACCTACCGCATCCGGAGAAAAGGTCATCCTTGGAGATGCCAACACCGCTTTTCCTATCCTCCCTCCCGGGAAACTCCTCTTCAGTGCCAAAGCGTCTCCCTCAATCACCGTGTTCTCCCGCGGGCAAGGACTTCATTCGGGTCGGACGCAAGCAGGAGACTTCAATTGGCGCATTCCACACATCAATTTGACCGCCTCGGTTCAATCACCCCAATTCTCCGATCTCCGGGAAGACATCTTCCCCGCTCCAGTGGCCTCCCCACAAGAGTCACAACGTGTGGCCAGGCTCCGACTCGATGCGCACGTAACCGAGGGGGAGGCTTGCCGGGGAGAATCGACCTACCCTCAACTGCAAGCGGGATTTCGGTTCCTCCTCGTGGGACATCCCCGTCAGGATTTCAACCAAGAATACGTGATCACCGGAGTCGAGCATGAAGGCACACCCAAATCCTACCGGAATACCTTCACCTGTCTGCCCACCAATGTGATTTTCCGGCCTACTCCCACGACCCCGCACCCTGTCGTGTCCGGCGTTCTCCCTGGGCTCGTCGTTGGCCCGGAAGGAGAAGTGAAGCATGTCGATGAATTTGGCCGCGTCCGGGTGCGATTCCCATGGCGAAACCCGGCCTTCACTAATAAAACCGAAGGAGACGCCGGCTGGGTCCGGGTGGCTCAAATTGCCACGGGCGTGGGGAATACGGCCATGTGGATTCCCGACATGGGCGATGAAGTGGTGCTGGCCTTTGAGCATGGTGACCCGAATCGGCCCGTGGTCATTGGAAGTCTGTGGAATGGCAAAGACCTGCCACCTTCCTCCTTACCGGCCAATAAATTCCAATCGCTCTTTCAAAGTCAGTCCTTATCAGGAACAATCAATGAAGTCCTCATCGACACCACGCCAAACCAGGAACGACTCATTCTGCGATCGGGCAATCAATTTATTCAATTGAGCCCGAACGGCATTACGGCTTCCTCAACGATGACGACGCCAAGTGCCACCAGACAGAGGCTTCAACCGCCCACCGGACTGAAGTCACCTTCGTTGGTACCACGACGGTAAGAACCCATCAAACATGTCGGTCGTCGGGAATATCTTCGGATCGACCTGCCACCCCCTACGAGCTTGATGGCTTCTGATGCATCGACCCGATAGATCCCCGAGAGTCCGAACCATTCCACTCTGGAAGCAGTTCGGGCCTCTTGGGTGCTCCCAGCAAGAAAGCTGGACAGGCTCAAAGCCTTCCCCTACCCATGCGGGATCTCTTCGAACGGTCATCTGCTTTTCAATGTTTTAGAAACAGGCTGTACCCACCTCTATACACCCCTCATTCAATACGCCCAAAGATTCCCAGGCCACAAGCAGTTTCTCTCTTATTTTTTCCTTGAAAATCAATAAGTTGACTGATTCCCTGCTGGTTCAATGCCGGCAGGCCTGTTGTGGCATCAAGGTTGCGTTTCATGTGAATCAGGAACTGACTACAAACGACTGCCCCCATTAGAAAGGCAAGATGTATGGAAAGCACATTTTTCATCACCATCAGCGGAATCAGTCTACTGGGACTGTTGTCGATGTTTTGGCTATGGCGACCGTAATCACGGCATCATATGGATATGAAAGGCTGATACCATGCTGTCCCTGACCGGTCCCATGCTGCCAATCGAAACTGTCAATTGGCATAGGTTATTGCCTACCTATCCCTATCGATTTTATGGATCAGGATATCTGTATTGCGTCCGGTGCGAACATTATATTCGGTTGGTGTCTGTCTCCAACCAGGAAGTCTGTTGTTCCGACTGCGCGAAGGTCCTCGCCAATTCTATGGACCACCGGCACTAAGGGAGGAAAAAGAAGATGAACACCACAATGGCAATAAGCCGATCCTGTGAAGAAGGCATGTCTCTCCTTCGTGCGAACCACTGTGTCTGGCGAGTGAATGAGGAGGGAGTGATTGATTGTACCGCTCAAGGGCCTCTTCGGTTATTTGAACTGCTTCGCTTCCTTCAACAATGTAAAGCCCCGACCCGCCGGATCTTTCTCAACTATCCCCTGCAAGAATCTTCAGACTGAAAAAAAGCCCTCTCCATCCAGCACAAATGAGCAAACCGAACTCACGGATTGTGACTTGCAATCCGCTCTCAACCATGGGTTAATTTAAATTGATCACACGTACCTTGGTATGACTGCGCGTTATTTTGCAATTTTACTGCCCTTCACACCAGGCCGGCCTTCAATAATAATGCCACTTTTTTCTCTTTGTGCATCGAGACGCTTCTGGAGGCCAGAACTCGAACTTTTGTCTGCTCGAACATCCGGACGAAAAACTTTTCCACTAACGGTCGGTGGTCGTTTCTTCAATTCCCGTTCGACCTTTGGGGTTCGGACATCTGGTTTTTGGAGTTTTTGACTAGATATCGCTGATTTCCCAGATTCGGGAACTTGTACATTCGGCGATCCAGCCAGAACATCACCCATACTGACTCCAATCGCGGCTCCCAAGGCGGCAACCGTAGCCGCGATAGTTTTCGTTCGATTCAGCACCTTGGAATTCTTAGGTTTGATTTTCATGATTGCCTCCTATTGAGTGGTGATTGATCCAATCTTCCATGACTTCAAGATATACCGTGAGTCGTTCTTCAAGATCAAAGGGTTCATTGAGGCGATGCGCCTGACAATGACGGGCCACCACGACATCCATATCCAACCATTCTCCTAAGGCTTGCTGGATGGAAGCGTCGTCACTGAAAACGTCTTTCGCGGTCTCAAGTGCATCTTCATGGTCTTCGACGTCTTGAGCAAGGATATCTAGCAACCGATACACGACGGCCACGTAACGGTCTCGCACTTCCAGAAAAGGCGGGAGTCCTTGGGCCATCAGAAAATCTTTGACGGTTCCTGCCTGACCATACATCCCTTCGGTTTCTGGATGAGGCCTTGCATAGTGAAACGATTCGCGTCCTTCACCCGTCAACCGTTGCTCTAACGGGTAGATACGGCAGACAAGCGGACGATCCGCATGCACACCACACCCTTGATCCGTCAAAAACACACAGGCCCCATCAGATTGATTATCTAAGTACGGTTTCCCCAGCTCTAAATAGTTGGCAATTAATTCAGTCGTGGAGAGCCCCTTATTTTGAGCCAATCTCGCCACTTCATACGGATTCACCTGAATACGTTTGTCATAGCAACAGCGTGAACACTGGTGACAGGTGTAGGAGAATGGACTGTCGCGAGCGAGCTCCTCCATTTTTGAATCTCTAGTCATAAATATATTCGTTCTTGCCGTCAGATTGAGGACAGAGTCGAAAATGGATCAACAAGACTCGTTTGGCTCATCGCACTAGGTGGTAGGTTGCCTCCCCATCTCGATTTTCTTCGCGTTCCCCACAAAAACAGAAAAAACTACCTCGCGTCAACGAATCACCTCGTAATGCTTGAAATACCATTCGTCCGTATCCGCATCGTTATCGAGGAGGATCACATGGGCCTGGCTGCGGGGAATTCGTGGCGCCTTCCCACTCGGTACATCCCAAATAGTGATCCCTTCCGGCTCCTCATATTTGCTCCAACCCGGGTGAAATTCGAACTTAAACTCCCCGCTCTGAGACGACCGCTTCAGCAGCCTGTGGTCATTGCCGGAAAAAACCCAAATGCCTCCATCCGTGTTTGTAAATTTGTCCGCTTTCCCATTCACGATGTAGAGTTCTTCCCCATACGCTGAGAAATCTCCTCCCTGAAGGTAGGGTTTGATCGTCATTTTATTTTGGCCCTGTCCATCAAAGAGGAATTCCTTTTGGGGGGATGCCTGCCATGACAAAATGGAAGATGCCGTTGCTGTCTTGAGTTGCCCCCAGTCAAAGGCATAGACAAAGAGGGGATTTGTGGAGGAAATGTGGTTATTAGATGAATAAAGCCGCTTCGTTATTGGATGGATGGCACACCATCCGGCATGAGTCTGTTCAGGCAGCAGGAATGATCCAACATACGAAAGGGTCGAGGCGCGAAATACGGCGATCCTGGGTGTGACCCCAATCTTCTTCGGGTGTAAAGCTAAATCTCGCCATTCTATCTGATACCCCTCCAGGGGTATGAACACATACCCATCAAAATAATCTAAATCCCCAAAATGGTTGTATCCTTTGTCACGTAAGGTTTTCGGGATTGACACCGCGAGAATACCTTTCGAGGAGTCTGGCTGGTACACCTTCGTATTCAAATCGTGGGATATCGGAAATTTCCAGAGTCGCCCGACTTGCGTAAAAAACCAATGCTTGTCATCGTTAGCCACACCTTGTAATGCGTCACTCCATCCGTTTTTACGGTGACTGGGAAAGTTCCCGCGATAGTGAATGGATTTGATGGACTTTAGGACAGGTGAAACCGGCGCTAATGTTTGGCTCCCAGAACCAGGTAGTGGAATTTTCGGTTGCCGTAATTGAGCTTGCGTTTGTGAACCAGGCCTTGAGACATATGCCCTTTGGGGAGACACGAAAGTTTTGGCTTTACTGAGCTTGCTCACAAACGCCGATCTCCACCCACGCGGCCGAATACCGCTTTGGGTCCCAATGGCTTCCAGTCCCGTCCCATCTGACAACACCATGGCCAAATGAAAGACATCGGGATTCTCTGATTCTCCCTCTAATCGAACCGCTGACTCCGTCAACGTTTCTTCGTGCGTCCCTGAAGTGGCATCTACCAAGATGGCTTCCAATCTCCGCTCTCCATCAGGTATCAATTTCAACCAAGCCTCTGCCACTTCTACCTGATACATTCCAGCTGGAATGACCACATCTTCTCCTCCAGGAGTCAGAAAATGAATGGGAGTTGGAAAATCTACAGTTAATGGGTTAGGGCGATCAGCATGCGCCATCCCCACACTTCCCCAAAAAAGTATCAGTGATCCGAGAAATTTTACGAATGGCTGAATTCCCATATTTTTTTGCCTCCCGGTACATGTACGTGTCATTTGGAGAATTCCCCTCTGAAATAAGAAGAGTAGGAATGGTGATTCTGCTTTTCAGTAACGCCCTATTTTGAATGAGGCCTACTCTCATTATTGACAGTAGAGTATCCCCTTGATGTGGCAATCTCCCCCATTTTTGTCATGTTCCTTGCAACCTATCGCCACACTTGGAGAACTTTCATTGATGGCAATTTCTTTTTGCCCGCTTTGTAGTTTGTTGCCCCCGACATGACAACTGCCCGCAGAGACCTTATCCGACGCCTTGAGGACCTTTATGAGATTTGGGAGGATCGGTTGCAAGGCGTTACTCGAAACCGTGCCGAACTCTAAATTGCAGGCAGCCTTGGCTCCAACGAGTTTTTTCCCGGATGGACAGGCCACGACTTTCTGACAACCCTTGTTGTTCTCACTCACTTGGCAACTGAAGTCCACTTTGTTCACACGACAATCAGAGGCGTTTGACCGACTCAGCTCCCCATCTGTGCAAGACGACTGCGTGAGACAGGCCTTGTTCCCGGAGTCTTTCAGTGTGCCCAGCGATCGCCCATCCAAGAGAAAGTTTGGGCTGGCGTCGGGGAGATAGCAACCAGCACGGCGCTTTTTCACAACCGTTTGTGGCGTGACCATTTGGTTATGCTCAATATAATTGGGGGTATTCACTTTCGGATTCTTGGTTTTCACCAAATCACTGATCTGTGCTTCACGTACTGTGGGAAAAGGTTGACCAGATTGCACCAAAATTTTTCTTTTATAGAATTGATTGTGCATCACCACGTTATGCCGAGCATAGTCTTTTTCAGAAGCACTACTCCCAAAAGGTTTGCCATCATCATCGTTACAGTGTCCAAGCCTTTGCAGGCGCCCATAATCGCGAGAACCGAAATATATTGCAGGCTTACTCCCGTTGTATTTGTTGTAATAGAAAATATTATTAATGATTTCATTATGTGAGGGAGTCGTATGCCTGATGATTCCCCCTTCTCCGCAATTTCTATACAAATAAATACCTCCGTGGTTAAGGCTAGAAAATTTGTTATTCATTATTTTATTTCCAGCTGAACCATCAATTGCGATTAATGGCCAACCCCGACTTGTCATACCTGGAAGGTTTTCCCATTTATCCTTTGCTGTAACAACATTTATAGAATTATTTTTAATGGTGTTGTACGCTGATTCAGCATCTAAGTAGATGGCCACCTTATCCGATTTTCCGTTCATCGTAGAATTGATTAATGTGGTATAGGTTACGCCAGGTGATAAATAAAACGGATTTCTGCCAACTCCGGTGATGGTGACATTGTCAAACACGATATTCTTCGGGGCATTGGCTTGTACGCGTCCGGCATGCCCGGGTTTCCTGGATGATTTTTTGAGTTCATTGGAATTTGGTTTTTCCAGCTTTTGACACCTCTGGGGGACCGTCATTGGGATACAGATTTCCTTGTCTAGGTATTCTTTCGGATTACCTTCCCCGTTAGTGGCCATCCCCCACACACGGACAGACCCGATGATGTTGCAATTTTTGATGGTCACATTCTGAGGGGGTTCCCATTTCCATGGTAGCTTTTCAAAATCGGGATGTTCTTTAGGTTTGTCTTTATATTTTCTTGACCGCACTTCAATCATATCTTTATCCGTACCATCACCCAGTGTGGCCTTCTGACAATCAAGCGTGACTCTATTGGCTTTCGCTCCTTCAAAAATGAGTTTTTTCGTGATGATCCAACCGTTTTCTAATGTCAACTGGCAATCAATTTTTTCGGCATCCCATTTTGAACTGGCCTTCGCCCTGACTTTTTCAATCTTTTTACTCTCACAGGCCTTAGGAATGCCCAAGACTCGTAGCAATGGGGTCTTAGAAACCTTTTTTAGTGGTACCGCTGGTTGGGCTTGGCCAATCGATCCTGGCACTAAAATTTTCGGGCGGGCCGTGAAGGTCCTAGCCTTACGGAACTTACCCACAAACGCCGATCTCCACCCACGCGGCCGAATGCCACTTTTCGTCCCAATGGCTTCCAGTCCCGTCCCATCTGCCAATAATATGGCCAGGTAAAAAACATCTTGATTCTCTGGATCGGCCTCTAATCGAACGATTCTTTCGCTCAGCGTCTCTTCGTGTGTACCAGAAATAGCATCCAACAACACCGCTTCTATTCTTCCTTGACCCGCGGGAACCAATTTGAGCCACGCCTCAGCAATTTCTACCTCAAAGATTCCCGGCCCCATCTTTAGATCGTCTCCCACCGGAGAAAGGAAGTGGATAGCAGTGGGCAACTCCACTGTCATGGTCGAAGCCGTTTCAGCCAAGGCCAATGTGGACCCGCTCACTATGGTGAGCATAGAAAACAGACATGTGATGAACGGGTTGAATCGCATAGCTGACCTCCTTAACAATATTTCCCGTGGTCATTTCTAGCCTCAGAAAGCCTCGTCGCTCCCTAACCTTAGCAAATCAGTCGAATGATATAGCTCAACAGTTCAACAAATTTTCATTTACTAGGTGTTTTTAACTATAACTTTGATTAAAGCCCTGGCCCTTTATCTATCCATTCTTTACTATAGAGGGAACTTTCAGCGAAATTTGGCTTTCCTTCTTGGATAAAAGCGAGATGAAGACCATTTGGTGAATCCGGTTGGCCCCCTCACCCTACGCACCAAAGACATGAACCCTTTTTCCCCACACACCGACAGACTGGGTATTCGGACGGAATTTCTTTACTGTAAGGTGCCCCCTATGTCGAGCTCCCAACCCTCATCTCATATGGCTCTCAGGATTACTCGCTTTTTTTATTCCTTTTTCTTTCTCTGCCTATTTTTCAGCCTGATTCCCTCGGGAACCTTTGCTCAAGATACCCCGACACGAACCCTGACCGGGCATTATGGGGAAATTTTTGCTCTGGCCTTTTCTCCTAATGGAGAAATGTTGGCTTCTGGCGGAAGTGATCAAACCGTTCGCTTGTGGGACAGAACCAGTGGCCATCTCCGTCATATTCTTAAAGGCCATACCAGCACGATTCACACGCTGGCCTTCTCCCCGGACAATCGTTATGTGGCTTCTGGCGGATCAGATCGCACATGTCGCATTTGGGATACATCGACCGGGAAGGAACTGAACTCGTTTAGTATTCGTTTTGGCAACATTCGATCTCTCAGTTTTTCTCCGGATGGCCAAACCTTGGCCACAGTTGGAGATGGAGGCAGCCTTTATCTGTGGGATTGGAAAACAGGACAGACCCTGAAGGCCATGAAAAGTGGATTTGGGATCATGTTTGCGGTGGCCTATTCCCCGGATGGGCACCTCCTCGCCACGGGGAACAGCGACCGCCTCGTTCACTTGTGGGATCCTTCCAGTGGCCGCCAACAACACACGTTTTCCGGCCATACTCAGGCCGTTCATTCGGTCGCATTTTCTCCTGATGGCCAACTTCTTGTGAGTGGATCGGCTGATTCCACCGTGCGGCTTTGGGATCTCGCCACGGGACGGGAACGCGGGCTGATGCAGGGTCACACGGGCGCGGTTCAAGCCGTCGTGTTCTCACCAGATGGCCACAATGTGATTTCGGCCGGAGTCGATGGGACCATCCGCATCTGGGATACCAAAAGCGGACGAGAATTAAGCTCACTCACAGAACATCAAGGCCCCGTCTGGGCTCTAGCCCTGACGGCCCATGACCATGCCCTAGCTTCGGGCGGCCGTGACCGCCTCGTTCGCCTTCGAACTCCCAACCCTTCCACCACGATTGTCTCCCGAGGAACTACCCCTCAACCCGAGATTCAAGAGCGCGATAGTGAAACTGGGCCACCGCCCTCTCCTCCCCCATATCCCAAAGCACGACTGGTTGTTCAACCCCATGAAGTCAAGCCAGGCCAGCACTTAACAATCCATGTCATGGTGAACAATACGGGAAAAGGTCCCTTGTATCGATTCCAGGCGACGACCAAGAGTCCTCACCCGTTATTTGATGGACACTTGTTATATTTTGGGAAAATTGAGGCCGGCCAACGGAAATCGGAATCGGTCACTATTGACGTTCCTGAAGATTTTTCGTCGTCTGAAACTGGCGTCGACGTGTCCTTTAAAGAATTCAATGGCTTTGTTCCTGATCCCCTTCATGCGGCTCTGTCCATTAGTGGATCCCAACGACCTCGCTTCGCCTATAACTATCAAATTTTGGATGATGGCAGTGGCCAATCCGTAGGCAACGGCGATGGACGGATTCAAAAAGGTGAGGCGGTTGACCTCCTGTTGACACTTCGCAACGTCGGAACCGTCCTGGCCCCTGACACCTGGGTGGAGATGACGAACGCCCCCGACCAACATCTGAAGATCCGTCCCCATATGGTTCGATTTGGAACACTCAACCCGGATGAGTCCAAACAGGTCAGAATGAGCTTTACGGTTTGGCCTGACCTGCCAGCAGATCAGGTTCAATTTAACCTGTTTATTCAAGAAAAATTGCAAAAGGTTTTTCTGAATGAAGACCTCCAGCTTCCGGTGGATGGGCAACCAGCCCAACCCATTCTGGCCACAAACAAACTGGGCACGGTCACGGATGCGTCAGCCACGATCTTTAGTGGCGCAGGTCCTCAAACCTCAGTCATTGCTTCCATTGAACAAGATCAGACGCTTTCCATTAATGGCGAATTGGGCGACTGGTACCGCGTGAAACTCTCAGACCAGGAAACCGGATGGATTGCAAAGAGTCAGGTTTCGGTTGCCACTCTTGCCCTGAAAGGCGACATACCGACTCCCACGATCCAAGGATTGGAAAACTCGAAGACCGCACAATTTATTACGTTAAGCGAAAAACTGGAGGAAGCTGAAGTCGCTCGAGCCAAAATGACTGAAGATTTGAAACAACGCGAACAAGAAGTTGAGGAACTCCGGGCGAAGGTTGCCGACCTGGCCGCGACGCAAGAAGAAAAACAGTCTCACAGCCAGCAAGAATCGGCTCGGGAACGACGCGAACGGGAACAGGCCGCGCAAGCCCTCCAGGAACAAGAACAAGAAATGGAAACGCTTCGAGCACAACTGGACACCATGGCCAAGGCCCAAACAACCGAACTGTCGACTATGCAAGAAAAACTGCAGCGGGAACAGGCCGAGCGACAACAAGCAGAAGAGGCCTTGCAGCAATTTCGTGGAGAACTCCAACAGCTCCGCTCCCAACTGGATGAATACACCAGTGCCAAGACCTTCCAGGCGACACCTCCCGCCATTGCCCTGGCTACACCGTTAGATGGGAAAGAGGTCAAAGTCGATCGTATTCAACTCACCGGTGCAGCCGCCAGTGAAAAGGGCATTTCGCGTATTGAAGTCCGCGTGAATAACGAATTACTTGTTCGTCGCCAAGGCCGCGGTGTCGTCGTCGTTGGGGATGGCCCCTCTGTTCAACCGACCTTAGAGTTTTCCGAATCGGTTCAACTCCGGGAAGGCGGCAACGAAATCGTGATTACCGCGTTTGACGAGAAACAATTGTCATCAACCAGAACACTCAATGTCACACGACTGGTGGATAAGGGGAAAATTTGGGCGGTCGTGATCGGCATTTCGCAGTATGAACAGGTTCGGCCTTTGAAATATGCTGACAAAGATGCGATCGCCTTCCATGATTATCTCCGGCAACAGGTCGGTGTCCCTGAAGACCAGATCACGCTCCTGGCGAATGACCAAGCCACCCTGTTTAACCTCAAACGGTCGTTGGGGACCGATCTGAAGAGAAAAGCCGGACCGCAAGATACTGTGATTATTTATTACGCCGGTCATGGCGCGCCGGAAACTGATGCCATGAGCCCAGATGGAGATGGATTGGAAAAATATCTCATTCCTTTTGATGCTGATCCCAAAGATTTGTATTCCACCGGCTTACCCATGCGGGAAGTCGAGACCATTTTTCATCGACTCTCAGCTGATCGCGTTATCTTCATTACTGATTCTTGCTATAGTGGGGCCACGGCTGGACGAACCTTTTCGACGGCTAGCCGACGAGCGACGGTCTCTGATAAATTTTTGACACGTCTTGCCAAAGGGAAGGGACGCGTGGTGCTCACAGCCAGCCGTGCTGGAGAAGTCAGTGAAGAACGCGACGATCTTGGTCATGGGGTCTTTACCTATTATCTCTTGCAGGGCTTGAAGGGTGGAGCCGATTATGATGCCGATGGTGTGGTCACCGTCGACGAAGCCTATTCCTATGTATCCACTCATGTGCCGCAAGTCACAGGACAGAACCAGCATCCCGTCAAAAAAGGAGAGTTTGAAGGGCAACTAATATTAGGGCGGGTCCAGGCGCCATAGAGAATCATGCGCCTTTTCTTACGCTATCCCTATTCGAGGGTTCAGTAATTTTTCAAGAAGGAGGTTATTGTATGAATCACAAGATGATTGGCTTCTCGCCCCTCTGGGGATTTCTCACGATCGGATTCCTCACCAGCTGCTCCACATTTGCTCCGCCTGCTCAATTACAGGTCGAACAAACCAAAGTGTACGTGGCCAATGAAAGTTCGAATTCGGTGAGTGTTATTGATGGAAGTACGTTCCAACCAATAGGGGAGATTGATACGCTCAACCATGCCACCCACGACCTTTCGTTGGCTCGCAATGGGAAACAATTATGGGCCACCAATTTAGCCTCAGGTCGAATCTCAGTGATTGATACCGATGCCATGGAAACCATCGCGTCCATCTATACCGGCAACCGCGCACATGTGGTGACCCTCACCAATGACAACCGGCATGCATGGGTGGCCAATATTGGAAACGACACGATTTCCATCATCGACACCACCATTTACCGAATTTTGGGAACCATCCCGGTAAGCAAGGGCCCCATGGGCATTGCCTTTTCCAAAGATGGCCGCTTGGCCTACGTGAGTTCGCAAGACAAAATGGTGAATGTCATTGATACCGCTGCCCATCAAGTCATCAAGCGCATTCCTGTCGGCGCGAATCCTCACTTTCTCATTCTCGGTCCCGATGGACGAATTTGGGGCACCAACACCGGTAGTCAGGATCTCTACATCATCGACCCATCGTCAAATGAAGTGGTTCAAACCATCGAAGTCGGTCCCGCTCCACAACAGATTGCCTTTGCCTTCAAAGGCACCGCAGGACCCAATGCCTATGTGACGGTCGCCGGTCTGAATAAAGTCGTCATTGTCAGCGCTAATACGGATACCCCAACCATCGCCGGACAAATCGACGTCGGCGAGGGACCGAATGGCATATGGGCCAATTCTGTCGGAACGCGTTTGTACGTCGGGCATACAGGATCGAACGATGTCCGCATTCTTGATACTGGGACGAATCAGGTACTAGCCACCGTTCCAGTGGGTCGGAAACCTATTCGAGTCGTGGCCTCAAAATAGCCCAGTTGCATGGAAACCTCTGTTCACCATGACCAGAACATTACAAACGAATTTTGATCTGAATCTGCAGAAAGGATGACACCATATGAGGGTACTTTCCTATCTTAAACGTGCGCTCTTCGGCCTTGGGGTTTTGACTCTGTTTCTCACATCTGGCGGGTTTGCCACCTCCGCGTTGGCCGAACAGGAATCCGTCGGGACCGCCAAAAAAGGCATTGGGGGATTTGTAATTGTGCGGATGGACGGAATTGAAGAACGCCTGGAAGGCAATGGCAATCTTCAATTATATGAAGGGGATGTTTTGAAAACCGAGGCTGCCAGTCAAGCCCTGATAGAATTCAGTAACGGTATTCAGGTGGCCCTCAACGAAAATACTGAATTCACCATCTTGTCGCGCTGGGAGAAAGCCAGCGGCTTTACCCGCATTCTTCGTCTGAAACAGGGAGAAGTGTGGGTCGATACACAGGGTGGACCGAAACCCCTGGAGATTGAAACCCCAGTGGCCACAGCGGCTGTGAAAGGAACGGAATTTGACCTTCTCGTGAGTCCTGATGGTCAATCAACGTTAACGGTAATAAAGGGGGTTGTCGAATTCGGAACCGCATTTGGCACCTGCCCGATTAAAACCTCGACTATTAGTTATGGCAATCGTGGCAAAAAATGCACGAAACCCGCCCCCCTCAATGTCGGGCCAACCGTCGCTTGGACGAACGGCATTCGTCAGTAATTCTTCATACCACAGCGGCTAGGCATCTCGCCTAGTCGCTGTTCAATCCCTGCCTCGTAGTAATGTTCTTCTCAGATTCCCTTTCCTAAGATGTTCGATTCAAACGCTCCTCCAAACGCTGAAGGGCTATTTGCGTCTCTCTCAAATCCTTGAGAATCTCCGTTTGCGTGACAGGTCCCTGAAGCTCTGCGAGACGTTCGGCTTTAGCTTCGTCCAGATTATTAATGACCACCGCAATAAATAAATTGATGACGACAAACGTCCCTAATATGACAAAACTGACAAAGTAGAGCCATGACAGATAATGAAACTCCATCGCCGTATACATGACATCGGTCCAATCTTCCAGTGTCACCACACGAAACAAGGTCAAGAGCGAAATACCCAATGATCGCCAATGTGTCGGGTCATGGTCATGGAACAACTGATACCCCGTAATGGCATAGATATAAAAAATGACACCCATGAGGGTCATGACATGGATCATGCTAGGAATTGATCGCACCAACGTCGACACAATTAACCGGAGTTCGGGAATGGTCGAGACCAGCCGTACCACCCGCAGCAAGCGAGCTAACCGCGCAATCATCGCAAAATCACCGGTGGCAGGGATCAACGAAAAGACGATGACGGAAAAATCAAATACGTTCCACCCATCGCGGAAATATCGATCAACGCAAGGCGCCACCGCAATCATTTTCAAGCAGGCTTCAAGAATAAAAATCCCAAGAATGACATGATTGCCCAAATGCATCAGGCCGCCATAGTGCTCTACCAGCGCCGGCGAGGTTTCCATGCCTAAAATCACCCCGTTAATCAGAATGAACGCAATAATGATGCGCTCAAACCACGGGGCGCTGACAATCTGATTCACTCGATCGTTCATCATGATCAAGGCATACGCACGAGATCCACACTCATCCCGAATCAGGGAATAAGCGGATCACCATTCAATGTGTTGGGAAATAAGAAAACTCCGCACGGTGAGAAAGGAGTAGCACAACGCCTCGGGGAGCATCAACTCCCCGACGTTTGCAAATAGCCCCGTAGCAGATCTCGACGCGCCACAATGCCAATGAGGTGGGCTTTATTATCGACAACTGGCACGCGAATGAGATGATTGTTTTGGAGGACATCAACCAAAGTCATCACATCCGTATCTTTGGTGACAGAAATCGGATTGGCTGTCAGGATGTCTTCTGCCGTCACATCTTCTAATTTTTGTCCTTTGCGAAGTGCCGCTAACAGATCAAATTCTGACACGATTCCAACAAGTTTGTTGTGCTCATCGACAATGGGCACTGACCCAAAACCTTCCATCATATACGAGGCCAACATTTCGGCCTTGGCGTCTTTCGTCGCACTTTGCACCTGCGTTTCCATAATCGAGCCGACCGTTAAATGTCCGAACTTACTCTCTCTCAATGCTTCCCGCCCTTCAGCTGCTTGATTCATAACAACACCTCCTCAATAGTCAACCAATTAAGTCACTTAGGTTATATAGGATGTCCCCTCAAATGTATCAAAAAACAGGGGATTGTTCTAGACGATATTCTATGACTGGATCGGATTTCATCAATCTCAACTTGAGATCGTGTGTTAACGTTTCATCCCATGCCGCCTGAGGCACTAACCCTACAATCTCGCTTTCCGCAATTTCGACCTCCCATCGCAGGGCCTCCCGGCACACGCGATAAAAGGCCCGGCGCAAAGACGTTTCTCGATAGTCAGTGAGATTCATGGACACTTGGACTAATCCTTGACTGCCTAACGGCACTCCCATGGCCTTCAAAGCTGGCAACCCGCCATTCGATGTCCGAATGGACGTGGCGATAGACTGGGCCAACGCCAGATTATTGCTCTGGAGCACAACATTGAAAGCAATCAGAAAAAACCGCGCACCCACTGCCATCGCTCCGGCCGTTGGGTGGATGACGGCTGGACCATAATCCGGCTGCCAATCCTGATCGATTGTCATGCGCCTGCCCAAAGCCAATAGCCCTCCCCGACGGACCATTTCCAACTTTGCCCGCTTGGAAACCCGACCAGCCTGTTCATAGAGATAGACTGGAATCTCCAGCTCCTGCCCAATTCGTGCTCCGAGATCATTGGCATAGATCACGCAATCATCCATGGTGACCCCTTGCAAGGGAATCCAGGGTACCACATCCACAGCCCCAATTCGTGGATGCTCACCTTGGTGCTGATTGAGATCAATAAGTTGTTGGGCCTGTCGAACTAAACCAAAAAGTGCCGTGTCCATGGCGGCAGGTTCACCGACCATCGTGAACACCGACCGATGGTGGTCAGGATCAACATGCACATCCAACAGGGCCACGCTGGGAATGGATTGTACACCCGCGACTAACTTGCCAATGATCGCCTGATCCCGGCCCTCACTAATATTCGGAACACTTTCAACTAATCGACGCATCAGCACCTTCTTCTATGTGAAGTGTTGAAAAAATCCGCCAGCAGCGTTCTCGCCCCTTTGTCGTGCTCACGTACTCTCCGTGTACGCTCCGCTCGCCAAAACGTCTACGGCCTTGCTGGACGAGATATTTTGAACACCCCACTCTCCCAAGACTCGGATTTCCTTGACACTCCTAAAAATCGCATATTATAGTCGAACGAGTTGATTTCCAAGGGTTTTCTGGAAACTTCTGAGGAAACGTATCTAAAAGGAACCCACAACCTGGTATACTCCTGTCACAATTTCAGCGGAACAAAGACCATATCAAAGGATACAAACCATTCTCTCCCAGACAAAGGGGACACCCATGAATGCCACACAAATTGAACCCACGACAGCACTCGCAGAGTTACAAGAAAAAAAACCGGACAGTGTCACAATCGTCTGTCTCAGCGGCGACATGGATAAAGCCATGGCCGCCTTCATTATTGCCACGGGGGCAGCCGCCATGGGAATGAAAGTCACGATGTTTTTTACCTTTTGGGGGTTAAATATCATTCGCAAACCCGAATCGACCAGTTCCGCCAAAGACTGGATGCGCCGCGCTTTTGGGTGGATTAACAAGGGTGGGGCGAACAATCTACCGCTGTCTCGGTTCCATTTCGGAGGACTCGGGTCCAGCATGATGAAAACGGTCATGAAGAACAATCGCATGCCCGGCATTGCCGAACTTTTAGAAACCGCGCAAGACCTTGGTGTGAAACTGATCGCCTGTACCACCACCTTAGGAATGTTAGGCATACCAAAAGACTCCCTGATTGATGGTGTCGACGAATTGGCGGGCGTCAGCACGTATCTAGCAGAAGCCCGACATGGCTCTGTTAACTTATTTATTTAATCGAACCCTAGACCGAAGGACTCACCATGATACCAGCCGATGTCAAACTCGATACCCTTGGATATTTTTGCCCTATGCCCATTATCTTGACCTCCAAAAAAAT
>Ga0224496_10000475_pt1 | contig 27791 bp, 22 predicted proteins | sample SF_Jul11_sed_USG_2_FD_168127 | JGI IMG/M metagenome (GOLD analysis project Ga0224496, IMG submission 168127) | Sediment microbial communities from San Francisco Bay, California, United States - SF_Jul11_sed_USGS_8_1 | ecosystem: Environmental > Aquatic > Marine > Sediment | place: USA...
TAAGGAGCGAAAGGAACCTTCCTCAACCACCAAACCTAGACGTATTCTCTTTTTTGTGTAGCTACTATTCATTTCTGTCTTTAACACCTGACATCTGTTAAACGTAATTCATTCCTTATTATTGGAATTCTGGAATATAAAATATACCTTATTTTCATCTATATCAATCACTTACTAAAGAAGACGATTCAGCGGGTAAACCCTGGCGATTACCTCAAGCCAGAAACGAATTGCAACCACGACATTAGAGTCCTTCTACAGAACGCATACATAGCCACATCGACATTTGGCAGGATTCTATTAGCGTATGCCCGCATCTTACATTTAAAGACAAAATGTTACGTCAATCAGTTGAATTTACCGTTGTAAGCTGGCATGAGATTTTAAAATAGTAAAATGAATTAACAAAAAGGAGAGCTAATGCTCTCCTTTGGGTTTACGTACACCGGCCAGGCGGTTGCCCTGCTTTTGCGGGCCACCCTGTGGAAAGATACGGTGTAGATAAGCACTATTGCCTTTTTCATTACCCCAGGCTTTTCTAAAATGTTTGACCATATCTCTTACTGGTGCCTGCACGCCTCGCTGGTCATGATAATCTCTAATGAAGCGAATAACTTCCCAGTGTTCATCGGTAAGTTCGAGCTGTTCTTCATTGGCGGCAGCTCGCACATAATTTTCTGACCAGGCATCCAGATCAAGTAGATAGCCTTCTCCATCACAGAGTATTTCCATACCATCGACTTCAATGATTTTGGTCTGCATGTTTGGATAATATAATTTAGCTTCCATTGTATAGCCCCTGTTAACAAATATCTGAATTAATGCACATCGGCAATAACACCGACCTGTGGCATCTGTGCCAGGCCAGACTCTCTTGCGTGTTCTTCAAAACCTTTATTCTTCCAGAAGAATGCTCCCGGCATCGTGGTGGGTATGACCAGCACATAAAACAATGCGCGACTGACCAGTGCCGATACGATAATCGACAATGCCAACATAACCCAGACACCCAGAACCAGCAGTGATTCAGATGCTGCAATGTATAAAATTCCTGCTACCAGAATATTGATAACTAACATCAGATTGCGCGCCATATAAGTCTTACCGAAAGTTGTAACCTGCTCATAATAAGAAACCGATGCTTCACAACCTCTGGTTTTCAGATAACGGGTATGACTCATATGACCCAGACCCTCTATCAGCAATCCAGTGATTAGTCCCGGTGCCAGCACATCTAATAATGCAATGACAGATTGACCCTGATAAATAAATACCGGTACAAACACCAGCCCGGTTAATAATGTTCCCATGGTAAACATGTTGCCATAGAAAGCGGTTAATACCTGGTGATGATTCCAGAAAGGTCTTGCTTCGATGCGATAAATCTTGTGCATGAAATACAAGGCAATCGGGCCAGTAATCACTGCTGCATAGGCAAATACGGTTGCCAGTGTTTGGGTAATGGAATAATCAAACAATGAGAAAAAAGTATGTGCCAGCAAACTGTTAAAGAACATAGCAATGCCCGCCACTTCACGACTCACCGGTGAATATTTAAGATTATTAAAGGCCCGGTAAAAACGGTGGGGCTTACCCAGATGCATAGTAGATATAAACAGTGCAAATGATTCTATACCCAGCATAATAAATAACATTGGCAGATATGCAGAAGACTGAACGGCAGACACCAGCGGTTGAACTCCCGCAAGAGAACCCAGAAACAATAGCATGAAGGCACCGATCACACCCTGCGATATCAAGGTGAACAGTACCAGCGGATCTTCCCTGGAACGTAACTTCTTAAGACTCCATTTCCTTGCTGCTGCTCTTTTGTTTTTATCGACTATTGGTTTATAAACACCATCAGTTTGATCTTTATGGTATTTCACCGCCGCACTATCGGTACGTGTCATTTCAGGTGGCAAGGATTTTGTTTGCTGAAAACGAATATTCGGATGAGTAATATCCGTTCTTGGGAAGCCGGGTATTTCAGTTTTTGCCTGCTGACGATTTTCAGGTGTATTTTCGATAACGCCAAAATTAAGCGCATTACCCAGGCAGGCAGATACGCAAGCCGGTTTTAATCCTACTTCGAGACGATCAACACACATATTGCATTTACTCACCTGCCCCTTAACAGGGTCTAATTGTGGTGCATTGTAAGGACACACCCAGGTACAGTAACCACAACCAAAACAGATATCCGGATCCTGTAATACGGCACCGTATTCAGCAAACTTGGTATAGGCGCGTGTTGGACAACCTTTTAAACACACCGGATTATCACAATGGTTACAGGCCATGGAAATATTCAAACGCTTAAACGCAGGATAGGTTCCACCTTCCACATAGCCCACTGAACGAAAAGCAATGTGTGCCGGATTATCATTTTTTTCGCTACAAGCTGCTTCACAAGCATGGCAACCAATGCAGTTATCAGCGGTAAAATGGAATCCATGCTGCTTATAACGATTAGGGTTATCACTGACAAAAGTATCGCCATTAATATTTAATGTTTTACCTGCCAGTGGATCACTTTCTGAAACCAGCTCGATGGACTTACCATAACGGTTAACGGGCTGATGCGATTTGTCATTCAGAAACGCATAGTCTCTTTCTTCTTCTCTGGTCTGAAACATTAAAAGCTCCTCGATTCAAGGTTACGCTGGGCAGCTTCCTGCTGATCGATTTTTTCAATCCGAACTGCATTCTGTTTAAAAGCCGGTTGTCTTGAATAAGGGTCAAGCAATCCCAGTGTTAATCGATTTGCACAATCATGAAAATGAAAAGGAATAAACACCATGTTATAAGGAATTCGATGGGTTAACTGAACCATAACGACAGCATCCGAACGTTTCGATACCACACGCACATAAGATTGATGTTCAACACCAAGATCAGCTGCTGCATCAGGATTCATTTCCATATAAGGTGTTGGACTGTATTTATTACAGTTACCCATTTTTCCAGTACGCGTACGGGTATGAAAATGCTCTACTACACGTCCGGTATTTAGCCAGAATGGAAACTCATTATCAGGACGTTCATTATTATCTATGAATGGCAATGGAATCAGATTCGCCTTACCATTCTTTGTCTGAAATTTACCATCGGTATATAAACGTTGCGCTCCGGTTTCATCGCCTTCACGACAAGGCCATTGAATACCTTTTTGTTGTTCAATTTTCTGGTAAGACATACCAGAAATATCCAGCGTCCGATGCTTGCCTTTTGAAAGCTGTTTCATTTCCTCAAACACGCCTTCAGACGTCTCGGGGAAATTCATGGTTTTATAATGATCGAAACGTTTAGCCAGTTGATTAAAAATCCATAAATCCGGTTTTGAATTCGCATAGGGCTGCTGAATATTGGTAATACGGTTAACACGACGTTCTGTATTGGTAAAACAACCATTCTTCTCTGCCCAGATGGATGCAGGAAGATACATATTGGCATACTGTGCACTCTCGACATCACTATAAGCATCCTGAACGACAAAGAAATCAAGTTTCTGCAATGTCTTACGAATGCGTTCACTATTGGGTAATGAACTCATGGGATTTGAAGCAACTAACCACAATCCCTTAATCTGACCGGTCTCTATGGCTGGAAAAATATCGGTTTGGAACAAACCACGTTTTTTTGGAAAAAATTCTTCATCAATACCCCAGAAATCTGCAATCTCTTTTCTATCTTCAGGATTTTCAAGATAACGGTAACCAGGCAAGCCGGAACAGGATGACCATTCACGTGTACCCATGGCATTACACTGACCGGTTATGGATAAACTGGTACCTCCAGCCTTACCAATATTGCCTGTAATTAAATTCAGATTATTGATAGCCACCACACCATCAGAGCCGTGAGTGCTCTGATTAATACCCATTGTCCAGATGCTCATAGCCTTACCTGCTTTAGCATAAAGGCGGGCAACATTACGGATGGTATCTTCATCGATACCACAAATTTTTGATGCAGAAACAGGATCATACTCAGCAACCAGTGCTTTGAATGCTTCATAGTCATTAGTACTGGCATTAATGTAGTCGGCATCCTCCAGTCCTTCATCAAGAATAACGTGGGCCAGTGAATTTAATAGCACCAGATCAGTTCCCGGCGTTATCGGCAAATGCATATCCGCAAACTGCGCCAGCATGGTGACACGCGGGTCAACCACGATCAGAGGAAATGAACGTTTCTCCATCGCCTCTTTAAGCCGCCAGTAAATTATCGGATGCTGTTCAGGCAAATTTGATCCAAACGCAAGCAGACAATCTGTATGTTCGAAATCGTCATAACAGCCCGGAGGACCATCTGAACCGAAGGAACGTTTATAACCTGAAACGGCCGACGCCATACATAAGGTAGTATTGCCATCATAATTATTGGTACCTATGGCACCACGGGTTAACTTGCCTAATGTGTAAAATTCTTCTGTTAAGATCTGGCCTGTGGAAATAATGGCAAATGAATCACGTCCATATTTTTCCTGAATACCTTTAATTTTTTCTGCCATGGTATCGAGTGCAAAATCCCAGTTAACCTTTTTATACTCCTCAACCGGACTGTCGCGATACAAAGGCTCTTCACCACGACCCGCGGTACTGAACAATTCATGTTCAAATATGCCTTTCACACAAAGCTTACCGCGATTAACATCTGCGCCAGCAGCACCACGACTGGATACCGCCTTACCTTCTTTATTAATACCCACTTCAATAGAACAACCGGTTGAGCAATAACCACAGGTTGTGTATTTCCAGTCGACAATTTCCTTATCGGCAATTTTAATTAAATTTTTCTTATGTCTACCAAACAGCATGAGGGGGCTCCGTTAATCTGCAAAATACTCACTTAAAGCGCAGCGAACAAGTAACACTTATAACTCAAGGAAAATCACACCTTGCTCAACCTTGACCTGATAATGCCCGGTACAGCCTTCATCAGGCCCCATCGCTTCACCAGTGGTCAGATCAATTTTCCAGTTATGCAAAGGACAGGTAACAGATTTGTCATGGACAATGCCCTGTGATAACTGACCTTTGCGATGAGGACACTCATCGTTAACGGCAAACACTTCATTTTTGTTATTACGAAATACAGCTATATCAACATTACCATTCTTAACAACACGCGCACCCAGTGGTGGGATATCTTCAATTTTTCCTACTTCAATCCAGTTAGACATATTTTTTCAACCTATGAATGAATACTTATTTTCAATCTTCAATAGACAACAATTAGCCAATGACCTTGAGTGGCACAAACTCATGTGCATCAACTCCGCCTGTGGCACGCTGTTCCCATGGGTCATCCTGAGAACGAGTAACTTCCTGAGAATATTTAAAGCGCTCCGCTAATGATTTACGTTTCTCAGCATCGTCTACCAGACTTTCTTTAACGTAGCTAAAACCTACACGTTCTATCCAGGGCGCTGTTCTTTCAAGATATCGAGCTTCTTCTCTGTACAGCTGTACAAACGCAGCTGCATACTCCAGTACTTCTTCTTCTGTATCCACACGAGTTAATAAATCAGTTGCACGGACTTTTACACCGCCATTACCACCAATATGTAATTCATAACCTGAATCTACACAGACAACACCAAAGTCCTTAATCGTGGCTTCCGCACAATTACGCGGGCAACCCGATGCAGCCATTTTAAATTTATGCGGCATCCATGAACCCCAGGTTAGTTTTTCCAGTTTGATACCTATTGCGGTTGAATCCTGTGTTCCAAAACGGCACCACTCACGACCGACACAGGTTTTAACTGTACGCAATGCTTTACCGTATGCATGACCGGAGACCAGTCCTTTTTCATTTAAATCTTTCCAGACTAAAGGCAGTTCTTCTTTCTTAACACCGTAAAGACCAATACGTTGACCACCGGTAACATGCACAGTGTCTAAATTAAATTTTTCTGCGACATCAGCAATGGCACGTAATTCTACCGGTGTGGTCATGCCACCCCACATACGTGGAATCACGGAATAGGTTCCATCTTTCTGGATATTGGCGTGAGCACGCTCATTAATAAATCGTGACTGAGAATCATCTCTGGCTTCTTTTGGCCAGGTACTGATCAGATAATAATTAAGCGAAGTACGACAGGCGGCACAACCATCGTCGGTTTTCCACTTCAAAGCTGTAAACACGTCAGAAATTTTTACCAGCTTCTGATCGCGAATGGCCTGACGCACATAATCATGAGTATGATCGGTACAACCGCACATAGGTTTAGATTCTGGCGTTGCGTAATCACCTCCCAGTGTAGATTCCATAATCTGTTCAACCAGTCCGGTACATGAACCACAGGAGGAAGATGCCTTGGTATGTGCGCGAACTTCTTCTAATGTAAACAGACCTTTACTGGTAATGGCTTTAACAATGTCACCCTTGCAGACACCATTACAACCACAGATTTCAGTATCATCTGACATGTCTGCAACAACATTACCACCATGTCCAGAGTCACCCAGATGTGCTTTACCAAACATCAGATGACTACGAATATCACTGATATTGGTCTGTTCACGCATCAACTGGAAGTACCAGGCACCATCAATGGTATCGCCGTACAAAACAGCACCCAGTATTTTGTTATCTTTAATAACAATTTTTTTGTAAATACCCTGGTGAGAATCGTGTACAACGATATCTTCCGTTGTCGTATCACCTGTGAAATCACCTGCGGAGAAAAGATCTATTCCCGTTACTTTTAATTTTGTTGAGGTAACCGAGCCTTTATAAATACCGATACCATATCCGGCTAAATGATTGGCACAAACTTTTGCCATTTCAAATAATGGCGCCACCAGTCCATAGGTCAGACCACGATGTTGAACACATTCACCCACAGAATAAATTTTTGGATCAAACGTTTGCAGTGTGTCATTAACCACAATGCCACGTTCACAATGCAGGCCTACCTGCTTTGCCAGTTTAATGTTAGGACGAATCCCAACCGCCATGACAACGATATCGGCAGCCAGTTCACTACCATCTTCAAACCTGACACCCTGAACCTTTCCTTTACCGACAATTTCTTTAGTGGATGCTTTAAGCATAAAATTCATGCCTTTTGCTTCAAGCGATTTTCTTAACATATCACCTGAAACCCTGTCCATTTGTCGCTCCATTAACCAGTCCATTAAATGAACAACAGTAACACTCATGCCCTGCTTCATTAATCCATTAGCCGCTTCCAGACCTAATAAACCACCACCAATGACAACTGCATGTTGTTTAGTTTTAGCCGCATCAATCATCAGATCAACATCATGGATGTCACGAAAACTGATTACTCCCGGAAGATCACTGCCCGGTACAGGAATAATAAAAGGTTCAGAGCCGGTTGCCATTAACAAACGATCATACTTAACTTCAGTGCCGTCATCGGCTATGACTTTACAGGCACTACGATCAATACCGGTAACAGTGACACCCTTATACAAAGTAATTTTATTATCTTCATACCATTGCAAATCATTCAACATGATTTCATCAATAGTTTTCTCACCCGCAAGCACGGGTGATAAGAGTATACGGTTATAGTTACCGTAGGGTTCGGCACCAAACACGGTAATGTCATACTTCTCAGGTGCAATCTCCAGCAATTCTTCTACAGTGCGCATGCCCGCCATGCCATTACCAATAACGACCAGTTTTTCTTTCATCTACCTGAACCCCAGCATATATAAATTCAATTACAGTGCCTTTCAGCAAATAGCGTGCCACATAGAAAATAGCATCATAACTCATTGAATTATTAGAAATTAATGGTGATAAACAAAGAATTTTAAGGTTTATACAATCAGCTTTTACGCCCCGTTACGGTGCATCGCACTCTAATGAAGCATTTGAGCAAATACTTATATAAAACCGGGTAACAAGATACCTATATAAAGAGTATTCGCCTGAAAGACACTGCACCAAGACTGAACAGAGCGCTTCATATTAATGCCTTGCATATAAGCACTGCTCTATTTGTGGGCAGAATGATCATCAAAGAAAAATAAATATTTGAGCACCGAATTGTTTTTATTAGCTTTTTTTTATTTGGCATCATTAGTGCTATCAGACTTGCAAATTACTTTTTGCAGGAGACTCTTGTGGCATCATCTAATCTGAATCTGTTTTCATTTAGTGGGAATACTCGCATTCTTCACTTTACCTGGTTCGCATTCTTTTTAAGCTTTGTCATGTGGTTCAATCTGGCGCCATTCAAAGAATCTGTCATGGCCGCATTTGATTTAACATCACAACAATGGAAAACATTATTAATACTGAATGTTGCCTTAACGATTCCTGCACGCATTATCATCGGCATGCTAGTTGACAAATTTGGACCCAAAATTATGTACACCATGCTTTTGAGTTCCTCAAGTATCCTTTGTTTTATTTTTGCCATGTCAAATACATTTGAAATGATGGCCATAATGCGTTTTCTTATGGGCTTTGTCGGTGCTGGCTTTGTTATCGGCATTCGCATGATCTCCGAATGGTTTCCAGCAAAAACAGTGGGCGTCGCCGAAGGTGTTTACGGTGGCTGGGGCAATTTTGGATCAGCGGCTGCTGCAATGACGTTACCGACACTGGCATTAATTTATGGTGGTGATAATGGCTGGCGCTATGCCATTGCGACCACAGGCGCCATCGCGCTTATTTATGCAGTTGTGTATTACTTCAATGTCCATAACACACCAAAAGGTTCAACCTATTTTAAACCGAAAAAAACGGGCGCTATGGAAGTTACCAGTAAAACTGACTTTTATCTTTATACTCTGATGAATGTTCCAATGTATATTGCACTGGCAGTTTTAAACTGGAAACTGGGACCTGCTAATCTGGGTATGTTTACAGCAACAGCAGAAATGGCTATCTATAGCATTCTCATCGCCATGTTTGTTTATCAATTTTCACATATATGGAAAATTAACAAACATATATTTACTGAAGAAGTTCCGGAAATTCATCGTTATAAATTTAAACAGGTAGCCGTTCTTGATCTTGCCTACCTGGTAACATTCGGTTCTGAATTAGCCGTTGTTTCCATGTTACCCGGTTTCTTCATGGACACATTCGAATTAACCCAGGTGATGGCAGGTATGCTTGCAGCAGGTTATGCGTTTATGAATCTTGTAGCCAGACCTGGTGGTGGACTATTCAGTGATAAGTTTGGTCGTAAACGAACACTATTGGTCCTGCTTGCAGGTCTAACCATTGGCTACCTGATGATGAGTCAAATTAATTCAGGCTGGTGGATTCCATTAGCGGTTATGACTACTATGGCCTGTTCATTCTTTGTACAAGCTGGTGAAGGTGCAGTATTTGCAATCGTACCCCTGATCAAGCGTCGTATGACAGGACAGATTGCTGGTATGGCAGGTGCTTATGGAAATGTGGGTGCAGTCAGTTTTCTAACCATTTATTCCTTTGTAGATCCAGCCACTTTCTTCCTGGTAATTGCCTGTGCAGCGGTATTTACCTTCATTGTGATTGCACTGTTTATGGAAGAACCTGCAGGTCATATGGCTGAAGTATTACCTGATGGCACCGTTGAAATGATTGAAGTCGCATAATCAGGTAACGGGTTGCAATCTGTATTATCCGTTCCATAATGGAGCGGATAATATATAAAAGCCAAAACAGATATGACATCACAACTAAAAGTCAGCATAGGACAAAATTCCGATAAAGGCATTAAGGAAATCAATGAAGACTCCTATGGCGTATTAAGTCCAGAGGATGCTTTACTGAATAGCAAAGGCATTGCTGCAATTATTGCCGATGGTATGGGTAGTTGCGCTTACCCTAAGGAGGCCAGCGAATATTGTGTAAAAGGTTTTTTCTCCGATTACTATAGCTCACCCGAATCCTGGACAGTTAAAACCTCAGGTGCAAAAGTTTTAACCGCCCTAAATAGCTGGCTTTATGGAAAAACCAGTGATTCAGACGCCAAAGGTATGGTATCTACTTTCAGTGCTTTAATATTTAAATCCACTACAGCCCATTTATTTCATATAGGTGATTCAAGAATATACCGTTTTCGTGACGGCACTTTAGAGCAGTTAACAAAAGATCATCGCGTCTGGTTTTCAAAAGAAAAAAATTATTTAAGTCGTGCCATGGGAATTGATCTACACCTGGATATCGATTACAAAACTATTGATATTAATGTTAATGACTTATATATCATGACGACTGACGGCATTCATGATTACCTCAATGATCATCAATTAAAAGAAATACTTTTTTCTACCGAATCACTTGATGATATTGCAAAAAATATTGTTACTCGGGCGTTAAATAATAATAGCCATGATAATGTAACCTGCCAGATTCTTCGTGTTGATGAACTACCCATCCAGGAAGCAAATGAAGTATACAATGAATTAATCCGACTTCCCTTTCCACCTGAACTGGAATCCGGAATGATACTTGATGGTTACAAAGTCATTGATGAAATCAGCGCAAGTTCAAGATCACAACTCTATCTGGTTGAAGACACAGATACAAATCAGCGTATGATCATGAAAACACCTTCTGTTAATTTTAATGATGATCCTTCATATATTGAACGTTTTCATATGGAAGAATGGGCGGGCAAACGCATCAATAATCCAAATGTCATGAAAACTTATGAACAGAAGAAGCCAAGAAATTTCATGTACTTTCTGGTTGAATACATTGAAGGTATAACACTTTCACAATGGATAAAAGATCATCCGAAACCTGATATAAAACAGGTTACCAATATCATCAATCAAATTATTACCGGCTTACGTGGCATCCACCGTATGGAAATGTTACATCGTGACCTGAAGCCAGACAATATTATAATTAACGAAGATGGCAAGGTAAAAATCATTGACTTTGGATCTGTAAAAATTGCAGGCATACAGGAAATCAGTTCTCCCATCGAACGCCTTGAATTACTGGGAACCAAAAATTACACAGCACCGGAGTACCTGATCGGTATCGCGGGTAGCAATAAATCTGATTTATTTTCTCTTGGCGTCATTGCCTATGAAATGCTGACCGGAAAATTACCTTATGGTGAACGACTCAATCGCAATATCGACTGGCGATCGCTAAATAAAGTCAAATACATACCCGCCATGAAGAACAACCCAATGATTCCAGTCTGGCTCGATGGCGCACTGGAAAAAGCCGTACGCTGCGATCATCGACTCAGATATGACAGTTTCTCGGAATTCATGCAGGATCTTACACACCCGAATAATGCTTTTATGAAAAGCAATATTCCGTTACTGGAAAAGGATCCGGTCAAGGCCTGGAAACTGATCTCCGCCAGTCTGCTAATCATTAATCTCTGGCTGATATATATTTTATTCGTTAATATTCAATAAGTTATACAAAACAACCTTCTTCTTTGACATCATCAATATAATAAAAGCTTAATCTAGATTTTATCAATAAGTGTCTGAATTCAGACATAAATTAATACATTCTTTGTACTACACTTAACAAAGTATTGACTAACCAGGCTGGTAACCCCCGAGTGTCGACAAATCAAAATACACTATTTTTGAACCTGGAAGAAAATCTGCAAAACAAAGAAGCAGAAATAGAACTTCTCCAGGAGACGTTCACTGAAATAGGCAGTGAACTGAACCTTGATACCGTTTTCCAGATTGTTGCCACCCGTGCCCGCGAACTGCTAGGTGCAGAAACAATTTTAATTCCCATACTGGATGAAAATTGTGAAACCTACACCTATCGAGGCGGTGCTGGTAAAAATGCAGGTGAAATTATTGGTGAATCTTTGCCACTGGAATTTGGCGTCTGTGGCTGGGTCTGGCGTCATAAACGTCCCTGGTGGCAAGGCGTATTAAATGAACTTAGCGAAGAAGAGCGTAACTTGTGGGAAAAAGAAGCAGGTACCATGATACTCGTTCCTCTCCAGGGGAAACGGCATTTTCTAGGCGGTATTGCTGGTATTAATAAAATCAATGGTGAAGAGTTTGATCGTCGCGATCTTACACTACTCTCCATGTTTGCAAGTATTGTTGCAATTGTTATTGAAAATGCAATGGCTGTAAAGAAAATTGAAGAAGCACATAAAATTGCAGAAGACTATCAACTTCGCCTGGAAATACTAAACAAGCAATTACTGGAAAGCAGTAGAGAACTTGAATTTCTGTCACTCTATGACACACTCACATTACTGCCTAACAGAACCCTGTTTAGAGACCGATTAGCACAACATATCTCACTAGCCAAATCCGAAGGGAGCAGCTGTGGTATTGCACTCATTGATATTAATGACTTTAAACAGATTAATGATGCTCTTGGTCATGACACAGGGGACCGCGTTTTAAAAGAAATAGCCGAACGTTTCAAGAACTCTCTTCATACTTATGAAACGCTTGCCAGACTCGGTGGTGATGAATTTATTTTTCTATTTCCTAACACCGATAAGAAATCAATCGTCAAAAAAACTAAAAACATATTAAAACTACTAGATAAACATTTTAATATTGGCAAATCAGAAATTGCTGCAGGTGCAAGTATAGGCATAGCACTCTACCCAGATCATGGTGATGATATTGGTGAACTAATGCGTCATGCTGACTGGGCAATGTATAGAGCCAAGAACAACAAACAGGGCTATAGCATCTATGACCCGGAATATGATGATACATCACTTGGCAAATTAACATTACAGGCTGATCTACGTAACACCCTGGAAAACCAGGGCTTTGAACTCTATTATCAACCACAAATCACCTTAAATGATAATCAGGTAATTGCGATTGAAGCTCTCGGCCGCTGGTCTCATCCACTGAAAGGCTTTATTCCACCCAATATTTTTATTCCTGCTCTTGAACAGGCCAGTTTGATAGATAAATATACTTATTGGGCGATTGAACAGGCATTAACAGATGCAGGAGAACTGAAACTACTCGGCCATAATATAGAAATTGCTATTAACATCTCAACACAAACACTGATAAATCGTGATTTTATTACCAATGTAAAAAGAATTGTTCAGGACCAGGAAAACGGCAGACATTTAGTATTTGAAATCACGGAGAACCTGTTTCTTTCTGAATACGACAGACTTTCAGATACACTGCAACAATTATGCGATCTGGGCATAAGTTTATCCATCGATGATTTTGGCACAGGTTATTCTTCATTGAGTCGACTAAAAAAACTACCCGTAAGTGAACTTAAGATCGACCAGTCATTTGTAAAAGACATGTCAAACAGCACCGATGATGAAGCTATTGTAAGATCAACTATTGATCTGGCACATAACCTTGGCATTACTGTAGTTGCAGAAGGTGTAGAAACTAAAAAAGTTTACCTTCAGCTAAAGAAACTTGGTTGTGACATTGCACAAGGATATCTAATTAGCAGGCCAGTCCCTCTGAATACGCTAAAAGATTTTCTAAATAACCATAATGCTAATATTTAGCTCTTTCTCTTCCAACATCAATTACATTCTGTAATTGAGAAATCTTATCCATAATACGACCTAACTGCTGCAAATCCGATATTTCAACTGTAATACTCATATGAGCTGTTTGATCATCCTTGTTAGATAAAGTATTCACACCAATAACATCGACTTTATCATCTGCCAGCACTTTACTAACATCACGCAATAACCCTTGCCGATCTATTGCCTGAACATGAATCGAAACAGGATAGGTTTTCTGTAAATCACCACCCCACTCAACTTCTATCAAACGATCTCTTTTATTGTTTTCAAGATTCAAGATATTTGTACAATCTTTTCTGTGTATTGACACACCCTGTCCACGGGTAATAAAGCCAATAATGTCATCACCGGGCACTGGCTTACAACAATTCGAAAAAGACGTTAGCAAGTTACCGACACCTCGAACACGTATTTCATCTTTATTACCACTTTTTTTACTGACAGGCTTACGCGAAGTAACAGAAATAATCTGCTCTTCTTTTGGAACAAATAACTCATGTAAAGCAGATGCAATCTGGCCAGAGGTAATATCACCACCGCCTAATGCGGCAAACAAATCTTCTGCTTTTTTATATTTAAAATGTTTTGCGACCTGCTGAATATCAACCTTATTAAGTCCCTGTCGATTAACTTCACGATCAAAAGCAGCTTTTCCATCACTGAGATTCTGTTCAAAATCCTGGTGTTTGAACCAGCTTCTAACCTTTGAACGGGAACGACTTGATTTAAGATAACCCAGGTTAGCATTCATCCAGTCACGACTTGGCTCAGCTTTATTGGTAGTCAATATTTCTACCTGTTCACCATTATGCAGCTCATAAGTTAACTGAACGATACGTCCATTAACTTTTGCACCACGGCATTTATGACCAATTTCCGTGTGTATGGCATAAGCAAAATCAAGTGGCGTGGCGCCCTGAGGCAGATCCATTACTTTTCCTTCGGGCGTCAGCACAAACACTCGATCGGAAAATAATTCAGATTGAAAACTATCCAGCAACTCATCATCACGTGTTTCATCAGGATCGAGAAGTTTTCTTAATGACGATATGCTTCTTTCGAGACTGGCATCACTTGCCGATCCTTCTTTATAACGCCAATGGGCGGCAACACCAAATTCCGCAAATTGATGCATATCTCTGGTTCTAATCTGAACCTCAAGTGGTTTTCCCTGCGGCCCATAAACAGCAGTATGTAATGACTGATAACCATTGGATTTTGGATTAGCAATATAGTCATCAAACTCTTTAGCAATATGGCGCCACCGGCCATGCACCAATCCAAGTACGGTATAACAATCAGCGACAGTCTCGACCGTAATTCTTATCGCCCGTACATCGAATAGCTCATGAAAGTCTTTCTGCTTGGCAGACATCTTTTTCCAGATGCTATAAATATGTTTTGGCCGTCCGTAAACTTCTGCTTTAACCCCTGCATCTTTAACCAGCGCATTAATTTCTGCTACCACATCATGAATAAACTGCTCACGTTCTTCCCTGCGCTCTTCAAGCAGCCTGGCAACACGTCGATAGGTATCTGGCTCGATATAACGAAAAGATAAATCCTCAAGCTCCCATTTTAACTGGCCAATACCCAGGCGATTCGCCAATGGTGCATATATATCCAGTGTTTCTTTTGCAATATCATGACGCACTTCCGGATCTGCTTTTGCAAGTTCTCTTAGACGCTGCACTCGATAGGCCAGCTTGATCAAGACCACACGAACATCATCAACCATGGCAAGCAACATGCGTCTTAAACGTTCTGCCTGTTCTGGGGCTGATTGATTACTGCTATGAAGTTGAATCTCATGCAACCATAAAACACTATCAACCAGATGTTTTATGTCATTACCGAATTCAGAAGCAATCTTTTTTGAAAACTCATCATTACGCAAGCGACGATCACTCAGTAATGTGACAACCAGTGTTGTTTTATCAACACCCAGTTCTTTAAGAATTAGAGCAACATCAAGACTACTTGGCATGTCACTCTGTTTATCATGCACACTCCACACATATTCACAGGCACGACGTACGGGGTTTTCAGGATCAGTATTAGTACCAATCAGTTTTGAGAGAAACTCATCCAGTGAATAAGTCTGGGCAATTGATGCTTGAGGCTTGGTCTTTTGCATAATTATGAGATAACAAGCTTAATTGTTGCTATTTTATCTGGAGAGTTTACATTAAGTTGAAAACTCGTAAAAAAATAACAGCCTTAATAAAAGTAAATCAGGATTTTTTACATTCAGGACTACTGCAATGTCCATATAGAATCAGACTATGTTCAGTAATCTCAAAACCATTATCCCTGGCAATTTGTTTTTGTCTATCCTCTATCACCTGATCCATAAATTCAACCACCCGGCCACATTTAACACAGACCATGTGATCATGATGTCCGCCCTGATTGAGTTCAAAAACAGCCTGCCCGCCTTCAAAATGGTGTCGATTAACCAGACCCGCGGTCTCAAATTGAGTCAGCACTCTATAAACAGTTGCCAGACCAATTTCCTCACCCGCATCCAGCAAGGCCTTATAAATATCTTCTGCGGTCTGATGCCTGTGGTTACCAACTTCAAGAAATTCAAGGATTTTCATACGTGGCAGTGTGACTTTTAAACCTGCTTTTTTTAGATCCGCTGTTTCCAAGAAAAAACTCCTGCTGTTTTTGATAGTCAGATAAGGTAATATCTTGGCAGCATTATACGCCCAAGGGCAACGAAAGTAATTATAAGAATCATTATCATATGCATAAATTAGCCACACCCTTTATCCTGACACTCCTTATATTCACAACTGGTTGTACGGCTCTATTACCAGAACCTCATAAGCTCGATATACAACAGGGAAATCGAATAAAACAGGAGAATGTCAGTAAATTAAAACTGGGCATGACCCGCAAACAGGTTGTGTTTATACTTGGCACACCCCTGTTAAAAGATGGCTTTCACTATAACCGCTGGGACTATATCGACTATTTCAAACCGGGAAAAGGGGACGTCCAGCAGTCTCGTTTAAGCCTGATATTTGATGGAGACAGGCTCACCAAAATTGATGATAGCCACTATATTCAGCTTCCAGAACAGGATACATCTAATACAACTGACTGATATATAACCTGCAGTGTTATTTATATTAATTGATATTGTCTATCACACATAGACATCACCAGCAACGTCACTCACATGGCATCTGAGATAAATAAACCTTAATATTCAAATATTTAGACAGTTAATCCAATTATTTCTATGTAAATCCATCCTCGATTAACACATCCCGCATATCGCTTTAATCGATTTTTTGTTGCAATAGTTGCAATCATCATCTATATTGCAGTTTTTGCAATATTTGCACTTTTATGCATGCGGACTAAAAACAACGTGACTACACAAACCATGAATCCGAGCAAAAGCGATGATTTTGTCTCTACTCGACAGGCAGCTGATATGCTAGGCATATCTTTACGCAGCGTTCAATACTGGGTAGAAAACGGCAAACTGGATGCCTGGAAAACAGCCGGCGGACACAGACGGATTGCACGCAGATCAATTGACAAGCTCATGATAGAACAAAACTCCGTCATTACCGGTAGATCCAGTCTGTCAAACCCGATCCTGCTGGTAGAGGATGAGCCAGAACTTCTGGAATATTACAGACTACATATCGATTCCTGGGCGTTACCGATCAACATTGAAACCGCTCAGGATGGATTCGAAGGCTTAATGAAGATAGGTCAACTCAACCCTATCGCCATAATCACAGACTTACTGATGCCAAATATGGACGGGTTTTCCATGATTAAGGCTATACATAAAAAATTAAAAAATAAACATTCAAAGATTATTGTGGTCACAGCACTTTCAAGACAGGAAATAGATCAAAGAGGATATTTACCGGATGATGTCATTATCTTTGAAAAACCAGTGCCACTGGATCATTTGAAAAACAGCATACGAAGCTGCATAAAAATTAATGCTGTGATATCACCTGCTCAGGAAATATAAAGTCGTGAATATAGATATTACTTCAATCATGAGTCAGATAATGGAGGTATCACCTGTTGGTATTGCTATCTATGATGAAACAGGACAGTGCATCTTTGCTAACAAGGCAACTGCAGACATTATCGGTGCAACAAAAGATCAATTGATTAAACAAAATTATAATAACATTGAATCCTGGAAAAAAAGTGGCATAGATAAACTTGCCAAAAATGCTTTAACTAATAATACAACTACCCGTGATGAATTCACCATTGTTTCTACATTTGGAAAAGAAGTTTCTTTAGATATCAATTTCACACCCATAGAAAATAATAATCAAACCAATCTTTTATTGGTAGTGAGCGATATAACCGATAGAAAAAACATAGAAGCTGAATTAATCAGGGCAAAAGAAACGCATTCAAAAGTCGAAGAAATAGTCCACATTGGTAATTGGGACTGGGACATCGTAACAGGGGAGCTGCACTGGACAGATGAAATTTATAGAATATTTGGACTTCAACCACAGGAATTTAGTGCAACCTATGGTGCCTTTCTGGAAACTATACACCCGGATGATCGACAGAATGTTATAGATGCAGTAAATGCAAGTGTTGCAGATGCAAATATACCCTATTCTATCGAACACAAACTTGTTCAGCCAAACGGGAATGTAAGGGTAGTTCATGAGCAGGGAAAAATATACCGAAATGATAACGGTGATCCTATACGTATGATCGGTACAGTTCATGACATTACAGAACGAAAAGAAACAGAAAACGAGCTTGAACTATATAGGCAACATCTTGAAATGATGGTTGAAGAACGTACCAGAGAATTACATAAGGCACAGGATGAACTTGTCCGTAAAGAGCGTCTTGCGACACTGGGTCAGTTGACCGCAACAGTCAGTCATGAGTTAAGAAATCCACTAGGAGCTATGCGTCCTTCTCTTTATATATTACAAAAAAAATCTGACTTAAGTGATGAAATGATAGCAAACTCAATAGCACGTATCGACCGCAATATTACTCGTTGTGATCACATTATTGATGAACTGCTAGATTTTACACGTATTAACGACCTTGATTTAATATCATCAACAATTGATAACTGGCTATTTAACATCATCGATGAGCATATCATACACCCTGATATAAAGCTGGTTTGCAATCCAGGTCTTGATAATATAAAAATTAAATATGACCAGGAAAGGCTCAGACGAGCCATTATTAATGTAATGGATAATAGCATTCAAGCCATGCTTGATGACTCAGGATCAAAAACGATTAGTGATAATCCTACTTTAACAGTTACAACAATAATCAATAATGATCGCATAGAAATCATTTTTACTGATACCGGATCAGGTATTTCAGATGATGTTCTACCCAGAATATTTGAACCATTATTCAGCACAAAAGGATTTGGCATTGGCCTCGGCATGCCAGTAGTTAAACAGATTATGCACCAACATAACGGAGACATAGAGTTAACCACCAGCAAAGAAGGAACACAAGTTACTCTGTGGATCCCTTACACAAACAGAACAGAAGACAACGCATGAATATCCTTATCGTTGATGACAACATTGACCTCGCAAATGGCTTACGAGAGATTCTCTCTATAGACAATCATGATATTGACATTTTTTATAATGCTGAAGATGCACTAATCTCGTTAAAGACAAAAATATTTGATGCTGCATTTATTGATGTTAAATTACCCGGCATGAATGGCGTTGAACTATTTAGAATAATAAAGGAAAATTCACCTGAGACACATTTATTTATAATCAGCGGCTATCGAATCACCCAGATAATCGAGGAATGCACAGGCATTGCCAACACAAACTACATCAATGAACACAGTAACGATGATGAATTACTTAACTATGTAAACAATCTTGATGCAACACCCTTATCCATTGCATTTACAGAATCAGATAACTGCATAGAAAATCTTAACAGGAAATTAAAAGATGCTGGAAAAAAAGCACTCATAACAAGTGATCAACAACCAGTATCTTATAATTTCGATGATTATGACATTTTAATATTTCATACATCAAAGCCTTTAATTTATAGTTTAATTAATTTCATTGCATTAAGAAAACAGGGAAACAACATACCTACAATACTGGTATCCAATATGAATACAACTGACAACAGCAGAAACAAACTACATTCGCTCCAGTTAACAGGATGCATTTTTAAACCATTTCAGCTGGAGAACATACTGGATATTGTAAGCTTTATTGAAACCGAAAACATATCAGACAATAGGAATAGCTACATAAACTAGCCTGTAATAGTGTATATTTACATATAGGAAATATCATGAACGCAATGCAAAAACTATGTAATGAGCAGACAGAAACAATGAATACAACTAACGCGATAAATATATTAATTGTTGATGACGACATAGACATTCTTCATGCAATACGAGACATACTCGAACTCGAAGAGCTGCCCTGTCAAATTAATATCGCCGACAATGTTGGTGATGCCATTGAGATTTCTAAAGCAACCCCTCCTGACATTGCAATTCTGGACATCAAGATAGGAAAAGACAACGGATTAAACCTGGTTCCTGAACTAAAAGAAATTAATCGAGATGTTTCTTGCATAATGATTACCGCGTTCCGTGATACAGAATATGCTATTTCTGCCATAAGATTTGGTGCACATGACTTTATCTATAAACCAGTTGAACCGGTAAAAATCATCAAAACCATAGAAAACCTGATCAACAACAAAACTCTTGAGAAAGAAAGATCAATACTGGAAAGACGCTTCGAAACAATTTTTGAACAATCTCAACAATGGCTTTTCATACTATCCAGTAATGGAATACTTGTTAATGCCAATCAGGCAGCCCTTGATGCAATAGAAACCGATACGGATACAATTCACAACAAATACTTATGGGATACCCCATGGTGGTCAAACTCCTTATCCACACAACAGCTAATAAAATCCAGCATTAAAAATACCGCGTCAGGAAAATCCTGTATTAATGAAATATCACTCACAAATAGCAAAAATATCAAAAACTATTATGAACTCACTATTAAACCAATTGTAAGCGACACAAATATAACAGATCAGATACTGGTTGAATGTCGAGATATTACAACCAGAAAAACATTTGAGGAAAATATTAGTAAATTCAATAAAGAACTTGAAAACAAAGTCAAAGAAAGAACCATGGAACTCAGGCAATCAATATCTTTACTTGAACGTGAAGTTGAATTCAGAAAAAGAGCTGAAATCGAATTAATTGAACAAAAAGACAAGGCAGAGGAAGCCAATAAAGCAAAAAGCGAATTCCTGTCACGCATGAGCCATGAATTACGCACTCCGCTTAACGCCATACTGGGATTTGGACAACTTCTTGAACTGGATGCCTACAACACATTGACACCAGATCAAGCAGGCAATCTTCACGAAATCATAAACGCCGGCAATCATCTGCTAGAAATGATCAATGATATTCTTGAATTATCTAAAATTGATCAGGGTGACTATGCGCTACAAATTGAACCAATGAATATAAAAGATATTATTACAGCATCCCTTTCGTCACTCAGGCACACCAGCGAAAATAACGGCTTCAGAATCATTAATAACATCGAAGAAAATTTCATACTCGCGGATTACACAGCCATTAAGCAGGTGCTAGATCACATAATTGCAAACTCCATATACTATAACAAGAACAGTAGCGACATCATAATTGAATCCACTATTACCGATTACAATTACTTGAAAATCACTTTCAATGATGCCGGACCCGGAATAGAAAAAGAACTCTGTGATAATTTATTTACACCATTTGAAAGACTGTCAACAACCATGTTTGACACTGAAGGCCCCGGCATAGGCCTGGCTATTTCACAAAATCTTATGGCATTAATGCACGGCAAAACAGGAATTTCCAGCACCATAGGGAAAGGCACCTGCTTCTGGCTTGAGTTACCACTGAGCAAAAACTGATGTGTTAATCAGCTCCGCCTTTTTTCATGATCTTACCTTCAGCTTCACGTTGACGACGAACTTCTTTGGGGTCTGCAATAAGTGCCCGATATATTTCAACCCGATCCCCTGTATTTAATTCAGTAACCAGTTTGGTTAATTTTCCAAAAATCCCCACCTTATTTTTAGTAAGATCAATTTCCGGAAAACTATCCAGTACTCCTGATTCTTTTATTGCCTGCTCAACTGTCGCTCCAACAGGCACATCCAGCCCGAGAATAACCTGCTGATCAGGTCGCGCATAGGCAACTTCAACATGAACCATGTCAGATTCGCTCACCATAAACCTCGATTGCTCTTTTGCTAAATGCATCTACCATGGTATTTGCAATTTGATTAAAAACTGAACTTGCTGCCAGTGCGATCAACTTGCTCTCGAATTCAAAATCAAGATCAAACGAAATCTTACACGCCTTTTCATCTTTTAGCGCATCAAAGCGCCAGAATCCCTGAAGATGTTTAAAAGGTCCTTTTAACAGGCGCATTTCGATCATTTTATTTTTTTGCATAAAATTGGTTGTAGTGAATGATTTATTCAAACCGCCTTTAGCAATTTCAATACTGGCTTTTACCTCATCACCTTCTCGACTTAACACCTCAGTTGATCGACACCAGGGCAAAAAATCAGGATAAGATTCAACATCTTCAACTAGTTTATACATTTCTTCAGCACTGTATGGTACTAAAGCATTACGAGAAATTAACGACACAATTACAACCTGTAAACTTAGAAAACACCTATGGCATTTAAAAATACAATCATCACAGCAACTGGCGAAACATAGCGAACCAATATCTGCCAGATAACATAACCTTTTTCTGTTGACGCAAGCTCATCTCTACTGGACTGTTCTCGCATTAGCCAACCCGCAAATATAGCGATAAACAAGCCGCCCAAGGGCAACATAATATTAGCCGTTAAATTATCCAGTAAATCAAAAAATGTTTTATCCAGCCATTTAACATTAGATCCAATATTGAACGATAACACGGTTCCTATACCCATAAACCATGTAGCAATACCAATCCACACAGATGCATAAATACGATTCATCGATTTATTTTCTACTAACCAGGCAACAGCAGGTTCAATCAATGAGATAGCCGAGGTCCAGGCTGCAAAAACCAGTAAAATAAAAAACAGCGTACCAATTAAAACGCCCGCATCCATTTGCCCGAATGCGATAGGCAGAGTTTTAAAGATTAACCCTGGACCCGCTCCTGGCTCCAGGCCATTTGCAAACACAATGGGAAAAATAACCATACCGGCGAGCAATGCCACAACTGTATCTGCACTGGCAATAATCATCGATGCTTTAGCGATAGAGGTGTCTTTCGGCAAATATGAACCATAAACCATTATCGCCCCCATACCCAGACTCAAGGTAAAAAAAGCATGCCCCATTGCAATTAAAATGGAACCAGTTGTAATTTTACTAAAATCAGCTGTAAATAAAAAAACCAGACCCTCACTAAAATATCCCGTGGTCATTGAATAAAACACCAGGATAACAAGCAGGATAAAGAGCAACGGCATGAGATAACGAACAGCCTTTTCCAGACCATGTTGCACACCACGGGCAACAATGATCATGGTCGCCACCATGAATATGGTATGCCAGGCCAGTAAACTTTCCGCACTGGCGATAAACTGGGAAAAAATACTGCCCACACCATCTGCGGTGGCACCCACAAACATACCACTTGCCGTTCGGAATACATACGACAAAGCCCAGCCTGCAATCACGCTGTAATAGGATAAAATCAGAAAACCTGCCAACACACCCATCCAGCCAAGCAACGACCAGAATTGAGGTCGCCCCTCTTCAGTCGCCAGAGTTGCCATGGTATTAATGGGGCTCTGACGACCACGACGCCCGAGCATAACTTCAGCCATCATAATAGGCACACCAATCGCCGCTATACAGCAAAGATAAACCAGAACAAATGCACCACCACCATTTTCACCGGCTATATAAGGAAACTTCCAGATATTGCCGAGACCCACCGCAGAGCCGGTGGCGGCCAGAATAAAGGCCATTCGAGTCGACCATTGCCCATGGATGGATGTACGTTGTTCAGTTGTCATTCGCTCCCCCACTGTTGTTATTATGTGTTTTTCTATGATGGCGACTCATTTTGATAAAAAATACCCTATTACTCAACTATTTATCAACTGTATAATGCCCGACTCGTCATATTACCCTGTTTTCTGATAAATCATGGCTAAAAACAAAAAAACATCCAAGGCACCAAGCAGCACCATTGCACTGAATAAAAAAGCCCGCCATGATTTTTCTATTGAAGATAAATTTGAAGCCGGCCTGGTTCTGCAAGGCTGGGAAGTCAAAAGCCTGCGCGATGGCCGTGTGCAGATTAATGACACCTACGTGATGGTAAAAGACGGTGAAATCTGGTGGCTGGGTGGCCAGATTACCCCCTTGCTGTCCGCTTCAACCCACGTACACCCGGAACCGACTCGCAGTCGTAAATTACTACTCAATCGACGTGAAATCGATAAACTCATTGGCGCTGTAGAACGAAAGGGCTACACCCTGGTGCCACTGGCCATGTACTGGAAAAAAGGCCGTGCCAAACTGGAAATTGGCCTGGCCAAGGGCAAAAAAGCCCATGACAAACGGGCTACCGAGAAAGATCGTGACTGGAATCGTGAAAAACAGCGCATTCTAAAACATGGCAAGCAATAACCACCATTGCTAGTTTTCAGATAAAGACGCCCAGACACAGGCTTCGCCCAGTCGCTGCAAACTATCCTCATGGGCACTGAGTTCGTCTGCACTTGCCCTGATCACTTTCAAGGCAGGACGATTACTATCGACACGTCGAATCGGGCTTGCGGCCATGCCCGCATTAGCTCTATCCGCATGTCCACCCAGTGACAGAGTGACCTGCCCCCCGGTCATACGCAAATAAACTTCTGCCAGTAATTCCGCATCCAGTAAGGCGCCGTGCAGTTCACGTTTAGAGTTATTAACCTCATAACGCTTGCAAAGTGCATCCAGATTATTTTTCTGCCCTGGATGCAGCTGACGCGCCATTACCAGTGTATCGGTAACGATACAATGGTCTGCGATAACGCCCCAGACAGGTTCCAGCATGGACAACTCATGATTAAGGAAACCGACATCGAAAGGTGCATTGTGAATGACCAGTTCAGCACCATTCACAAAACTCATAAAGTCTTCAACAATATCCTTGAAACGGGGTTTATCGGCCAGAAATTCATTACTGATGCCATGTACTTCATAAGCACCGTCATCGATTTCACGATCCGGCTGTATATACTGATGATAAACATTTTCGGTAATACGACGATTAACAATCTCGATGCAACCGATTTCAATAATTCTATGCCCCTGCTTGGGCTCAAGACCGGTGGTTTCTGTATCTAAAACTATCTGTCTCATAATAATAAGAAGTCGTAAGTTGCGAGTCGTAAGTCTAAAGTCAAAAGCCAGAAGTTGAAAGACTGAATCGAATCATATTGCGGGTAGACATAACGTGTGTTCGGATAGAACACCTTTCGATTTAAAGTCAGAGTGCTCGCAATGACAGAAGGCGCGACCCGAACTCACAACTGATAACTGATAACTGATAACTGATAATTCATAGCTCATCTATGCCGCGATTAGCCAGTTCATCAGCGCGTTCATTACCATTATGACCGGAATGCCCCTTTACCCAGACCCAGTTCACCCGATGACTGTTTGTGGCCTTATCAAGACGTTGCCAGAGATCCACATTCTTCACCGGTTTTCTGGCGGCGGTTTTCCAGCCTTTGGCTTTCCAGTTAATGATCCATTCGGTAATGCCCTGCATGACATATTTGGAGTCGGTATACAATGTCACATCGCAGGGTTTGTTTAGGGCTTCCAGCCCCTGTATGGCGGCCATCAGTTCCATACGATTATTGGTGGTTTCATGTTCACCCCCGCTTAATTCTTTTTCCTTGCCCTTGTAGCTCAGTAAAACACCCCATCCTCCGGGGCCTGGATTCCCACGGCAGGCACCATCGGTATAAAGTTCGACATGATCCGTTTTCTGTTGATTCATTCTCTTATTTAAACTATTAAAATTATTTAATTCAAATGTGACAATATTCCGGCAAAATTGCCAAACATGCTTTACACTTATTAATTGTACATGTTAATAATAATTTAAACCTAATAAAGTTGCTAACACATTGATTTCCATAAAATTGACAAACAAGCAATCAGTTTTATACAGACTGATTCCAGGATGTTTTGCGCTTCTGCTATTATCAGGATGCAGCCCGTTAAATACTGCGCTGGATGATCCTGCCGAACAATTGCCCCTGACTGATACGGATGCATCAGCAGCCGTTAACGATGACATCAGCGACATTGATCCTTTCGAGATCAATTTCGATGATTACCCGCTGCCTGAAAATATCTGGGATCGGGTCAGAAATGGCTTTACCTTAACGGATGAAACTGAAAACCCCCGTTTAACTGCAGAAATTAACTGGTACGCCAGTCACAATAATTATCTTGATCGGGTCAGTGAACGAGCGGAACCTTTTTTATACTTCATCTTAAATGAAGCAGAAAAGCGGAACCTGCCTACAGAACTTGCTCTCTTACCCATTGTTGAAAGCGCATTCCAGCCATTTGCCTATTCACATGGACGCGCTGCCGGTATCTGGCAATTTATTCCTTCAACAGGCCGCATTTACGGACTGAAACAAAACTGGTGGTACGATGGGCGTCGCGATATTTATGCATCGACACAGGCTGCCTTAAAATACCTGGAAAATCTGAATCGCGAATTTAAAGGTGACTGGCTACATGCTCTGGCTGCCTATAATTCGGGTTCTGGCACCGTTAGAAAAGCCATTGCGATTAATAAACGTCGCGGTAAACCCACCGATTTCTGGCATTTGAACCTGCCAAAAGAAACTCAGGCCTATGTACCAAAATTACTGGCGCTGAAACGCATCATCAATAATCCGGAAGCTTACGATATCAGCTTACGCTGCATTGTAGACGAACCTTATTTTGCACAGGTCGATGTTAATTCACAGATCGACCTGGCGATGGCCGCCGATCTGGCTGATATTGATCTTGAGACCCTGTATCAGCTTAATCCCGGCTATAACCGCTGGGCAACGGATCCCCATGGTCCCCATAAACTATTACTGCCACTGGAAAATATTGAGCAGTTCAATGAAAATCTGGCCCAGATACCCGCCGCCGAAAGAATCAAATGGAAACGCCATAAAATCAAGCCAGGTGAAACTTTAAGTCATATCGCTGACCGTTATGCGCTTTCTGTAAAGGATATAAAACGGGTCAATAATTTGCGCTCCAACAGCATTAGCCAGGGCAAACACCTGATTATTCCTGTTTCAAGCAAAAAACTATCTGACTATAACTTAACCGCTTACCAGCGTAAAAAAACACTGCAAAATATACGTCGTAAAGGCGACCGTGTCGTCCACATTGTGCAACCTGGGGATTCCTTCTGGGAAATTTCTCGTCACTATAATGTCAATACCAAAGACCTGGCCCGCTGGAATGGTATGGCCGTACGTGACCCCTTACGTGCAGGTCAGAAGCTGATCATCTGGACCAAAAAATCATCATCACCCGTATCCACCAATGCCAGCCTCGGTGGAAACATCATTCGTCCGATTTCATACCGTGTGCGAAATGGTGACTCACTTTATCGAATTGCCCAACGTTTTAACGTTGGCATTAATGATTTACAAAAATGGAATGTCATCAAAGGTAACTTTCTGAAACCCGGCCAATTGTTAAAATTGTATGTCGATATTACCAATCAGGCTGAAGGATAAACGGACTGTACCAGAGAACAATTTACGACTACTATTCCAGAATTGTCCTGTGTATTTATATGAACAAGGTGTTAGATGAGCATTCAAATTGACCTCAATCTGCTTACTCGTTATCAACCATTAAATGCGATTAATCCTGACAACCTGAAAGATTTAGCGGGCAAAATCCAGGCCGAGAATATACCTGCCGGGTCCCGGCTTTTCTCCAAAGGTGATAAAGACGGTTACCAGTTTTTTCTAATCGATGGTGAGATTGATCTATCAGGCGATACCGGCCTGCTAAAAACAATAAAGTCAGGAACACCTGATAGCTATACTGCTATCGCTCAGGTTATACCCCGTACAGTCACGGCGACTGCCAAAACAAGCTGCTGCATTTTTAAAGTTAGTGCCAACACCATTGATATTATGCTCACCTGGGATCAGGCTGGCAGTTATCAGGTCACC
>Ga0224496_10000476_pt1 | contig 27760 bp, 28 predicted proteins | sample SF_Jul11_sed_USG_2_FD_168127 | JGI IMG/M metagenome (GOLD analysis project Ga0224496, IMG submission 168127) | Sediment microbial communities from San Francisco Bay, California, United States - SF_Jul11_sed_USGS_8_1 | ecosystem: Environmental > Aquatic > Marine > Sediment | place: USA...
TCGATGGGAAGATTTGAGAGTTCCTGAATATCTTGACTAATTTTCAGACGAAAGTCCTCGGTGTTCATCGAGACGCCATCCACTCCGAGAATGGCAAATTCTTCAGGGAGATGATGGCTGGCGGCTAAGTTATAGAGAGCAGGGATCAGTTTGCGTTTCGTTAAATCTCCCTGGGCACCAAAAATGACAAACAGGGTAGGGGGTCTGGTCTGCCCATGATTTGCCTGGTGGAACAAAGGATTACTCTCTCGGCGAGTCTTTGCCTCCGCCCCTCCAAAGAAGTCTTCGAGTTTGGGAGGCTCTTGAACCGAAGATTCCTGGTGGATGGATGATTCTGAGAAGGACGGAATGTGCGGAGTATTCATCAGTTCCCTTGTTCCACGAATAGGTATAAAAATGGCTTCGGCTGGATAGCCGAAGCCCAAACGACCGCCAACTGGTTAATTCTACTATACCACTTGGATCACGAGATTGTTTAAATGTTCCATGCCAATACAGTCGAGAATGCAAAATGCCCGGTATTGGACGCCTTTTTCGCCGATCTGAAAGGTGATGCTGGCTTTTTGGCTAAACATCCAAAATTTTTCGGATTCCTTTTCCCATCCATCTCCGGTGATCTCCACTTGGTGCGTATCGCCATAGGCCAAGCTGGTCATCTCTTCGTCGAACACAAAGGTGAGACGCACAGTTTTGCCATGAGGTAGCTTGAGCGTATTTTTGGGGCCATACACTTTTCCCTTTTGGTCGAGAAAGCCTTTTTGATTCACCCTGACGGTGATCTCCACATCCACATTCTGTGATGGCGGAGACGATGCCCAGGCAAAAGGGATTTGCACAAGACTTGTCGCGAATGTCAGAGCTGTGGCTGCCACCACGCCTTTTAAAAATCGATAGGTCATCATGATAAATTTTCTTCCTTTAAATTAATATAGAGCGTCTGTTTACGATGTGAATAATTGTTTTCGTTAAATCTTCCTACCCAATGACATTCGGGCCGATTTCCCTGAGTTCATCCTGATGTTTGCCTATGGCCTGTTCGTGAAGCTGCTCTGCCTCCTGGGTGTGAATACAATCCTGTCCGCACGTCACGGCATTGTTGTTGTGCAAGAATTCTGAGCAACCTGTCACCTCTAGCCCCCCATGGTTGGCGCCACGAAACACATTAATTTCAAAGTTCACCTCACAGTTCTTTTTTAACTCCGGACATTCTAGCGAGGTGGTGGCGTGTGGAACTTGTTCTTTCATGCTTTTTCTCCTTTTTGGGCGATAAATAGATGAATAATGGGAAGTCTTTGCTAGCGTTTGCTTAACCTTCTTTTGCCTCAAGGCGTGTTCTCAACGGTAAGAAATAAAGCCTGATCGACAAAGTTGTGAACAAGCAGAACGAGGGTACGAAGAGACTCCTCAGGACTTGAAAGGAGCCTGTTCATGGGTAAAAGCTCCCTCCATTAAAGCGGGTATCTTTCCTTCGGCAACCCGGCTGTCAGGACTTGTTCATGCCAGATCTCAGATTTTGCGCTCCCGACATCCGACGGGGTTTCCTTTACAAGAAAGAGTTTCTGTTCCCTGTATTTGGGAGAACGTTCTTGGAGACTAAGGTAGAACGTATCGGAATGTAGCGGGAAAACTTGAAAGGCTCTGACAATTAACCCCAGTAACAGTTAACCACGGGGCTAATCATGATCAAGAAGGGTATTACGCTTCAGAAGCATCCTCAAGACATTCAGCATAGTTGAAAGAATATGCTATGTCCAGGACCATAGAGATGCGAGACCTCAATGCAGAAACTCCCCTGCCACAGCCCTTCCAAATTCTCTTTGGAGTTGGCTGTTTCTCGAAGAAGAAGAAATTTTCAAAATATGTAGTCATCAGATAGGAGGCTGAGAGATTTTCTGAAGACCTCTGTAGTCTTGATGCTTCCCTAGTTTTCCTTGTTTTTGAAGATGTAGGGTGGCTTCCAATCGAGGCTGAGCTGATTGGGGGGGGTTCCAGTATTTTTCAATGCCCTCACGACCTTTATCCTCAGCCCATGTGAGCAGCGTGTCCCGATCTCCCCCATATAAGGGAACCGCACCCCCGCAGGATGTTTGGACCATCTCAATACTGACTCGAAAGATTTGCCGGGCTCCTGCATATTCTGAAAATAAAGATTGTAATCTGTGCCACTCCCTATCTCGTGGATGAAACACCGTGGCTCGCCCATAGAGCCGAAGGATGAGCGGCTGTTGTTCGAAGGAACACAACATGATAGTCATCCGACCATTTTCTTGGACATGAGCGGCGGTTTCGTTCCTGTTGCCCGTAAGATTGAGCCACACAACCTCTTTGGGATTTGTCACCCGAAATGTATCCATCCCTTTGGGTGAAAGGCTCACCCGTCCTCCTGCTGCGGAGGTTCCCACAAAAAACATGTGCTGCTTCTCTATAAATCTCAACAGGGTATCATTCAGTTCGGTATAGCGTTCAGCCATGTTCTTCTCCTTTCAGGGCATTATTTCCACAAAAGGGCGCGCTCATGTTTTTCGGGTCAAATTGGTGTGAATGTTTTCACATGGCGTCGCCATTCTGGTGCGATGCTCTGCCAAAACCTGGAAGAGATTTTGGGCACTGGAATTTCTCTACGATTATTCTATACCCCCAATGCTCCATTGAAAGGGCAAGCTATGGACTATCAGAATATCTCAGATCTTTATAGAAAATTTGCCATTGCTCCGATCTCATTTTTTTACGCATAGAAGGAGGGCCAATTGGTCAGTATCCATTAGGTGTATCACCGGGGAATTCCAGTTTCGTATTCGATCCAGCTTCGACCTTTCTCCATCAACGTTTCAGAGGCCTTTTTGTTCACGCAACATTTGAACATACTTCAACAAGAGGGAAGAATTTTCAAGTGCTCAATCCCGGGATTCATTCAACCGAAAATCTGATGTGGAGTCGTATCAGAACGGAGACGTCTTCCTGGGAATCAGGGGGATAGGCATTCCGTGTTTCAGAAACTCAATGAGATAAGAACCAGGCTTTCCGATGTCGTTTATTGAAGTTGAAGATGTGCAAGCCCTCCAGGTCGGGGTGATGGTGAAGCTGGAAGGCTCCTGGTTCAGTCATCCCTTCCCCACCAATACTTTTACCATTAAATCCGATGAAGATCTCGCCACAATTAAAGGCCTGGCCAACGTCACCATTCTATATGACCCAGACCGATCGCAACCTGTCAGTTCCGACGATCTATCAAATAACAGTGATGATGAAGTGGTGGTTCGGACGGAGTCAGGAGCCGTAGAAGATTCGGAAACATTCTCAAATGGAGGCGAAGAAGCCCGACACGAAGAGGGGGCGCTCATCCCTGAGTCGGCCTTGTCCGAGCTGTTGGATCGGCGCGAAGATTATCATGAATTTTATGATCACCTCCGAAAAGTGGAGGGGGCCTATCAAAAAACGTTGTCCCAAGGCCAGGAGCTGTTTCAACAGCTCAGTGGCCGACGTCCGGCTGGTCTTAAGACTGGTGATGCCATGATTACGAATATTATGCAGGCGTTGAATAATCCAAAAACTGCGATGTCACTTATTGATCTCGTAGGCAGTAATGGGGTGGCTTGGGGGCTTTCCGAGCATGGGATCAATGTCTGTACGCTCTCCTTGCTGATTGGGCGACAATTTTCCCTCGAAGATGAGGTCTTATTGGAACTTGGGCGAGGGGCGCTGTTTCATGATGTGGGGTACCGGGCACTCCCGATGAAGGTGAAGTTTCAGGCCGGGGGGATGAAAGTCGAGGCCGATCCAAAGCTTCTTCTTTTACATCCAGAGATGGGAAGCCAACTTATGGCCTCTTTCCTGAACGCCGGCCCGTTGCTCGTTGAGATTATTGCTCAACATCATGAGCGTCTCGATGGGTCAGGATTTCCAAAAGGCTTAGGACGAGAAGATCTTTCCTTGCTCACAAGAATTGTCATGGTCGCGGATCATTATGATGAACTTTGTAATGCGCCAAACCTGGAAACCAGTCTCAATCCGCATGCCGCGTTATCGCGTTTGTACCGTCATGTGGTGACGAAGGGCGAATCCTCCAAATTCTGTGAGCGCGTGGTTCAAGCGTTGGTTCAAGCCATTGGAGTCTATCCTCCAGGGAGTTTGGTAGAACTCAGTGATGGGTTTATTGGGGTGGTGTCTTCGATTAACGTCCATCATCCTACCAAACCAGTCGTGTTGCTCTATGCGCCCTGGCTCTGTCGTAACGACGGCTTATTGGTCAATTTGGCCCATGACGCTAAGTTAGAAATTAAGCAAGCTGTCCATGCGAAGGATATTCCTGAACAGGTCTTGGCCTATCTCAGTCCCCGGCGGATGGCCATGTTTGTCCATGCCCTAGAGCCGATTACCATGGGTTTCAATAGTCGCCGCCCCCGCTCGCTCAAGCCCGCACTGAAAAACTAACGCACCCATCTTTTTTTTACCCGGCCTCTCTCAATCTGCCCTAGATTCAAAGAGGGTTGGAATGAACTTTGTTAACCATCTTAGGGCATCATCCATGCGGGGTGATTTAGGGGTGGGACTTCTTGAGCCAACCTTGAGCTTCAGGATAGAACGTGAGAAAAATTTCGGTGGTCATGTCAGTCAGGCACTGAATCAGTTGGGCCGTAGACTTTGGATCAAGTGATTGCCCAACAGTGGTTTGGCATTGCTCCCAATGGCTGTGCAAGGTCTCTTTTTTCTGTTTCAAAATCCGTTCGGTTTCTTGTTGCCAGAAGAGGGGAAATTCGCGAGGATCGCTGTAGTCTCCGCGTCCTCGGCCGCAATGAGTGACCGCCAAATAGCGCAAAAGCGCGTCCCGCGTTTGGCGATCCAGGAAATCTGGTACCCAAGAAATTGTGCTGAAGTTGCTCTCATCCTGATTTTTGGCATACGCGGTGCCTCCCAATGCCCCCAAGATGGCTCCCCCGATAGTAAAAAATCCATGCGACAATCCGCCGGTGGCAACATCTGAGGCAAACCCTGCTGCCGCGCCACTGACAAGTCCGCTCCAGAAACTTTCTTCTTCCCAGGGTTTTCGTTCCCCGGGCACCGTGACATCTTCCAATCTCGATTGAATCGTGTGGGCAGTGTCGCCTGATAATCCATGTAGTTCGATCAATTGAGTGCTCATGGCCGCGATGCGATGGGCCAATCGTTGATCCATGGCTTGCACAGTACGTGTGACCAGGGTTTTGGTGGACTGTCCTGCGACTTTCTGCGGCAGAGTTTCACGGTCTTGGGCCGTCTCGACTAACATCTGGGCAATGCGATTCATGCTCCTATGGAGCATGTCGAGTTGTTGTTCCCGCCAGGCGTTGGAGAGTTTTACCATGATGGGTTGTCGATCTTCCGGAAGCGCCCGAACAATGCGATCCCATAAGAGTCCTTCCTGCACCCAACATCGGGTAAAGGCATCTAAGCTCATCACATCGTGAATCACGGCTTGCGATGACCACTCCTGTTTCCAGCGGGCTTTCAATCGGTGTTCTTGATCGGGATCTGTCAGACCCGTTTGATTGAGGAGCATGATGACCGGCTTGTTGAGCCAGGTCAGGAGATCCAGTTCTGGTTGAAGGTACCCGGCCATAGCCGGGTCTTCGGTGGCATTGACCAAATAGAGGACGATGTCTGCCTCGTCGTGGACGTTTCGAATAGCTTGCTGGCTGCACCAAAACGGCTTGTCGGCCAATCGGTCCCAGACTTGTGACACCATCCACCTGATGGGGTTGGAGCGGCCTTGAAGGCGCTTCAACAGTTTATGACTATTCCCGAACCCGGGCGTATCCCAGAGTTTTAACTGTAGGCCGTCAGGCGTTTCGAGCAAAATGAATTGCTCATTTTGAAGCGTGACATGCGCTTGATCCAGCACCTGTCCCACATCTTTGCGTAGGAGCGTGCGGGCCAGGGCGGTTTTCCCGATATTGGTATGGGAAATCAGGGATAGCGTGATCGAGGTCGGCATCATATCTTGTTTTTACCCAGAAGCGGGCCAAAACCCTGTCTGCGCCTGTTGAAGGAACTGGTCCTGTGAAGTGACAGTTGGATCCAGCGGAACAATTTCAAGATGGTATTGGTTGCCGAGGCGTTGCCAGGCTTGTCGGCGTTCGATCACCCGAGTTTCCTCGATAGCTTGGCGATAGGGTTCCTCATCAAGAAGCACCAGGAGTCTGGAACCCGGTCTGGCCATATCCATCTGCGTTTGAATCGTGTGAAGCCATTCTCCCTGAACTTCCCCTTCAGGCGTTTGTCCCGCGTTGAAGATCACCACAAAATTTCGAACCGGTGTGGTGTCGGTCGGCCAAGGTTGAAATTCCTGACCAAAGGGCATGGCTGGGTGCCAGTGGACACTAGCCAGATTTCCAAAGAGATCGAGAAAACCACGGTCCAGGAAATTTTTTGCTTTCGGTGACGGTTGATAACTATAGGGCAGGATGTCTACCTGCACGCCTTGTCCTCGGTCTGGAGCCAACAGATGAACAAAATAGGGATGGTCTAGCGGGACGGCGAACGACTCTCGAGCCTGACGCAGTTTTCGTTGGCTTATCCACGCCATGATGCTACGGGGAATGACGATGACGGCAAGAGCCGTGACGGCCCACATATGGATCCACGGGGCGGCAGGGCCATGTTGGGGAGCTTGAAGACTCACGATTCCGGATTCGTCAGGGAAAGGATACTGTAGGAGCCATGCGGCAGGACTCAACAGAATGTGGAGGAGGCCCTGGACCTGGTTGGCTGAGAGGAACGTGCTTTCCCAGGTTGCTTGATAATCGAGCGCGAGTCCTCGGATATACATCCCTACGATAATACCCACGGCCATGCAGACGGCCCCCAGATGAAGAAGTTGGCGAAGGCGTTGCGTCCATGCCGGTCGTACATGAGGCCACCACAGTGCGGTGAATCGTTTGGTGGCTTCCTGAATCCAGGAGGCCGCTGAAGGATCGGAAAGACGTACCGAAGGCCAAGAACGTGGTCCCCAACTTCCTACCAAGTGAGCTAGCCATGTGGCTGCCGTGTCTAGCCATGTGGTCTTTACGGCGGATTTCAAAAAAGGGAGTAATGCGGAGGAAAAGTACATTCCACCATTCCACAGAAGCAACAGGAGAAGAGGAAAGTTGAGTAAATTCACCCGTTGCGATTCTCCAAGCCCGTTGATGAGTAATCCGGCTCCTAAGGCGGGGATGGCTACCAGAGCAGTGGGAATATCTACGTGCAAGCGGTCACAGGATTGCGCGAGGGCAGGAAAGGCCTTGTTCACGAAAGCCCACATGATGTTCGAACGGGTTGAGAGAAATGACAGATCCGCTTCCGAGGAATGATTGGATGAAGGTTTATGTTGGTTCCTCGCCTGTTGCGTCGCATGATGCCGCGTGGAGAGGGGAAGATGACTCCCATGGGGATCACATTCTTCCAACGCTTGGACAAGCAGGATCTTGGACAATTCTGATTCGTTCATGGGAGTGATGGAACGGTGATCAAGCATTGATTTTCCACTAGCGAGGGGATCCCATGGTACTGGAGAAATGGGATGGAAATAAATGGGAAGAGAGCCTACAGGACTAATCAGTTTTTTGCGGGAAGTCCGTTCCCGGTGTTGTGGAAGAGGAAAGGTCCTCTTTCGAGGAGATGGGTTCTTGGGGTTTCACCGCTCTGACGATAGAGGATTCGGAATCTAACAAAATACTGAGCCAATGTGTGGATGGATTGCTTTCTAAAGCAATCTTTACCACCATGGTCATCGGCACGGACAACAGCATTCCCACGGGTCCCCAGACCCATCCCCAAAATACTAATGAAAGAAAGACCACTAAGGTGGAAAGTCCAAGCTTGCGCCCCATGAATTTGGGTTCCACCACGTTTCCGAATATGACATTCACCACTCCAAAGCCGAGGGCCACCAAGAGTGCGCGTCCGAGGCCGAATTGAATAAAACCCAACAGTACGGGTGGGATGGCGGCGATGATGGATCCTAAGTTGGGAATAAAATTCAACAAAAAGGCCAGCAAGCCCCAAATAACAGGAAAGTCGATTTCCAGTATCGCTACCCAGATGGCGACAATGATGCCTGTGCCGAGGCTGACAAGAGTTTTGATAGCCAGATAATTATTGACGGCCACCGTGATTTTACTGAATTGGGCTAAGGTTCCTTTCGGGTCACCCAAAGCGGCGCGGACTTTCTGTTGAAAGCTCGAGGCTTCCAGCAAAATGAAAATGACGGTCAACATAATGAGAAACGAATTGGTCAGAATGCCGCCCAACCCGGAGAGTATGCGCCCAACCAGGCGCATGGAGGCGCCAGGGTCGAGAGATTTGAGGAGGAGTTCTTCATTGAATTGAAAGCCCAGGCCTTGTATCCATTGAAGGAGTGGCTCCATGGCTTGAGTGAGTCGAGTTTGATAGCGAGGGATCGCGTTGGAAAAGTCTTCTAAGGATGTTCCAATAAGAAGAATAAACCCAAACCCAAGGCTGAGAACTCCCAGGATCACCAGAAACAAGGCGGCTGGTGCCGGAATGCCTTTTCCTCTGAGCCAAAATACAGGGGAGGTGCTGATAATGGCTAAAAATCCGGCAATTAACAGAGGAACTAAGATAGGCTCAGCCGCCCGCATTCCGGCCACGACAATGACAAATGCTGCTGCCGTCAATAACAAGCTACTGTTAGTGGTTTGGGAGGGCGGAGATGATGGCAACATGTGTGGGATAAGCCTGCCGACTCCTATGAAAGAAGGTTTCCAAGAGGGGACCCTGTCTGTGTGCATATTCCCCTATGATACCCGCTTCTTGGGTTTCTGTCTTGGAAGGGGGGCATGATACGCATGCTTGTGAAGCGCAAGGTGAGCGGGGGACGGTTGTCGAGAGTTCAGAATGGCCTGGTGTTATCAGGGGATCGAGGGGGGGCGCTATTCTTGAATCGCCTTTTGCCGTTGTTGCAGGTACCCGTTTCGGATCGCGCCATACAAATCCAACGTTCCTTCTTCCACACCTTGAAATTGCTCGAGGGTGAGTGCGCGGAGATTTACGGATTCTTCAACCGTGAGCCCGAATCGAGCATAGGCGATGGTGGGATCATGCTGGATCAATCTGGGAGCATCGGCTATTTCAAAAATAGGCAAAACCAGCCAATTGAAGGGGTCCAGAAAGGTGTCCCCAATAAACCCAAACCCATCTCTCAAGGTAAACGGCCCATAGAAGGGTACAACAAGATAGGGTCCTGGTGGGACGCCATAGCTTCCCAACGTTTGGCCTAAATCTTCGAGAGGGGTCTCTAAGTCAAACATGATTTTCGCCGGATCGAATAAACCTCCGACTCCCAAAGTACTATTAATGAGAAACCGACTCATCTCAATTCCTGCCCCACGGAATTTTGCTTGAAACAGGTTGTTCAAGAATCGAGGTACAAACCGGACATTTTGAAAGACATTGACAATGCTCTGTTGGACATCTGTTGGTACGAAAAAATTATAACCTTTTGCGACGGGCTTGAGGAGGTATTTATCGAATTGGTAATTGAATTCAAAGATGGCCGCGTTCACGGGTTCTAATGGATCATATTCAACAATGTGTGTTTCGGTTGGAGAGTCATCAAATGGATCCACGAAATCATCACTTGGCCTGGGTTCCTCTTCCGGTGAAACTTCTTCTGACGTGACTTGGGTGGATGCTGTCCCGTTCTCCAACTTTTCCAGGGTATGAGTTGATGGATCGTTTCCTGCGCACCCTCCAAGGCCCAGAGCAAGGCCAAAAATGGCGATGCCCCAAAGGGGCAGTCCTTTTTTAAGGCCAGATAATGGTTCAACCCGGAGCAAAGTGAGGAAAATTTTTACGGGATGCGGTAGGGGGACAAACGAGAGCTTCATGTTCATGCGTTTATCCAGTGAAGTAACCTGAAAGAACCTGCTGATAAACGAAAAGGACTGTACCAAAATCAATTCCGTAATCCAAGAACGGATTCATCGCCAAGATTGTCGGTCTCTTCAGTTCTCGGAGTGACGAGTGCAAATCTTTATTCATTGCGATTGATGCGTTGTCAATTTTGCTGACTGATCGTTACAACAAAAAGTGAAAGGAAATCAGACGTTCAATCTCATCCTGCGTTCTTGTTTCTGCTTGTGTGCCGATTTCGTTAATCAATTCGACGATTTTCTACCATCTCTTCCGACGACTCCGAATATCCTGCTCACCATTATTCCCTAGCTTGCCGTAACCGCCACCAACGATTCATAGGTGTCATAAATACATTGCTGGCACTTCCTTTGCTCCCCTTGGTTGGGAGGCGAGCAAGCGAGTGTAAGAATGACGTCGCGATGTCCTACGGGCCAGATAAGAGATTTGACGACCATGAACAGAAGGGAGACAGGCATGACCCCATCAGTTTCATCTTCATCGCAAAAATCTTCGTGGAATGGGTCGATTAAAAATGGGAAACGATCCAAGCGTCCGACTGGGCAGTCACCCAAAAACGCTCCAGTTGAAGAGAGTGCGGCGAGCATGTCCGACAGGCAGCTTCCTCTCTATTTGAAGGAAATTGGGCAAGTCCTACTGTTGGACCGTGATGGCGAAGTCAATTTGTGTAAAAAAATAGAAGAAGCGAATGAGCGCATGTTGGAAGCCCTGTTTATCTTGCCGATGACCTTGGCGTTCTTGAAAGAACAGCGGGTGCGGCTCAGTCATGAAGAAATCGTAGCCAAACATATTGTTCAAAAGGATAAAGAAGCGGTGCTGGACGAGGAGGTTGAGGTTGAACAGACTGAACTTCAAGATGCACAAGAAGATGAAGAATTTCGGCAAAGAGTCATTCAACAGCTTGATCACCTCTGCCACTGTATCCAATCGCTCATTGATTCGCCCCCGGACGTTGTTAATACCAAGAAGAAAACTTCTGTCGAGAAAAAGCAATTCTTAAAGAGTTTGGAGTCTGTGAATTGGCACCCAAAGTTTTTTCACCAAATAGAAAGCCGGATCCAGTCGTTGGATGTCCAGCTTGAAGAAGTCTTACGCCGATTAGGAGTGTCCCAGGAAGATGTTCGCCAAATCGGACTTCAGAAAAAAACGATGGATATGAAATCATTAGCAGGTAAGGTCAAAAATCTTGAACGCAATGTTCAAGGTCAGCCACGGAGTCACCAAGAAGCCATCGAACATTTGAAGTATGCGGAAGAGCATCTGCTGTATATGCCCTTTGCCGATTTTCTGATAAGAGTTCGACAACTAGAACGTGCAAAAGCCCGCGTCCATTTCGCCAAGCAGGCGATGTTGGAGGCCAATTTACGATTGGTGGTTAGCGTGGCTAAACGATATATCAATCGGGGGCTGGATCTGTTGGACCTCATTCAGGAAGGCAATATTGGATTGATGCGGGCTGTTGACCGTTTCGAATATCAACGAGGATATAAATTCAGCACCTATGCCACCTGGTGGATTCGACAGGGCATCACGCGGGCCTTGGCAGACCAATCGCGAACGGTTCGTGTCCCGGTTCATGTGTGTGATGCGATGACACGGGTGCGGCGCTCCTGGGATCGGCTCGCAGTCCAATTAGGGCGTGAACCCAACATGGAAGAGGTAGGAAAAATTCTTGATCTAGCGCCAGACAAACTGGCATCGCTTCTGGGAGCAACAAAAGGGGCACTTTCTCTTGAAACGCCGGTGGGAGATGACGAGAACGCGCATTTGTCAGACGTGTTGGAGGATCCATCTGCCGTGTCCCCATTCTATTCGGCTGAGCGAAGGGACATCCAGGAAAAAGTGACCTTGTTGTTGCAATCGCTGACGCCACGAGAAGCCCATATCATTCGACGGCGTTTTGGAATCGGAGAACTCGAAGATGCCACACTCGAAGAAATTGGCCATGAATTCTCGGTCACGCGAGAGCGAATCCGACAGATTGAGGAACGGGCCTTATCCAAGTTACGGGAACCTGAACGCAATCGAACATTGCGCACATATTTTGAACTGTCAGGTTCGGCGTAATTGTGATCGAAAGTTCTTGGGTGGGGTTTAGGAAAAGAGGGAATCGCTCGAGGATTGTGGTTCTGGCGGGGTTGTGCCATCCTGAAGCCCTTGGCTCTCTAGGAAGTTGGCAGTGGCGGTCTTGGCGTTTAGAAATGAGGCTCCGTTAAGATTCGCCTGTTGGAAATCAGCTTCACGTAAATCGGCTTCTCGAAAATCAGCGTAAGAACAATCCGACGACGAAAAATCTGACCCCTGTGCTTGTGCCCGAACGAATGTCGCGCCACGCAAAGTGGTGTGTTGGAAGACTGTGCCTCTCAATTCGGCTTGGTGAAAGTCGGCCCAGATGAGATCGGCCTGTGAAAAATTGGCCCAAGCCAGTTGACTGCGGTGGAAACGGGCACTCCGCAAGTTAGCGCTGTGAAAATTCGCCCCGCGCAAATCTGCCCCTTCGAAATCCGCTCCTGGTAGATACGCTTCTTGAAAATTGGCATTCCGTAGATCCTGATGGCGGAAATCTGCCCCGCGCCGGTCAACCTGAAAAAAATCTTGGGGCGTGGGAGGTGCCGATTCCCCGATCTGTTGTTTGTCCAGTTGTGCGGGGTTTGTACGTTCTGTGGGCTGGGTTCGCTTCCAGGTTCGATGGGTATCCAGCAGAAACGTCCGATCCTCCTCTAATTTCATAGGATCGGAAATGGGTTGAGGTGATGTGTCGTCACGTTCAGACATCAATCAACTCCAGGACGCCAATGACAGAGTGTGGCATGATAGACAGACGAAAGATGGGAACTGGGCACTTCAAGAAACCATAACGAAAATGCTTAAATGGGTCCAGCGGATAATATTAGTGGTATGTGAGGAAAATGTGAAGTTGGAGAATGGAGATCGATGAATGTTTGCTATCAACGGCGAAATTTTTAACTGGGATTTCAACTGGGTATGATGTGAAATGGAAATGATGACCGTTGTGTCTGGGGTCGCGGTTCTTGTGCTGGCCTATGCTTTGTGGGTGTGGTGGAAGGATGGCAATACGTGGGAACCATTGTGTGGCAGAGTTCGTCACCGTATTCGTAGAGCCTTGGGAGCCGTCAGTCGAGGCGAGATGCGCGTGATGCAGGAACATCTCCAGGACAGAGAGCAACAGTGGGAGGCCCGCGTGACGAAGGTAGAAGCGGCCGCGAAATTTTCCCTTCAACTGCAATATGTTTCGAAAGATGTTGATCGACGGTTGACTCAACTGGAACGATCCGAAGGCCCTCAAATTTCTACAGAAACCAGGAGTAGACAGCGGCCTCGATCTCTTATTCGCCTCGGTGTTCGTGTAACCCTCAGTGATGTGCTTTGGGCCCATTTGGGTACCGAACGTGTCGATGATATTGAGGCCCATCTCATTGATGCCATGGTTCAAGGGCCTTTTTGTCCGGTGTGTTTGAAGCGTGTGGTCGGACGGGATCGTCACAAAAAATTCGCCGAAGTCCCGGCACAATGTCGATATTGTGGAGTTTCTTGGGACAGTCCAGAAACGGTTCAGTATCCTCTGCCGTTAATCGATCTCAAACGTCAGGTTTATCAGCAACTAGATGAAGACTATCGAGCCGGGAAAACGATGTATTGAAAGGGGCACAAATGCAACCTGCTGTTTCCCTAGAAGGATTGCATGGATCTTGTATGGATATAGTAGGGATGCTATAACCGAACATTATGCCCTCGTGCCCTTCGTGTTCACAGGACCATCCAACTGACGCAAATTTTTGTGCTCAATGTGGGCAAGTGCTTGTCAAGCATTCCCCAGACCCAGACCCAGAACCTTCCCCATCCTCATCAACTCCGACCTCACTACAACTATGGGAAACCTTTATTGGCCCCAGTAAGTCGCTCCAGTTTTCTTTGAAAACATGGTGGACGTGGCGTCCGGCCTTTTTGTACTACAAGGAAAAATTTGCCAACCTTGAAACTCCGGATGGTCCACGCTTTGCTTTAAGTTGGAATTGGCCGGCAGCGTTCTTTGATTCCTTCCTGTGGTTTCTCTATCGAAAAATGTATTTGTTTGCGTTACTGTATGCCGTGGCTCCTGCACTGGCCATATTCATCACCGGGGACATGACTGTCGGCATTGTGTCGCGTATTTTGGCTGGTGCGAGTGCGAACTATTTGTATTATTGGCATGTCAAAGACAAGGTGCAGCGAATCATGTCGATTCCAAATATGGACGACACCGCTCGTGCGAACCTCATTCGCGAGGAAGGTGGCGTACAACCCTATGTGTTGTGGCTCGGCGCCGCGCTGCATGTCTTTATGATAGGTCTTTTGATTTCGGCGATCTCTCAGGGGGTTCCTGAGGGCGGTCTCCCTGAAGGTTTAGAAGAACGACCCACGCCGAAATTTTTTTAAGGGTAGTAAGAACGAACCTATGAGCCGGATGAGGGAATAGACTGCGGGACTGTACTAGTTTGCCACGTGAACCAGGTCTGAAACCATTCATAGTCGGATTGATAGGCAGTGTGCTTGGCGTCTTCCTCCCCGCTCTTTTCAGTCAGGAGGGTGTAGGTTCGAGGCCAATTTTTCGTCCACCAGGACTTGAGGGCTTCGGGTGTGGAGAGGGTTTCCTCGGATTGAAAAATATCCCCGGCGGCCACCAATTGGCCAATCAATTTCCAGGTGCGGTCTTTCCCTAAACCCAAACTTCGAAAATGTTCACGTAACAAGAAGACCACCCATAATTCGGCACTATGTTTTTTATTATGTTTAAAGGGTTGGGTTTGACGAAGTGGAATGGGGTCAAAGTTCTTCACGATGGAGGTATAGTCTGGGCCGCCATAGCTGCCGACTACTTCCGCAATCCCTTCCACCATATTTGCTAATTCTACTTCCACTTGCGGTCCTTGTGGCGATGGGGAGGAAGGAACGTCATTGAGGGGGTTGGGAGAGGTGAGCATATCAATCACGGGCTTCAGTTCACGGAGGCGAGTGACGGCGGATTTTAAAATTTGCGACGATTCCACCCAATAATCTGAATCATGTTTGGCCGTCCGTTCTTTCCCTTCGGGTGGAAGGACTGGCGGAATCCAATGGCGAATGAGGGTAAACAGGATATAATCCAGGTCGCCTCCTTCCTGCGCTGCGCGATCTAGGGCTTGATCGGGGCCGAGGCTCTGCTGAAAAAATCGTTCAGTCCGGTCGGCCACTTGATGGCGCTGGGCCAAAGAAGTCCACCAGTGGGCGAACTGTTGCCATTTGACGGAATCGGAAGTCATGATGTGTGAAGTAAGCCAGAAGGCTGAGGCCATGGTACGATTCGTTGCATGCCAAAGCAAGTATGAGTGAGGAGGTAAAACAATGTCACAACTCGTGTTGATACGTCATGGTGAATCTCAGTGGAATTTAGAAAATCGATTTACCGGATGGGTAGATGTGCCGCTTACTCCGAAAGGTGAGGAGGAAGCTCGCGCGGCAGGAGAGAAGCTCAAAGCTTTTCAGTTTGATTGTGCGTTTACTTCGGCGCTGATGCGAGCACAGCACACTTTACGGATTGTGTTGGAAGTGATCGGTCAGACCGCCATTCCCATTACCGAAGATAAAGCCTTAAATGAACGGATGTATGGCGAGCTTCAGGGGTTAAATAAGGCGGAAACCGCCAAAAAGTTTGGGGATGAACAAGTTAAAATCTGGCGCCGCAGTTTTGATGTGCCGCCTCCAGGGGGAGAAAGTCTCAAGGATACCGCCGAACGGGTGCTTCCTTATTACGAAAGCCGGATTCGGCCTGAGCTGGAGGCCAAGAAGACCGTCCTTGTGGTCGCACATGGAAACAGCTTACGGTCCTTGGTGATGCATTTAGAGCATTTATCACGAGAAGCCGTGCTTGAGCTCAATATTCCGACCGGTGCGCCGTTATTCTATGACCTGGACGACCATGGTGCGGTGACCGCTCATCGCTATTTGTAAACCTGGATGTTAACCATGGGTATCATCGTGTTATTTTTTATCGCTGGGTTGTGGATGGCCGATGGTATTGCGCTGATCGTGGCTCCAGAACGCATGATTGCGACGTTGCGCCAATCGCTCATTGTTGCGCCAGGATTTTTAAAATGGGGTGGCTTGGCCGGGTTATTGGGCCTGGTTTTATTGGCCCTCACGAATGGGATTGCCTATCAGCCGCTCTGGATCGTCGTAGGTATCAGTATGGTGGCCAAGGGCATCTTCTTGTATGCAGGCTCCGATCTTTGGCGGTTACGCATTGTGAAATGGTGTTTAGAGCGTGAGCCTGTCGATTACCGGCTCTGGGGTTTAGGATTATGTACGCTCTCGATTCTCCTCTTGGATGCGATGAATTGGGGCCGCAATTAGCAAAAAGGGAAACGTAAAAAGAGAAAAGTGAGAAGTTGGGAATTCTCTAAAAGTATTCAAGAAAGGCTATCTCAAGCTCCTTACTTTCCCATTCTCACTCTCCACGAGCTTTTCAATGACTGATTCCGAAAAAGCAAAATTTGAGGAAGTGTGGAAGGTGCATCAAAACGCTGATTGGCCGGGCGATCTTGGAAGCAACGAAGGGCAACTCATGACTTTAGATACTGTGATTGGTGGATGCCTGACCTATTTTTGCCAAGAACATGATTTAGATGAACAGCGGGTGGAAATATTGCGTGATTGTCTTTCCGAACTCGAAGGAGTTGTGGAAGATGTCTCAGAACCCCCCTCCGAATATTTTCACCGCCTGAAATTTCTTGGAACGACCCTCCTTCAAGACTATTCCTAACCAACAGATGAGAGTACCTTTCTGTGTTAAGGAACCCAAAAAAAGGAATTGATTCTTTCACTCTGTGATTTTCGATCAGGAAAGTGGGGAATGCCCCCAGGCTTTTTTTACTACACACAAGGAGATTGCTCATGGGAAACGCCACAAGTCGGTTCGAAGTGTTTGAAGGGAAAAATGGAAAATTTTATTTTCGTCTCAAAGTGCAAAGTGGGGAAATTATTCTTTCGAGTCAGGCCTATGAATTACGATCCTCAGCTCGACGGGCTATCCAATCAGTGCGGGATCATGCGTCGGATGCGGCCTGTTTTCAGACAAAAACTACCAAAAATGGCAAATCGTATTTTGTCCTGGTTGCACGCAATTCCAAAGTCATTGGCACCAGCCAATCCTATGCTTCTCCCCAGGGAGTGAAGAAAGGGATCGAAGCCGTCAAAAAAGCGGCAGCCAAGGCCGGCATAGAATAATTGAATAGGGGCAGCGGGGTGTTTAGGCACCCCGCAACGAGCCAAAACGGAAGATTTGAAGAAATACGGTGAGTAGACTAAATTCCCAAGTTTCCTGTCAGGGAAACCTGGTTTGACGCTGGAAAAAATGCTGTGGTACCGTGATTTGCTGTATTTTTACATAAATCTTCTGATCGTAAGGTTGTGGCAATGAACCAACAAAAAGACCTGAAAGAGATTCTGAATACCCTCCATTATTCTGACGATGCCAAGGTAGTGGAGCAGATTTCTGCTCACACCAAAAGGGTGATATCTCGAATGAAGGGTATTCGCCGCAAGGTGGTGGTGATGAGTGGCAAAGGTGGTGTGGGCAAAAGTATGACCACCGTGAACCTGGCTCTGGCTTTGGCTCGTATGGGGCAACGCGTAGGGTTACTGGATGTGGATATTAATGGACCCTGTGTGCCGCAAATGCTGGGCATGCGCGGGAAGGGCTTATTGGATACCGCAGAGGGAGCTGTTCCTCCGACCGGTCCGTTGGGCATAAAAGTCGCGTCGATGGATTTTCTCCTACAGGACAACGCGCCTGTTCGATGGAAGGGGCCTATGGACCTCAGCCCGGTCTGGTTGGGACTCACTGAAATGAATGTGATCCGGGAGTTTCTGTCGGATATGGTCTGGGGCGAATTAGATTATCTCTTGGCCGATCTACCGCCAGGAGCCGCCGCCGATAAACCACCGCTCTTAGTCGGGCTCATTCCGGATTTAGCGGGAGCTGTCGTCGTGACGACGCCTTCTGAAGTGGCTTCGAATGTTGTGCAAAAATCTATTGCCTATGCCCAGGAACTCGGGATTGGTATTTTAGGGGTTGTCGAAAATATGAGTGAGTATCGCTGTCCTTCCTGTGGAGAGACCAATCCCTTGTTTGAAGGCGATACGGAGTCGATGTGCGAGGTGTTAGGTCTGCCGCTCTTAGGGCGCATTCCCTTCGATCGCAATTTTGCCCGCACCTTTGACAAAGGGGAGCCGATCTTGGATGGGGACAATCCCACTGTGGCAAAATTTCAGGATATTGCGAAAAAAATTCATACCTTGTTGGACTATCAACAGGTCTTAGCCGGGTAATTGTAACGCCTCGACCCAACCGTTGGCCGTCGCCGACACTCAGAAGGGAAACGATATGAAATTTGTCTGCCTCAAATGCGAAACCTATATGAACTTTGAGAAGGTTGAAAAACCGGCAGAAGGAACATTGGGGGTCTTCTTTGAATGTCCCTCCTGCCAATCGCGGTTTTCGATGGTGACCAATCCTGGCGAAACTCAAATGGTTTCCTCGTTGGGTGTCCAATTAGGTGGCCGAACCGAAGCACCAATCCCCTTAGAAATGACCCGAGGGGGGTTAGAAGAAAACGTGTCTGCAGGAAAGGGTCAGATGGCGGCCTATTTAAATGACAAAATTCAAGGGGGCCAACCGGCTGCGGCAGCACCGACAGCTTCTGCTGCCACGGCCACTGCGTCAGGCGAATCGGGTGAGGGTGGCGGATGTCCGTTCTCGGCCATGGTCGCCCAAATGGGTTTGGGTTCTTCAGGGGCAACTAGCCCGGCTGCTCCGGCGGCCGAGCCATTGCTCTGGACCCCAGATGCCCAAGAAAAGTTGGCGAAATTGCCATCGTTTGTGCAGCCGATGGTCAAAAGCAGCGTAGAAACATATGCGCGTAAGAGTGGGTTTACCACGGTGACCTTGCAAGTCATGGATGATTCCAAAAATTCCACGACCGACGGCATTCACTGGACGCCTGAAGCCCAACAACGATTGGATAACATTCCGGACTTTATTCGTCCCATGGCACGGCGAGAGATTGAACGGCTAGTGAAGGAGCGAGGCGGAACGGAAATTACGGCCGATATGATGGAAGAGGCCAAAGAAAAGTTCATGAAGTTTATGTAGGTCTCGATAGATCTTTTAGTTCTTTCTAAAAGGCGGCTCTTTTGTAAGAGTCGCCTTTTTTATGCCTTTTAATCTTCCCTCCCTTACATCGTCATTCCCGCGAAGGCGGGAATCCAGACTTTTCTTATATATCCTTCATTTCCAGAATAAGCGGGGTTTCGTCCCCGTACGACGAGGCCCTTTTGTTTCGGCAAAAGGACCCAAAACCATTTTTGCCCTGCCGTGGCCCTATGGGTCCCCTGCGATGCTCACAGACTCCGGCGGCTGCGCAACTCGCTGCGCTCAAACAGTGCTCGCCGAATCTCCGGAGTCCGCTCCGCTTCTCGGCCACGCCAGAGGCGGGAATTTCTTAGGAAAATTGGCCGGTATATTGGTATTCTCTCAGTTTTTTGTCAGGCTCATTTACAGGGCTTATACTGCGAAAAAAAAAGGCCCCAGGCATTAAGACAGAACACGATTATTTTTTTAAATTCGGAATATTTAGACTGCGCCAATTCCATGACTGACAGTTTGTACATGGCGGGTATAGTATTTTAACTGATGGATGAATACTCACCCACGGCCGATTCCTATTCCCTCAATGGCTAAGAAGTCTTGAGAGCCACCAGTTGAAAGTTTAAATACTATATCTATCGTCTTGCAGGGGTCAATTTTCGGTTGAGCGCCGAAACACTTGCCAAGACTATTGAAACCAAAAGCGATGGTTCACCAAAAAAAATCACGGCAATCCCATTCTATTTTTTGGTTTCACATGCGGCAGAATTGCTATTAAAGTCAGCATTGTTAAAAAGAGGCTTTACCGAATCTGATTTGAAGAAGTACGACTATCGTCATAACCTTGACGCACTCCTAGTCGCCTTGCAGAACAAAGGGGTTTACGTAACTCCGGATACCGAAAACTTAATCAAAAAGTTGCATGGTCAGCACCAAACTCATGCTCTAAGATACACTGCCCTTATGGACGATGGAGAAAAAACCTTTGTGCCACCTCCATCGCTGTTATTTACCATGTTGGATGAATTACTAATGTTGACGAGAATTTCTACTCAAGGAGTATGAGTTTTTGTGCATGCGATGGAAAAGAAAAGGAAAAAAGGGCCCATAACAAGCTAATAGACGAAAAGTTATTGCCCACTGGGAGTGGGGAATGTGAACTGAAGCCAGGGGAAGAGCCAGAAATAGGTTAGAGGCCAGGTGATGAGTATGAAGAGGGCAGGGTACATGAGACCTAAACGGTAGATTCTAATCCCTTCTTCCTTGGCATTTGGGGCCTTGGGAAAATATTTCGATCGCACGAAACCAACGCCCGTACCAAGCATGGCTCCAAGAGGGCCACCAAAGATGATGGCATTAATAAAAAATCCAGATACCAAAAAGACTTCCAAAAGAAATTTTCTGAAATCCCACTCTTCCCAGGCGACAAGCCCTAAAAAGATTGATCCAACGTTAAAAAATACGCCAAATAGAATCAACGTACCTAGAGCGAATTTAATATTAGAAAACCACACTTTTTTTTCGCTTCCATCCCAAAAAAGCAAGGCCATTAAGCCAAAAAGAATAAAGAGAGAAATAAGAAACTCATCTATCAGGACAAATGAATATTTATTAAAGGGATGAAGGAAAGGAAGGACGCTGAACGGTCCACTAAATATTCCAAACCCGAGATATATTCCTAAAATAACCCCCCATTTAATGGAATATAGAATTGGGGTATAAAGGGCGGAAAACTTTTTATAGGTTTGAAGCGGTATCCATTCGGATTCTGAAAGGGTTTCTTCCATGGGGGACTTTTCAGATTTCTTTTCTATTGGGCGAACGAGTGTATCTATTGGAATATGGCCATCTAGAATGGCGGTTTGTAAATCCTTATGTGATTTAAAGGTAAATGTTTCTTGCTCAGGCAGTTTGACTTCTATCTGTTGTTCGAAGAGTTGAGTAAATCGTTTTCCTATGATTGGTGTATGGGCCAATGCTTGTCGATTGGCCAAAATCCGTTGGGTGGCTTCAATGATTTCAGGGGCATAGGTCTCTTGGTGTTGGGTTGCTTCAGTTAAAATATTCTTAAGGTCTTCCGTACTTTTCGATGTCATCCATCCCATGGTTTCTTGAACAAATTCCTCGTTCAAGGTTTGGGGATCAAGAGTAAGGGGTTGGGGTTCAGTGGGGGTCATGATGGCGATATTGGGGCAGATTGAAAATGAGTTCGTAAGAATCGTTGGTATCTAATACTTGTCGGATAGGTGGTGGTAATTTTAAAGAAAAATTCAATTAGGTTCTCCATTGATTTTAGTTGGTGTGAATTTATCGAGTCTTAGGGAATAGGATGGGGGATCAAATCTGTTGTTGAGAGGTTCAAAAAATTACAATTCCGAATCCGTCTTGGGCGTGGCTTTGCCACGGAACCAAATTCGATTTCCTTGGCAAGGGCTGTTTGAGCGGAGTGAGTTCCCGAGCCATATAATTTGGTTTCGTGACAAAGTCTCCCCGAAGGGGCTGCGCACAGGGGGAAATGGTTTTGGGTCCTTTGGCCGAAACCCGGCTAAAAGAATTTTTAAGTGCTTGATTCCTGCCTACGGAAGAATAAAAAGTCACAGTTTTAAACGAACACCACTCTGAATAACAGTGGATATTACCAACTAAATCGGAAGGTACACCGAAATTATCCTACTAATTCGGAACAAACTCCAAAATAGTACTGGATTCCTGCCTTCGCAGGGATGCCAAATTTAGAGGAAAGTCGGTTCAGGAGCTTCGAACAAACGTTTATCAAAAATCTTTCCAATTTTCATACCGCTTGAGTCGGTAAGTTTCTTCTGCCGGATTTGGCAAGACCACTCCTTGTTGTTCGAGTAATTTGGCTGTTCTCCAGAGGGGCAGGCCGACGATGGTGGGGTAATCCCCTACGATTTTTTCGATGAGCTGGGCCCCCTCCCCTTGAATGGAATAAGTCCCCATGTTTTTCTTGTGTATATACTATTCTGTATATATACTATTGAATATTACCTATGTGGATCATCTATGAAAAGAAACCGGTCGCCAAAGTCCTGGCTCGACTCCCTTCTGACGTGGTGTTGAAATATGAAGCGTGGAAACGCATTGTTGAGTTGGAAGGGCCTAAAGGACTTCGACAGATTAAGGGGTTTCATGATGAAGCACTCAAAGGGGAATGGAAAGGCTTTCGGTCGTCCAGATTGGGAAAGAAATGGCGAGTGATTTATTTAATTGCCAAACAGGAGCTTGAGGTCTTTGTGGTTGAGGTGATGCCTCATACGTATTAATGAGGAGGGCAGGATGAAAGTCAACAAAAACGAATTTGTGCGCGCCAAGGTGAATCGCCAAATTACTCCTGGAGAGATGCTCCAGACGCTAAGGGAACTTCAGGAATTCACGCAGAAAGATCTGGCCGACCAAACCGGTATTTCGCAATCCAACATTTCAGCAATGGAAAACAACGTGAGCCAAATCGGTCGAGATCGGGCTTTGACCTTGGCCAAGGTCTTGAAAGTGCATCCTGCGGTTATCCTCTTCCCGGACTTTGATATAGCCCAGGTGGCGTAGAAAAAGAATCAGGCCATCTTTGGGTTGATTTAATGGGCTTAATTGTCGGGAAAAGTTCCCACCATCCTTTACGCAAAATCTTTCCAATTCGCGTACGGCTTTAGACGATAAATTTCCTCTACTGGAGTGGGCAGGACCACCCCCTGTTCCTCCAGCGTTTTGACTGTTCTCCAGAGGGGGAGGCCGACGATGGTGGGGTAGTCCCCTTCGATTTTTTCGATGAGTTGCGCCCCCTCCCCTTGAATGGAATAGGCCCCTGCTTTCCCTAAACTTTCTTTCGTATCCAAATAGGTTTGAAGTGCTTTTTCGTCAAAATTTTTGATCCAGACGTGTGCGGTTTCTACGAAATCTATGGAAACATTGTTGCATTTTTGGATGATGGCGACGCCAGTGTGGACCTGATGGCATCTCCCTCGAAGGTGTAGAAGCATCGATTCCGCTTCTTGCATATTTTCTGGTTTCCCTAACAGCTTCCCATCGATTTCGATGACGGTATCACTGCCAATGACTAGATCTTCTGGGTGTTGGTTGGCCACAGAATTGGCCTTGTCCCGAGCGAGCTGGCGGGTTTGTTCGCTTGGTGAGATATGGGGTGAGAGCGTTTCTTCGCAATTGGGCGCGACGATGCGAAATCGCAAGCCCAATAATTCGAGTAACTCTCGGCGACGGGGCGAAGTTGAAGCCAACAGAATGTGCATGGCTCACGAGAAAGGGCTTATGCGGGTGTGGAGGCGAATGCGGGGACCTCGGATGATGCATGCTCGGCCAGGTAGGCTTGAAGAATATTGATAACGTCCTGACTTCCGTTGGTCCGGACCATTTGGACACGCATGGCGGCGGCATGGGGAAACGTCGAGCAATACCATCCTAGGTGTTTGCGCATGCGCACGAAGCGTTCCGTTCCATGTATGGCTTCGAAGCATTGCGCATGGGCGATCATGGCTTGAAACTTTTCATCGATACTGGGTTCCGTCGTTTGTAGGTTGACGGATGATCCTGTCGCTAGCGATTCACGAACATGGTGGATGCCTTGAAAAATCCACGGATTCCCCAATGCCCCTCGGCCGATCAACACGCCATTGACGCCAGAGTCTTGAATTCGTTGATGGGCTTCGGCCAGACTTTTGATGTCCCCATTTCCTATTGCCAAAATTCCGTGAGTCCGAATGCGTGCGGCGGCTTGGGCAATGGCCTCCCAGTCCGATTGGCCTCTATACATTTGGGAAAGCGTTCGCCCGTGCATGGAGATGACTTCGGGACGTCCTTGAATCAGGACGTCGCTCCATTCATCAATAATATTACAATCAAAGCCCAAGCGAGTTTTCACTGAGAGAGGGATAGGTGCTCGTTCTTGGTGTTCGGTCAGGTCTGGGTGCTCGGCTTTGAGTTGCGCAATGGCTTGGAGCGCGCAGGGTTTGAGTCCAATTTCTGCCAGAGGTTGGCCGACTGCCCAATCCTGAATGCCTTTTTTTGCACGGTCCATGAGTTCCAATGCGAGGTTTGGTGTGCGGATCAGGCCGGCACCGCTCCCAGACGAGGCGACGTTTTTGGAGGGGCAGCCCATGTTGATGTCGAGGCCGTCAAAACCTAGCTCACAGACCACATGTGCCGCCTGGTAAAATAAGGCTGGGTCTTTTCCATAGATTTGGGCAATGATCGGACGTTCGACTTCTGAATAACGAAGACTGTCGAGAGTTTTCAGCCGTCCGGAGCAAATGTCATGAACGTTGGTGAATTCGGTAAAGACGACATCGGGTTTGCCATAGGTGGCGACGATAAATCGGAAGGCCGAATCGGTGACGCCGTCCATGGGTGCAAGGCCGATAAGGGGCTGCGGCAGATTTTTCCATAGTGAAGAAGTCATTGTTGAATCCTGGGGGAGATTATCTTGAGTTTAGCCTATGAGACGCCGAAAAGAACAAGGCCTTACGCTTACCTCTTGTTTGCCCCACGCATCGCCTAACGCGTATGGAGAAAGATCCTCTGGCCTCTACGTCAGAGTAAGGCTGCTTGTTTGGTGGTTAGGCCAATTTTAGGAAATTTTACCATGTCGATGAATCATTCAATGTCCTCAGTTCAAGAATGTGAAACCTCATTGTTGGCTCGTCCGGGAAGACCGCATGCGCAATCTTCAGAGATTGTACAGGAAATTTTGGACCTTTGGGCAGATACGACAGGAGATAGGCGGACGACCCTGTTGCAGGAAATGGTCGCCATTGTGGCCAAATTGCGAGATTCAGATATCGATGTGATGGATATAAAAATCCTTAATCGAGCGTTAAAAGAGTTGGGATGTGCTTTTCAGGTTTTTGGAGAATATCGCGATGTTCGAAAAGTCAGCATTTTTGGCTCGGCACGGACTCAACCGGTTGATTCTAACTATCAACTCGCCTCAGCATTAGGCCGTCTACTTAGTCAGCAGGGCATGATGGTCATTACTGGCGGCGGTCCCGGCATTATGCAAGCTGGCATGGAAGGGGCCGGTCGAGAGCAGAGTTTTGGTGTGAACATCATGTTGCCCTTTGAGCAAACCCCTAATGCGTTCATTGCGGATGATAAAAAACTGGTGAGCTTGAAATATTTTTTCACACGAAAACTATTGTTGGTGAAAGAATCCCATGCGGTTGTCATTCTTCCTGGTGGTTTTGGGACTTTGGATGAAATGTTTGAAGTTCTGACTCTCATCCAAACCGGGAAAACAGATCCGATCCCGATTGTCTGCCTGGAAACGCCTGGAGGAACATATTGGGAATGCATGATGGATTTTTTAAGGAGTCAACTTGTGCCTCGGGGATTAATTAATTTTTCTGATCTGTGCCTGTTCAAAGTGGCGCATTCGGCGGAGGAGGCCGTGAATGAAATTACGACATATTTCCGGAATTACCATTCGCTACGGATGGTAGGAAACCGTATGCTCCTTCGTCTTCAACGCGCGCTTTCACCGGGGCAGTTGTTTCAGCTGAATGAGGAATTTGCAGATATTGTAGAATTTGGTCACTGTGAGCAGATTGAGGCATTGCCCGAAGAAAGCGATGAGCCAGAACTCGCCCACTTGCCTCGTTTGGCCTTTTATTTTAATTGGAAGGAACTCGGGCGTCTTCGGCAATGCATTGACTGGTTGAATACCTGTTCCTTTTCAAATCCCGATTTAGTATGAGGCCTCTTCTGTTTGAGGCCAAATATTTCCCTTCCAATTGCAACATGGTAAGCTCAGGGCGGAAGGTTGGTAATTGATGATTACGTTTGATGATTTAGCGCAACCGCATGCGCCGGATGTGGTCTTATATCATGCCGAATGCATGGATGGTTTTGGTGCGGCCTGGGCTCTGTGGAAGCGATTTCCTCAGGCACGGTATATTCCGGTTAAGCATGGCTTTCCCCAACCGGATGGACTGGATAATCTTCATGTGGTGATGGTTGATTTTAGTTATCACCGTGATGACATCTTGTCGTTAGCGGAACGTGCAGCCAGTTTGCAAATTTTGGATCATCATATTACAGCACAATCGGCTTTGACTGACTTACCTTTCGCGTATTTCGATATGGATCGTAGTGGAGCGGTACTTGCCTGGGAATGGGCTCATACGCAACCGGTTCCCTGGTTGTTGCAATACGTACAAGACAAAGATTTGTGGCATTGGGACCTTCCGCATAGTCGGGAAGTTAGCGCTGCCTTAGCATCGTATCCATTTGATTTTGCGAAATGGGAGCAGCTTGAGTTTGAGACGTTAAAAATTGAAGGCACCGGAATTTTGCGATCCGAAAATAATTTGGTTGATAAGCTGATTCAGGATGCGATTATGGTGCCCCTAGCCGGGTATACAGTGCCTGCGGTGCATTCACCGGTGCTGGCCAGTCAAATTGGCGAACGGCTTGCCGCTCATCATGCTTTTGGAGTGATTTGGCATCAAAAAGACGGGCGCCGATACTTTTCTTTGCGTTCAAAAGCAGGCGGGATTTCCGTTTCGGAGATTGCCGCACAATATGGCGGTGGCGGTCATACGCATGCCGCAGGATTTTCTTTTGCTATAAGCGATGATTCTTCACCTATTCTGAACCCTGTTCTAGGCCTTCCTGTTCCTTCCTCTTCGGCCCGTCTTTCGTAAATTTGTGTTCTCACCGTTGGTGTATAGATGATTCCATTACGGGATGATAATCCAACAGAAATCACGCCAGTCGTGACTGTGGCATTTATTGTGATGTGCGTGCTGGTCTTTTTGTATGAAATCTCTTTGCCTGCGCAAAGGAATGAGACTTTTGTGTATATGTATGGGGCGATTCCGGCAGTCGTGTTCGGGCATGTACAATTGCCCCCTGAGCTTATGAGCTTACCCGTGTATGGAACCTTGTTCTCCAGTATGTTTTTGCACGGAGGTTGGATGCATCTCATTGGAAATATGTTGTATTTGTGGATCTTTGGAAATAATATTGAAGATGTAATGGGCCATGGAAAGTTTATCGTGTTTTACCTCTTGTGCGGGGTCTTGGCCGCCCTGAGTCATGCCCTGATTGACCCAACATCCGAAATTCCCATGGTGGGAGCTAGCGGGGCTATTGCGGGCGTGTTGGGGGCGTATCTCCTGTTGTATCCACATGCACGGGTGTTAGTCCTGGTCCCTTATGGCTTTATGGGAACGTTTTATATTCCTGCCGTGCTAGTCCTAGGCTTATGGTTCTTCATGCAGTTGTTAAGTGGGGGAATGAGTTTTGGTAGCGAAGGAGGAGGAGTGGCGTTCTTTGCGCATATAGGCGGATTCACTGCTGGCATGGCCTTGATTGGTTTTTTTAAACATCCCCATGTCAAGTATTTTAATCCCCCGCATCATTAAGGCCAGGGAGAAGATCTTTGAGTAATAGGTTAGGGAAAGAATTTTTTTAATTCATGCCATAATGAGTTGACACATTCTCCTTTCTTAGATATATTCTCAGTTCGCCCTTCGGGGAAGATCTTTGAAAATTGAATAACTGTGAAACAAAAACAGTAAATAAAAGTGTATTGAAATGGCGGCCCTTGAAAATGATAATACTTTTGAGAGTTTGATCCTGGCTCAGAACGAACGCTGGCGGCGCGCCTAACACATGCAAGTCGAACGAGAATCC
>Ga0224496_10000477_pt1 | contig 27698 bp, 25 predicted proteins | sample SF_Jul11_sed_USG_2_FD_168127 | JGI IMG/M metagenome (GOLD analysis project Ga0224496, IMG submission 168127) | Sediment microbial communities from San Francisco Bay, California, United States - SF_Jul11_sed_USGS_8_1 | ecosystem: Environmental > Aquatic > Marine > Sediment | place: USA...
TTCATCGATTCTTTTCGTGATCAATTCGTGATTTCCAGGTGATATCCGCGTGATGGTGCCTGGTGACAATGGACTCCCGATAACGGAATGGAAACTGGAGAGTTCAGCTATGAAAGCTTTGAAAATACCGGCTGCTGCATGCCTGGTGGGCGCGGCCATGATGATGACCGTCGCCGCCTATGCAAAAGACCGTGACACCGGGCGTGGTACCGGCCCGGTCGTATTCGTGACTTCACAGGGGCTGTATTACGACTCGATTGTCGTTGCTGACCCGTTGCCAGCACAAGGCAGGTTCCAGCAATTGATACCAGGTGAGAACGGACTGTCGACTGAATTCGGGCCGGGTGCGCCGGGGCATCTCGGTGGACGCTGGTGGATCGACCTGAATGAAGACGGTGTAATGGATAGTGGTGACAGGTACTTCCTCTGTCCATTGCTGGGGCCCGGGCGCGAGCATATGTAATTCCCGAAACCCGGTCAGGGGCGGTGACAGCAGGGTTCGATCCTGATTTGTCACCGCCCCTGTTAATTACTCTTATGGCACGATCACATCCACACTTACCGAGTCAGTCACCGGGCCGGCCTGGTCAGAGATGGCAGTCGCGGTGTTGATAATGGTGGTGTCGGTGGCCAGCACGATGTAGTCGCCCGTGCAGTCGAGTGTGGTGCCCGGTGCCAGTGATGCCGGCAGTGCAGCACTGCAGTTCAGTGCGCCTGGTCCAAGCAGCGGGTCGGACACATCGACGTTGGTCAGTGTGACGTTGCCGTTATTGGACAGCAGCATGCGGTAGGTCAGCGTGTCGTTCACCGTCACCGTATTGGAGGCGTCTTCATCGGCGTTGCCGTCCAGTGTCTTGGTGATCGACAGGATCGGTACGTCTTGCAATGCGAGATCCTGTTGCGCGCCACCGGCGACTGCATCAGCCTGTATGTCGGTTTCATTCATGAACAGCAGCAGCCCTTCGTCTACATCCGGATCATCTGCCTCGCACAGCAACGCCAGCGTGTACAGACCGGGATAGATGAAGCCGGTGTTATAGACGTATTCACCGCTGGCGCTATCGAAGGTTACCGGTGTTTCCAGTAATGGCCGGTCGGCGACCGGACAGGCGCTGGTGTCGAGGCAAATATCATCCGGCACAATGCTGTTCGCATCACCTGGATAAACATATACCCAGCAGGCGTCCGCTGTGGCCGGGTTGACTTGCTCGGAGCGCTGGTCAGTCACAATGCCATGGATAAAGGAGCTTGCCAGTTCAGTATCGATAATGCGCAGCGTCGGGCGCAGGATATAGTGGAAATCTGCGCGTGGCTTGTTCGGCTGTGACAATGTCAGCGACTTGCGCAGGTCGAAATCGATAACAAAATCGATCCAGCCAGTGGTGTCGATTGTGAAAGGACGGTTAAGCTTGAAGCCGCTTTGGCTGCAACTCGGGCATTTCACCAGGTAACTGCCGCCACCGGTTTCGACCACATACGTGTAGTCGGGGTCGATCACAAGCCTTACCCCGTCATAGTCGCCAACTTCCAGCGGGATTGTGCCGAGCAAACTGGTTTTGCCGCCGACCAGTGCCTTCAATTCGATGTCGCGGTAGGGCGTGATGTTGTTCGGGTCGCTGTCGTCTTCCACGCTATGCACGATGGCAGCGCTGCCATCGGCGGGATGGATGATCACCTCGGTGAAGCGTACCCAGACTTCGGCAATGTTGGCATCATCAACCGGGGCATCGGTGATGGAGAGAGATAGTCCACTGCTGTTGTTGCCGCCGCCGCCAGCGCCACCGCTGCCACCGCCACCGCAGGCGGAGAGCAGGAAGGCGAGCGCAATTGCGCCCAGCAGATGCCTGGCTGGTATCGAGATTCTGTTCATGGGGTGTGCCTCCATCGTTTTGCTGCTAATTAACAACTGGTTGTTATATATATGTTTTCTGATTTTACTGCGGGGTTTTACCCGATTGATGTAATAGTGCCAGAAATCTGTCTTGAGGCATATTGTTCTTAAGTATGTAGTGGAACATCGGGTCTGGGGTCTGACCGCGGCAAGCCATTCATCTAAATGAAGAAAGGGGGTCTGGGTCGGGCCTCGGCAGCCCATCGATCCAAATGAAGAATGTGTTAAAAAATGATTCTTTATATATGTATGCTCAAACAGCCCATTTCACAGGCGAAATAGAGTAAATAGCAAAAGTATTCAATCTGCGCTGACCGGTTATTGAAAAGGCGTAATCAGGTTCCAGACCCTGTTTCCCACAGGGTTTCCCCGGCCTCACTCCAACTACTGCTTGAACGCTTTCCTGAAAGAATTGCTGGCACTGTAGCCGGGCGGTTTCGCTACGGAAGACTCCGAGGTGCACAACCGTTGGTAAGCAAGCTGCGAGCGCCAGTGCATAACACAATGATTGGGTCGAACTTCGTCAAGCCCTCCATCTGAATGAGAATCGGGCTTGATAAGCGTTTGCCGGGACGCTTAAGCTGTTTAGTCAGGCTGTGAAATAGTGTACCTGGAAGAAGTAAATGTGCTCTGGTCCTGTTGATTGATACTATATTGCGGATGAATGTGAAATCAGAACCTGCCCAGGCCGGTAGCGGCCGGCATATGCGAACTAACAAGTTTGTATTTCTCGGTCTGTTTCTGCCGGCAGTGGCGCTGGTCCTGGTGATCGGCAATCTCGTGGCCTCGGCGCGCATGGACGCGCATGTCGACGAGATTCTTGAATATGACGGTGCCCGGCTGAATCTCATCAGCGGGTTTCTTGGCTCAGAGATCCTGGTTTCACTCAAACATCTGCGTTCTCTTGCCACCGAGGCCGTTACCCGGGAGGCTCTGGATGAGTCCGGGCCGGCGCAGCTGCAGTCACTGGAATCCTCTTTCCTGATACTTGCCCAGCGCAATCCCTTGTATCAGCAGGTTCGCTGGATCGATGAAGCCGGACGCGAACGGGCACGGGTAGAGCGTAAGCTTGATAATCTCACCGTGACGGCGCAGCAGGACCTGCAGGACAAGAGTGACCGATACTATTTCAAGCGAGCCAACGCGCTGCTCCCCGGTGAACTGTATATCTCCCGCGTTGACCTGTATGAGGAGCGTGGTCAGGTCGAACAACCTCGCTTGCCAGTCGTGCGCATCGCTACACCCGTGGCAGACAGTGAGCAGCGCAGGCGTGGAATTATCGTCATCAACATCGAAATGAAGTACCTGTTCGAGTTTGTCCGCACCACGGACCAGACTGACCTGGAGGTCGAGTATCTGCTGGTAAGCCAGGATGGCGTTTTGTTAAGTGCTGATTTCGGGAACGTAATGTCCGAAGACGCGCCAGACACAGCGGCGGATTTTTCGGCAACGTACCCGGAGGTCTGGACACTTATGTCCACAAAACTTACGGGTAGCCTGGAGACCGCAGACGGATTATGGACATGGAGAAAACTGTCCCCGGTTGCCACCTTCAAACGCATGATCCGGAATTCACCGCAGCACCTGGTCGCCTTTGACCAGTTTATCTCCGATGACCTCTCCCTGTCGTTGCTGGCGCATCGGCCTGTCGAGACCATGGAGGATGTGCGCCGTGAAAATCATGAGTTGATGGTCCTTGGCGCAATTTTTGTGTTGTCAATTTACGGCCTGGTACTGGCTTTCTATTTAAGTGGCACTGCCCGGGCGCGGCGTGCGGAAGTTGATGCTGCCCGTGCAATAGAGCGTGCCAACGACCTGAAGCGTATGAACGAGCTCGATGAACGGTTCCATCGCCTGGTCGAGGCCAGCAGTATCGGTTTGCTGTCCGTGGACAGTACGGGTCGCATCGAGATTACCAATGGCGCGGTGGATTTAATGCTCGGTTATCAAAGAGGGGAACTCAACGGCGTCAACGTGGATACGCTGCTGCCAGCCGGTATGCGAGAGAAGCATGCTGGTTTGCGCGAGCAGTTTATGCGTGAACCGGAGGCCAGGCGCATGGGCTTTGGACGTGAGCTGAAAGCGGTCAGAAAGGACAATACCACCATCCCCGTGGAGGTGGCCCTGAATCCCTACACAGACAATGGCCGGTCGCTGGTTCTCGTGAGTATCATTGATCTGTCACACCGGCAAATCTAGCTGCAGGGTCGGATCTCTCCAGTCTTTGCTAACAGCTACTGACTCCATTTGACTGGCAGTATGTCCCTTGGCGCCGATACCATGCGCCCTGACATCGGCCGGGTCATGGCGGCGCATGATGGCCACGCCGACCATGGGTATGCAGTGCCGGCCTGAAGATCAGACCGCGATCAGCGCATAATTTCACCGGGTGTTTGAATTAACCGTGCCCTGATCCCGCTTGCGGAATTGACTATGAAGAAGCGATACATTTATGCCGTACTGTTCGGTGTGCCCGGTCTTGTTATTTCGCTGGGTTTTGCATTGCTGGTCTTCGGCGCCGGTGCCGGCTTTCTCTGGATTTTTGTATATGGCGATAATCCGTGGCCCGCGCCTGCAGAAAAGCTACTGCCCGCCCTGTTTGCCCTTGCATTTCTGGCGGCCTGGCTAATGGTTACTGTCGCCGGATTTATCTTCGGGAAAAGACTTGAAAGCAAATCGGGGCTGAGCGGTCGTCATATCCTGGGGTCAGTTGTGGCAACCGTTATACCGGCCGTGGTGATAATTCTGCATCAATACGGTGTCGGGAATCTCGGCACAAAGCACGTTAGTGTGGTCTGCGGTGATTTCTGCCGCAGCAAAGGCTATTCAGCAAGTGTAATGCCGCCGCGTGATTCGAATGATCGCACCTGCACGTGTCTGAATAGTGATGGCAGTGAGGCAATTAACATACCATTAGACTAATAAAAGGGGATAAGGTGTACAGGGTCGGACCTCGGCAACTGCCCATTCCATGCGTGCAATAGAGCGTGCAGCAAAAGCAGTCAATATTCGTTGACCCCGCTGGCTTGCAGCTGAAAGTCGCATGCAGCCTCTAACCCCTTGCAGGCTGATACCGGATGGGGATCTACTCCCTTAATGCCATGGCCTGTTTCTGTGATGGCGGATTAACATATTCCCCTGTGCGCTTTACTTCGAAGATTCCGGCCGGGGAGTTGTATATTCTGACAACCGCAGGGAAATGGCGCTCTCCAGTCTGGCCAGGTTTTGCGCAAACTGATCAAGGGTTGCGCTGTCGGGTTCGGCCCCGGAATCGAGGCAGCTTTCGATCAGGTTTTCATAAGTGCGCGCCGCAGTCCCGACGGCGCTGCAATCATAGGCGCCGGCTGATCCGGATAGTTTGTGTACAAGTGTCTGTAGTTCACTTAATGCATGACGGGTGTTGGCTTCGCCGAGCAATGAGCGGGTTGCAAGCCTGATGGCGTCGAGTTTTCCCGGGAGTCTTTTTATATAGCCAGCGGTCAATTCATCCAGTGTCTGTTGTGCAGTGTCCTTCGCTGCCCGGTTGTCTTTGTGAAGGCTGTCCTGCAGAAATGTCCTGTTGCGAGCCATGCTTGCGTTAATTTCCGTATGACAGTGCAGGGCTGAAACTATTCATGCGACGTCTGTCAGGCTTAGTAGCGTTTTTAGCAGGCTCGCCCGCGTCGTTTTCGATTTTACAATCGTCGCGTCAAAGTCATCGAATGGAATGTCAGAAAGTTCTGTCTCTGAAAATATGGCAACCGGATATTTCTGTGCGCGAATGTCCGGCAACAGGCTCAGGCCAGATCCGTCCGGCAGGTTGAGATCGAGCAGGACAAGATCGAAGTGTTCGTCTATCAGTCGATTCCTTCCTTCATGGATGCTGTTGGCAGGGATTACCTCCCAGCTGTCATCCAGCATGGCCTGGACGAGATCGATGATATCCGGATCGTCCTCTATATGCAGAATGCGGCGACCGGTTGTCGCTGTGGTTTGTACACCCTGTATCACGCTGTTAACCAGCCGTTGCTGTTCTACCGGTTTGTCGATCCAGTCGACCACGAAGGCGGGTGGCGTGTGCAGTTTTTCGCGAACCCGTGAGGCATTGGCTGAGACAATGATTACAGGCAAGTCGATTCCGGTGTCTTCGAGTTCGCGGACAAATGATAGGCCGTCGATGCCAGGCAAACCCAGGTCAAGGATCATGATGTCGTATTGCCCGGTCTTGATGAATTCCCTGGCAGCTTCGGCGTCTTCGGCCTGTTCGACATCGAAGCCGGCATTACGCAACAGGAACTCGCTGAGCACGGCGATTTCATCATCATCTTCGCATATCAGGACGCGTAATTTCCCGGTTGTGTTCGATGCCTGTTTCGCTGGCGTGGCGGAATTATCCAGGATGACGGCATGCACCAGCTTGGAGGCGCAATCCGGGTTCAGTAGCATCGTGCCGGATACGTCGGGATTGTCAGGCGTATCAGCAACAGCGCATGTATCCGGTTCCTGTGCGGTTGCGGGTGCAGTCTCCGGACCGGCAGCGTGCCGACGGCGGAACAGGCGGAAGAAGCGGGCAGGTAGTGTCCCCAGGTATGCCAGGGCGTGATGCCGCGGGGTACTCATGCGGCTGGCATCTTGATGTTCTGCACCACGGGAGCGGGGGTGCATTGTATTGCTCTGGTATAGAACGGGTTACAGCGGACGGGTGCTGCGTGTGAACGCATTTGCATGACTGGAATCCTTGTTATCATGACTTTACAGAACGTGTCCATGCCTTCCATGGCAGGCAACTCTACTGATGCCATCGGCAGTCACCGGCCATTCTTTAGCCTTCCGGGTGACGCTAGTGCGGGTTGGGGTGGATAACCGATGCAGGGCTCAATACGGAAAAAGGGGCCGGATACATTTTGATCGATAATTAATGTATCCGGCCCCTTTTCAAAATGAATATTATTTTTCCATGGCGGGTGAGTATTCACCGTTGCGGGCAGCGCCATTAAGCAAGGCGCGCTGATACAGCGCCTGTTGTGTTGCATCTGCATTCTCGGCTTTTCCCTGCCAGGCTTTCAGCGCCGGTTCCTGCAGTGCGCGCCCGTAGGAAAATGACAGTTCCCATGGGGCGCCCGGATATAGCGCATTCATGGCATTAAGATTGGCCGTAGCTTGTTCCGGTGTCTGCCCGCCCGAGAGGAAATTAATACTTGGCACTGCAGCCGGTACCGTGCGCCTGAAGACATTTATAGTTGACTCGGCCACCTGTTCAGGGCTGGCGCCGGGTGTGAAGTCTTTACCCGGCGTCACCATGCTGGGCTTTAGCACGATGCACTCGAGGACCACCTTGTGCAGGTGCAGCGCCTGGAACACACTTTGCAGGACTGCTTCGATGACTTCTGCGCTACGCTCGATAGTGTGGCCGCCATCTATCAGTACCTCGGGTTCCACGATCGGCACCACGCCTTCTGACTGGCAGATGGCGGCATAGCGCGCCAGCGTTTCAGCGTTGGCCCTGAGGCCGAGTGCTGTCGGGTTGTGCTCGCTGATCGGGTATACCTCGCGCCATTTCGCAAAGCGTGCGCCTTGCGTCTTGTACGCCTGCAGTCGCTCTGCAAGGCCATCCAGCCCCTGTGTAACCTTGTCGCCGGGTGCGTTGGCGAGTGGCAGGAAGCCCTTGTCCACCTTGATGCCGGGTACGATGCCCTGGCTTGCAAGTACCTCCGCTAGTGGTGTGCCGTCATCTGACTGCTGTGTCAGCGTTTCTTCAAACAGGATCACGGCGCTTATAAATTTATCGAGGCCTGGTGTGGTGAACAGCAGGCTGCGGTAACTGCGGCGGAGCGCCTCGGTGGATTCGACATTGATGGCGGCAAAGCGCTTGGCAATCGTTGGGGCACTTTCATCAGCTGCCAGTATGCCCTTGCCGGCCTGCACCATGTCGGAAATGGTATTTTGAAGTTCAGTTAATGTGTCCATGGGCCTGATAGAAGCACGCAGTTAAATCAGTTTCAGGGACGACCGGATGCATAAGACATCAGCCTTATAAATCAGGCGACTTGTACAATTAACTATATGCTGTTTTTTATGATTTGCAACAATCCGGAAAAAGACCGGATATATTTATCCCGGCCTGTTATCCGTGGATGCTTCGACTGGCACGGATGCTGTTGTTCCTGTTGGCAGGTCCGTGTCGATGTATTGCCAGGGTGGTGAATACGTCCAGCCCGTTATTCCAGTTGCCGTAGTTGCGCACGCATGGTTTCAATCTCGTCCAGCAGGTCCAGTGCCAGTGCGATACCGGCCAGGTTGATGCCAAGGTCGCGTTGCAGTCGCATGGCGGTTTGCGCCCTGCGCAGGCTGCTGCCGGTAAATCGCCAGCGAGACTGCTCCTGTCCGATGGGTTCCAGTGCACCTTCTTCAACCAGTTCTATTACCCATTCAGCAGAACGTGAGCAGGCACGGCACAGGTCGTTCAGTGACAGTTCAAGCTGTTCATCCAGAAGGATTCCGCTCACTGTTTTCTGGTTCATGAGGTTTCCACTCCCAATTTGCTGCGCGGGTTGTAGGCCAGTTCCTGTTGCATTTTTCGATACAGGGCCTTTGCCGCATCAGTGTCTGCCGGTGGCAAGGTGATTTGCGGGACGACGTAGAGGTCGCCTGGGGGTTTGCCGGGAATGCCGCGCGCCTTCAGGCGAAGTTTTTGTCCGCTGCGGGTTGCTTTCGGTATTTTAAGATCGACCGGCCCGTCAGGCGTCGGCACCTTGATGGCCGCGCCCAGTGCGGCCTCCCACGGGGTAACCGGCAAGTCGAGATAGACATCGTGGCCGTCCACCCGGTACATGCCATGTGGCTTGAAATCGATCTCAAGGTACAGGTCGCCGGCCTGGCCTGCACCCAGGCCGGGTGCGCCCTGGCCGGTGAGACGAATGCGCTGTCCCTGTTTTACTCCCCTGGGAATTTTAACATTCAGGGTGCGTTGCCTGCTGCTGACGTGGCCACTGCTGTCCAGCTCCGGATGCTGCAGGGTGATGCTGCGCGTGGCGCCATGGTAGGCATCTTCCAGGTCAATCTGCACCCTGGCATGATGGTCTTCACCGCGCGCGCCAAAACCAGCCTGTCTGCGCCCCGTTTGCGCCGAGCGGAAGTCATGCCCGAATAATGATTCAAAGAAATCACTATAGGCCGAGGCGTCGCCACCCGTAAAACCACCGCCACTGAATTCAAAACCGGTGTCCCAGCCGGGCGGGGGATTGAAGTCCTGACCGGCTTTCCAGTTAGCGCCCAGCTGATCATAGGCCGCACGTTTTTCCGGATCCTTGAGTACCTCGTATGCTTCGCCCACTTCCTTGAAGCGCGTTTCGGCATCTGCCTCTTTGCTGACATCGGGGTGATACTTGCGCGCCAGCTTGCGATAGGCGCGCTTGATCTCGTCCTGACTGGCAGTACGCTCAACACCCATGATCCTGTAGTAGTCTTTAAAATCCATACTGGACTCCGGTGAACGGGTCGGGCACCGGGGTTGGCGGGCACCAGCCCTGTTTGCGATGCATGTGTTCCCGGTAGTTAATATATGTGGTTCTGAATGTTGATATCAATTCTTCGGGCCTGGCTTGTGCGCGCCCTCCGGTTATCATTCCGGGTATTGCCTGTTATTTGGAATCCGGCCGGGCAACCGCGCGAGCTAATGCATTGTAATTCAGGGGAAATGACGATCCAGTGATATTGCTTGTCGGTAACCCGGTCGCTGAGCTGCAGGTGTGACCCTGGTGTTTCGCGCAGAGTCTGAATGACGGCCGGCTTTGCAGGCAGGGCTTCAAGGCATAGTCGTCACGTTGTTTACTATATTAAACAGTAATACCGGCCGGGCGGATATTTGATGACATTTCAGGCAGTAGATATAAGTACACGGCCGCAGTAGAGAGGGGTACGCTGCCGCCTGCAGAGTTAAAGTGATGGTGACATGGCAGTCCATGCGGTGTACCCGGGATTATAATGCCGAATGTCATCATGTCAGACTCGATGTTTGGTGGTCAGGCATACATCGAGGTCCTGTCGCAGAACATCAATGCAGCCCGCAATACGCAGCTGTGCTTTTCTCGCGACGGGCCTGACTGCGCTCACTGATTACTGGAAAAATTACGGGAATGAATTTTGGCTGAATCCAGAACGGCAAGCGTATCAGTCCAGTTGCTACTGGGTTTACTGCTGTCTTTGTCCTGTACGATAGTCCTGGCGGATGCCGCGGTAGGCGAAAACCTGCGGCTACGCATGGAAGCGCAGGCCGATCCGTTGGCGGTGGGCGTCTTGCGGGGACCGGCCGGCCAGCTGGTACAGCGTTTTTATTCCGAGCGCGCATATCAACCGGCATGGAGCATTGAAAATCGTCCTTCACACCAGGTGAATGAATTGCGTGAACTGGTTGCCGCCGCATTCGCCCATGGCCTGGAGCCGTCTGACTACCATTGGGAGACGCTGGAAAAAATCAACGGCCGGCCTGAAGCGGTATCCACAACCGATCTGGAGCTGGCCGCCACGTCTGCCTACCTGGGTCTTGCCAGTCATTTCCTGTCAGGGTATGTCGACCCGGCGCAGCTGGATAAGGACTGGCAGGTGGAGCGCAAGTCGATTGATCTCGTTGCACACCTTGAGCAGGCGCTGGCCACTGGACGCATCGGTGCGTCTCTGGCAGAACTCCTGCCACAACACACCGGTTACCAGCAACTGGTCGGGCAACTGGCTGCTTTACGTATGCAACCTGACTGGCCCGTCGTACCTGCCGGTCCCGCACTTGAGCCCGGCAGTGCCGGTGACCGGGTTGTTGCATTACGCGCACGGTTGGCCGCAGCCGGGCTGCTTGTTGATAATGATCTGACAGATGCAACGTTCGATAGTGCGGTTGCCGAAGCGGTAAAAACGTTTCAGCAACGTCACGGTCTTGAGGACGACGGTGTAGTGGGGAGAAAAACCTTGCAGGAAATGAACACTGATCGTAATCAGCGGATTCAGCAGGTCATGGTAAACCTGGAACGCTGGCGCTGGCTGCCGAATGACCTCGGGCGGCGTCACTTGCGGGTGAATATTGCCGCCTATCAACTGGAGGCCTGGCAGGACGGCAGCCGCCAGCTGGATATGAAAGTGATCGTCGGCAAGGACTATCGCCGTACGCCGGTATTCTCCGAACAGCTGCGCTACCTGGTGCTGAATCCGCGCTGGGTGGTGCCGCGGCGCATTGCAGTTGAAGACAAGCTGCCGCTGTTTCGCAAGGACCCGACAGTAATATCTGCAATGGGTTTTGATATTTTCCAGGGCTGGGCGGACAATCAGGCGCCTGTTGACCCGGCAACTATTGACTGGAGAAGTCTCGATGCCCGGTCGTTCCCCTATCGCCTGGTGCAGCGCCCCGGCCCGAAAAACGCATTGGGACGCATCAAGTTTATGCTTCCCAATCGCTTCAATGTGTACCTGCACGATACGCCCGATCGTCATCTGTTCGAACGCAACGATCGTAATTTTTCTTCAGGATGTATTCGTGTACACCGCCCTCTCGAGCTGGCTGAATAGGTCCTTGGCGAAACGCCGGGCTGGGCACGCGCTGAAATAGACCGGGCAGTGGCTACGAAAAAGGAAAAAACCGTGAACCTGCAGGCGACCATCCCCGTGCACATCCAGTACATGACCGCGTGGGTGGATGCTGCCGGGCAGTTACAGTTGCGTCGCGATGCATATGGTCGTGACAGGGCGGTGGCGGCATCGCTTGCCAATAAGCAGTAATAAATCGGGGCCAGGGCACAAATTATCCTGATGCTGGAATTAATTGTGCTCTGACCCACGTTTGTATTGTTCTATATACTGGTCCCGGTCCGGGAGGGAAACCATATGAGTCAGGCCAAGACACTGCGCAATCGTTTGTACCAATTACTGGAGCCGGTAGCGGGCGGGTCGCCGCTGGCGCGCCTGGTCACCGTATTTATCGTGGTGCTGGTGCTGCTGAACGTGACGACCAATATCCTGGCCTCCATGCAGGACTTCTACGCCGAGCACAAAGGCTGGTTGTTCAGGTTCGAGCTGGTTTCCACGCTGATTTTTACCGTCGAGTATTTCGCCCGTCTCTGGACCTGTGTCGAATCGGAGGAGGGCCGCTTTCGGGCGTTGATAAAAGGGCGGCTGCGTTTTGCCCTGACACCGATGATGTTGATCGACTTGCTGGCGATCATGCCCTTCTACCTGATGATGTGGACCAGTATGGATCTGTTGTTCCTGCGTGTGTTCCGCCTGTTCCGTGTATTCAAGCTGACGCGTTATTCGCCGGCGATGGGCATGTTGATTACCGTGCTGCGCAAGGAGTCCCGTTCCTTCGGTGCGGCCATGTTTATCCTGCTGGTAATCATGGTGTTCGCAGCCAGTGGTATATACCTCGTCGAGCATGAGAGCCAGCCCGAGGCGTTCGGCAGTATCCCTGCTGCCATGTGGTGGGCAGTCGCGACATTGACGACGGTCGGCTACGGCGATGTCACACCCATGACACCCCTGGGTAAACTGTTTGGCGCCTCTATTACCATCGTTGGTGTCGGCATGGTCGCGCTCCCTGCCGGCATTCTCGCCTCGGCGTTCTCCGATGAATTACGCAAGCGTCGCGAGGAATTCATGTTGCACGTCGACAAGGTGTACGAGGACGGCGTGCTCAGCGCGAATGAGCGGGTCGAAATTGAAAGCCAGCGCCGCTCCCTGGGTATCGAGAAGAGCGAGGCGCAACTGATGCTGGATAGTGCGCGCGATAATGTCAGGGAAAGCACAATGAACGAACCGGTTTGCCCGCATTGCGGCGGACGCCTGCCCAAAAATACCTGAAGAGGCCAGTGGCAGCTTGCATTCGTTGTAATTGTTTCGACCCCTTCCAGGCATACGGTTTACGTTGCCGAGTTGTAATCAACGCCTTGCCTGCATGACTTCACCTGCATTCGCAGGTATACACCCGTCACTTTTATGGCAGTACTTTTTGTGGCTGGACTGCAAGCCGGTGTTGTTGGCATATTCACCAATGCAACAGTAGATCCCATGGCCTCATAAAAAATCGAACTCGGGGTGGTTGGTCAAAATTCCTCATCAGCGGACATTGTGCCGGCTATGAACCAGCAACCATCCGATGTCGCGGGCCACTTCAGGCATAGAGAAAGTACAGCCATTTCAGGGCTGCATAAGCGTGTGTGTTCCGCAGCGGGCAAACACCGGTTTCCTGTTTGTACGTACGGACGCATTATTTTAAACAAGGAGAAAAAACCATGAAACAGACCCTGCAGAATGTTACACAACTACATCACGATGCTTACTATTCAAACTACACCGAGCTGGAAATCCAGTATGACAGTGATTACAAACTGGCCTGGTATTATATGGATGCAAAACCGCGGCTTTGCTGTTCGCCGACACTGATTGGCGAGATACAGCATTGGTACGGTGAACTGGGCAAGCCTGGTTATCCTGACGATGTGCGTTACATCGCGCTGGCATCACGGGTGCCGGGAGTATTCAATCTTGGTGGTGACCTGAACCTGTTTATTGACCTGATTCGCAATCGGGACCGGGACGGGCTGTTACGTTATGCCATCTCCTGCGTCGATACGCTGTATACGCACTACACTCACCTTGACGGTGATTTCACGACAATTACGCTGGTGCAGGGTGACGCCCTGGGTGGTGGCATGGAGTTTGCGATTTCGGCAGATGTACTCGTGGCCGAGCGCAGTGCGAAAATGGGTATGCCGGAGATCCTGTTCAATCTTTTCCCGGGTATGGGCGCCTTCAGCCTGCTGTCGCGCAAGGTAGGTGAGGTGCAGGCGGAACGCATGATCCTCAGTGGGTGTCTCTATACGGCCGAAGAACTGCATGAGATGGGCATTGTCGACGTGCTGGCCGAAGACGGGCAGGGTGAGGAAGCCGTGTTCGACTATATCCACAGGGAAGAGCGTGCGCCTAACGGCTATCGGTCTTTCCGTAACGCGAAAAAATTCTGTAACCGGATCAGCTACGCGGAACTGGAAGGTATTACCACGGCCTGGGCGGATGCGGCATTGCGGCTTGATGACAGGAATCTTCGCATGATGGAGCGCCTGGTCAGCCGGCAGTCAGCCAGGACAGGGCGTGCGCACAATTAGCTGATACTGCAAGGCCTGTTTAAAGACTGTGCCTGTTGTGCATCGTTCGCAGACATGCAGAAATCCAGGGGCGTGATGCCAGCATGGAGGTGCGGCCAGGGACGGCGACCGTATCCACGATGCCGGGTGGTTTTCCCGGTTCGGCAGGAGAGCCGAATTGGGGAATGACAGTTTTACAGGATCAGCGCGCAGGCTAATGTAAGTTGTTTTTCAGGAAATTCTCCAGCTCTATGCGGGAGTTCTGGTATATGTTATTCAGCGCCGTTGTGTAGTCTGACATGCTGCTTGTGTCCAGTTGTTGTCGCAGTGTGTTTTCCACTTCATTGCAGATGGATACAAGTGGCTGAATGCCAATTGTTGCAGCGCTGCCCTTGAATGAGTGCACTTGTCTCAGGAACGCATCCTGGTCGTTGTTGATCGAGATTTTGCGTAATGTGCCTGGGAGCCGGTCGCCTTCATGCATAAACTGGACAATTATCTTGCGGACAAAATCCGGCCCGTTTGAAATATCCTGCAGTTTGTCCAGTGATTGGGGATTAATGTATTGCCAGGACTGTTCCCGGATCTCTGCGGCTGCCGGGAACGTCTGGATCTCGGCCGTTTCCTGCCCGGAATATTTCTTCTGCAGGGTAAGGTTGTCGATCGCGTCGATCAGTTGCCTGGCATCTACCGGTTTTGTCAGGTATTCGTCGGCACCGGCACGTTTGCAGCGTTCAATGGTATCTGGCAGGGCATTGGCGGACAGCATAACAAACGGCAGGGTTCTGTCCGTGTCCATGAAGTTGTATGTTTTCAGCACATCAAGTCCGGAGACCTTGGGCATGTTCATATCCAGTATCACGATGTCGAATTCACTGTCTCTTTGCGTCAGGATATCAAGTGCCTCTTCGCCATCGGTTGCAAGTTCAACGCTGTGACCTGCGCGCTCCAGGATGGCCTTGAGTACGGCCTGGTTGACGTCGTTGTCTTCTGCCAGCAGCACGCGCTTGCTTCTTGTTTCATCCCGTTTCCGGAAATAGTCAGACAGCGATGCGACTCCCTGTGTTAGTTGTTGCTCGGCGCAGCTCTCGTGTACCGCGTTAAACAGGAGTGACTCGTTAATCGGGGTAAACAGCACGGCCGAGAAACCTGTATTCAGGTGTGACTGTGCCTCTGCGGACTGCAGTCTTGATTCAACCAGAATCAGTGACAGGTTGGTGAACAGTTTCTCTTTCCTGAGCGAGTCCGTGAACTGTTCCGGATCCATGTTAATCAGCTCACGTTCGACCATGACTGTACGGAATGGCATCGATTTACCGAATGCGTAAATCAGTTTTGAAAACAGCTGTCCTGTGTCAGTTGCGGTTTCCTGTTGCACGCCCCACCTTTCAAAAAGGTGGTTGACTTCATCCTGAACAGGTTGGCTCAGTAATGACAACACCCGCAGGTCAGTGAAGGAAGAATGGGCGAGTTGCTCTTTGCTGATGGCCGGCTGCAATTCGAACGGGAGCCTGAACCAGAAAGTGGAACCTTTGCCGGTAACGCTTTCGAGGCCGATTTGCCCCCCCATCAATGTGGTCAGCTCCTTTGATATCGCCGTGCCGAGGCCGGTACCGCCATATTTGCGCGTAACCGAAATGTCGGCCTGGACAAATTGACCGAATATTTTCTGCCTGGCTTCTTCAGCCACCCCGATGCCTGTATCAACAACCCTGAAGCTGACCCATGTGCGGTTATCGGGCGCGTCCTCGAGCAATTTAACTTCCACGCTCACGCTGCCCCTGTCCGTAAACTTGATCGCATTGCTTAGCAAATTCATCAATATCTGGCGCAGGTGTAGTTCATCGCCAAGCAGGCGGTAGGGTACGGCGGGGTCGATATGACAGTTCAGGGTTACGTTCCTGTTCTCCACCTGGGGAGAGAATGTCTTGACGGTGGTCAAGACCAGCTCGTGCAGGTCAAATGGCCTGGATTCCGAGACCAGCTTGCCGGCCTCGATTTTCGAGATATCGAGAATGTCCTCGATCAGGCTGAGGAGAGTATTTCCCGACGACTGGATCGCACCCGTATACTTTCTCTGCTCCTTGTCGAGCGTGGTCGTTGAAAGCAGTTCGCTCATGCCGAGAATGCCGTTCAGTGGCGTGCGCAACTCATGGCTCATTTTTGCAAGGAAGTTCGATTTGGCGTCGTTGGCTTCTTCGGCGATCCGGATGGTCTTGTGCAACTGGTGCACCAGGCCTGCTATGTAGAGGGGTACTACGGCGAGCGTAATCAGCAGGCCAATACCGAACCAGGCATGTTGTGACCAGAATGGATCAAGCGCCAGCACCGTACCTAGACCAATGACCGCGAATACTGCCGCCAGTACCAGGAATCTCAGACCATAGCGCAGGCCGTTACCGACAATCACCCAGAGATAGAGCGCGATCAGGGGGGCGCCGGCTTCCCCCGCCAGTGTCAGGCCGTAGGATGCGCCGGCCATGTCGCCGACCATGCCGAGCAGGCGGCGGGGTATGTTCTTCGCGGGTGACAGCAGAATCCATATAAATATGGCTATTGAAATCGCCAGGTAGGTCCCGGCGAGGAGGGTGACCCCGCGCAGTGCCGTCGTCGAAAAATAGAGAAAAACCAGGCCCATGATGATGACCCTGATCAACGCCTGCTGATGCTCGCTGTCCGGCCGGCCACGTAGCTGGCCGCGGGCCCAATTAATCCAGTTTGTCATTATCACGCCAGCCAGTTTTTTGGACTATTCAGCAGCTTGGGGATTAATCGCCACGGAAATCGAGTGAACTCCCCACGCCGGTAATCCTGAATATACGCTAGTACAGTGCCATTCTCGAGAATTGCCCTGCGCACACGCAGCCTGTACCGCCCGCGGTGTCCCGGGTTTCGAGTCACCATATGACTGAATTATGGGCAGAAAATATTCAGGGGCCGGCGACCGATCAGGGCAGCGTAATGAGGATGTAATCCAGTGCGCGGTAGTCGTTGATTTGTGCGGGGCCGGAACTGGATACGTCAACATAATCAGGAAAGTCGCCCGGGTCTACGCCGAACCAGCTTGCGTAGGTGCCGCAGACATGCAGGTCCACGTTCTTTGCGGTCACTATGTCCTCCGCAATGGCATGGAGCTCGGGAGCGCTCGCCCTTTCTTCCGTGGTCAGTGCGAACTGTTCCTGGCCGTGGCTGACGATGGCGATCGGCAGTTCGGGGAAGCGCGCCCGCAAGCGCTCGATGTCGGCGCGTATCACGGGCAATAGCCCGTCCAGTGTGTCCGCATCACTGCTGACTATTTCGAAAACGACGCCCGCAGGCGCTGCGTCGGCCGCCAGCAGTGCCTCGACTTCGTCCGCCGCAACAGCGGCCGGCCGGAAACCGGCAAGCGTCATCAGCAGGGTGATTGTAAGTAGTCCGATTCTCATGGCTTGCTCCGCTTTATTTATAGACTATAGGTCCGGTTTAGTGCGAATGTGTGCGTTATGTGACCGATCCTTTTTATTGTTACTTTAGTCCAGAAGGTGTGCGAAATCTGCTTCGACCTGTGCCAGGTCGAGCCGGTTGAGGAAGCTTGAATACGCCATCCACGCAGTAAGTGCGCTGATATCGACCACTGGCGGCGGCAAGTAATGTGGCGGCACAAGCATGCCTGTTTCAGCCAGTTCGGCGAGTGTACCCATGTCTTCGATCGCGAGCTTGCCGCAGAACAACAGTGGTATCCGGTCCAGCTGGCCGCGTCTGACTGCCAGCCGTATGAAATTATAGACATCGATGAACCCGGTGCTGTAGGCAAGGTCCTTGGTGAACGGCCCACTGTCCGGCAGGCTGCCGCGGAACACGCGCATCGCGGCGGTGTAGGCCTCTTCCCGGCTGCGGCCTTCCTCGTGCAACAGGTTGAACACATCAAGAAACGTCGCTCCCTTTTCAGCCAGCCCGATCGCCCGGATACGGTCGGCGATGCGGCGCAGCCGCGCCGGGTGTGAATTGAAAGACACGATTTCAATAAACACGGCCAGCCCTTCCTGCGTGATGGTGTCCGAAGGCGTACCCTTGCTGAGAAAGGTGCAAACCGGTTGCAGGCTGCCGTTCAGGGTGGTGCCGACGTGTACCCAGCCCTCATGTGCCTCCAGCCCGCGCAGGTCGCGTTCGCTGAACAGGGTGTTCGCGCGCAACTTGATGTAATCCGAACCGGCGGCTGCATCCGCGACAATGCCGTCGCTTTCAATGACCCGGACGCGTGCGGCAGGGTCATTGAACAGCTTGTCCAGCCGCCCCTGCAACAGGCCGACCGCATCCCTGGTTGGAATGTCCTTGACGTCTTTTTCGAGAAACATCCGTTCATCAATATTGCGCAAGGATTTGTCGAGCAGTGCGCCAAGATCCGAGACTGTCGGGCCGTCTGCATGGAAATTATCCATGGAGTGTCCGTACAGTGACTGTGATATTACGGAGAATCCGGGCGTGCCCCGGGCGGCCAGCATATCCAGCACCTGGCGGTACTCACGACACATGCGTCGCATTATGTTGCCGGCCGGGTCGGTGGTGCCGAGTGTCGTTGTCAGGCTTCTGTCGATATCCCGGAATGTGTCATGCAGTGCTGCGACATTGAAATTCAGCGGGTTGCGCTGGTAGTAATCGGCGGTGACGTCCGGCTGGTTCCTGCAACCAGTGGCGAAGAATTTCTTTTGTACCGTGTCATCCCATTTAATTGCATCGAGGATACGTATCGGCGTTTGTGCGGCAATAATGCGTCTGGAGAGTCCCAGGATGTCCTGGCGGTATTGTTGCCTGTTCATGGTCGGCTCCCGGACTGGTATGCACTGTTATAAGGATGGTGTATGGGCCGATGACAGGCGTCGTCCGGGTTCCGGGTGGCCTGATGACAAGCACTTGATCATCTCGCGGGCACCCTGTGCAGTCAACCAGTGCGGTCGAAAGTGCCGCGAACCATGCCGCAACTTCTTCCCTATAAAAAAAATTAATTAGCCAGCATATCAGGTTGGGCATATATAGCATCGACGCCTGCAACACGGGCGGTTTACAGCTGCTGGATTGACAGGGGTGCGGTCAACTGTCGATGCCGGACAGGCGCGGCGGAAGCAGTCCGGTCCACGAGCCTGACCAGATACTGCCAGCGGAATCAGTATGTATCTGCCAGGGCCTGGTGCCGCGTGTGTTCGGGGCAGGGGAGTAGATTATGTCAACTTCAGTAAATGCGATGGCAGCAGGCCTGTTGCTGTGTGTGACTGGTCCGGTATTACCGGTTTTTGCCAGCGCAGCAGATGGCCAGACGGATATTCTGGCGCAGTGTCAGCAAGAGGCGGTGGAATATGGTGTCCAGCAGGAGCTGCAGGCGGACTATGTAAGCGGTTGTATCCTGTCGCAGGGAGGTTACCTTCAGCCCCAGCCACAGGAAGTGGTTATGACTGCAGACGATGCAGGCAGTGCGTCCACCGGTTTGCCGGGGGATGGGACGGATGTAGTGGAATTGCCGGTATCGGACAATGAAACGCGCTAGTCATACCGGGTCTGCGCGTAAAGCCGGTGTGCCGTTGCGAGACCCCGGCAAGGGGCGAAAGCGTGGCCAGCAGACGGGTTCGTCCAGGGCATATTCAGGGGGCCGAAACGATAACGGCCCGATGCTGGAGGACGAAACGGACTTCGATGATGAAGACCAGTTCGATGATTTGATATTGGCGCCGGCAGATAAAGCGAAAAACCTGGCGGCGCTACGCAAGATCGAGCAGCTTCGCGAAGACCGCAGGCTTCAGATGGAGCTTGACGACTACCCGGTCTCCTGAAATCAGGGAGCCACCCGGTTTAGCCGGGTTTTTTCCTGACCGTCAGGCGGTTATTGGTATCACGGTTCTCGCGAACCGCCTTGTTGTTATCGATGGTTCCGGACGCTTTACTCAGGCGGTCGTACAGTACCACTGTTACGGTTGCTGACAGGTTCATGCAGCCGTTGGTCGGTATGTAGACAACGTCATCGGCCTTGTCGATAAGATCCTGGGGGATAGTCCCGTCTTCGGGGCCGAATATATAAAACGCGTTGTCGGGGTGCCTGTAGCCGGGCAAGGGAATTGCATTTTCGGCAAATTCAACGCACACGATTTCCATATTCGCGGGTGCATTCTCAAGCAGGCACGTGACGCCGGTGATCGGTATGTCCTGGCTGACTTTCCGTCCTATGTCGGGTGCAGCCGGGTTTCGCTCTACGGCGAGCGGGTAGCGCTTCCCGGTATAGAAAACACGATCGGCGCCGAAGTTGCCGGCAGCGCGTAGCACTGCGCTGACATTGTCGGGATTTTTCGGATTCATTAATCCAATAATGGCTTTTGATTTCTTCATCAGGCGCTCGTATGCGTCGTCACGGAGTGCGTTGACCGCCTGTTCCGGAAATAAATGTGCCCCGGCACCGTTCTCTACAGGCCGGTATTAAAGGGGTCGGCGACAAAACGTATTCATTCGCATTTGTCACCGACCACCGATTGAAAGGTTACGCGGTTTTCAGCATGCCAAACAGGATGTCCTTGAGTGCCAGGCGCTCCTTCTTCAGCGTCTCAAGATAACTGTCGCCCAGGGCTTCAATGCCCTGCTCGGCACGAACGATAGCTTTATCCACACCCTCGTATTCAAAGGCAAGCCGCCGGAAATGATTATTGTGTACCTTCAGCTGGTGGATCTTGTCTTTATGTTCCGGAAATTCATTGATCAGGGGGTGGTGGTTTTGCATGCAGGCTCCGTAAGCGTCGGTGTTGACAGGGTAAATAGGAATGTAATGACCAGTTTCGACTAAAACAACCGGGGCAACATTGATGTTAATCAAATAATCAAACCTGACTTCGACTTGATTGATGCCTGTCAACGAATCCCCGGCTGCCACGTTACTACACTACAGGTCTGCCGGTTGGCAGGCTGAATCACCGCTATTAAAAGAGGTTTATCAAGATGAACACGAATGTCCGATGGACAAGGTATGTATGGACGCTTGCGCTGGCTGTGAGCACCGGACTCCTGGCATGCGCCGGACCGGCCTCTGCCGACCCGTCGAAGCGTTACCAGGACAGTTATGATCACAGGGAATACCGGGACGATCGCAGGCGCCGCGATCATGGCTATTCACCGCGTGGGCGCGACCGCCATGAGTACCGTGTCGAGCACCAGTCACCGCACATCAATTATCGCGGAAGAGTGCGTGTGGCACGGCCCGACCGGGTGCGCTGGTATCGAAATGTGGTGATCCGGCGTCCACATGGTCACTGGTACCACGGGTATGCGCATTATCATCGCGACCATGATGCCTACAAGTGGCTGGCGTTTACCGCGATCACGCTGGGAATCCTGGATTTCCTCAACGAAGAGCAGCAGCGCGTACACGAGGCGGCACAAATAGCCGCGACCAACGCACCGATTGGCGAGCGGGTTATCTGGAGCGAGGGACGCGCGAACGGCATGGTGGTTGCCACGCGCGAAGGCACCAGTACATCGGGGCGCTACTGTCGCGAGTTCCAGCAACGGGTATCGATAGGTGGCAAGACCGAAGAGGCCTACGGCACGGCTTGTCGTAGGCCTGATGGATCATGGGAAGTGGTATCAGTCGATAATCGCTGACGGATTAACCGGTCTGGACGGATCGTCCTGAGGCTGTTTTTTCCGGGACAGGGACCACTGCCGTGAATTTCCGGCATCACCGCAAGGGATATCCATCAATATTCTTCCAGCCATTTAAAAACCGGCAGCGGCAGGCCTGCTGGATAAAAATCAGGGATCCTGGCAAACAGTCCGGGTTTGTCTATACACTGGCAGACACGGGCCACGGCATTGCTGCCTGCAGTAACGAGACCCTGTCTCGCGCAAAGCCGCAAAGCTGCAAAGGCGCCAGGCAAGCCGGTGAATGCCGTGCCTGCTGACTGGAATATACATATATTGAGGAATGCAGACTGACTATGGCCGATAACAGGACAGACAAGCAGCGGCGCCTGGATGCTGTGGTCGCTGCCGCCCAGCAGGAACGCGCGCAGCGTGAACTGGGTTATCGCGAGCAGGCGTTGAAATTGTATCCCTGGATATGCGGGCGGTGTTCGCGCGAGTTTGCACGCGCGAACCTGCACGAGCTGACTGTGCATCATCGCGATCATAACCACGATAACAACCCGCCTGACGGTAGTAACTGGGAATTGCTGTGCCTGTACTGCCACGATAACGAGCATGCGCGCTATCTCGAAGATCCAACGATCGTGACATCCAATGCCGGCCGGGATGGTGGTCAGCAGGCATCACACAAGGGACTGTCCGGACTGGCGGACCTGCTGAAAAAGAAAGATAGCCAGTAAGCGGGCGTTTCGGCAAGGGTGCCGGTTTTTATATCAATTCCACGTTGCAGCCTGGTTGATAAATTACCATTGTAAAACACAGTCGTATGATTGATGCGATGGTTGTTACCCTTTCTCATATGCAAGTCATGTTTGTCGTCATTTTCATTGCCATTCGCCGCTATCGCGTCTAAGCACGTGATTTTTCTGGTGCCTCGGGTGTAGTCGTTTCGCGACATCACCACTAATTCATGTATGCGCGATATTTTGTCGAAAGAAATCCATCAAAGTCTGTTATTACAGGGACATATCACTGTGATAAAAATATTATGCCGTGATACGGGTGAACAATTGTTGGGAAGTGTTTGGTGAAAAACCCGTTCACGGGTTTGCTTGATTGCACTTCCTGTAAATAATTACCGGCACACAACCGTCACTGCCGGAACGACATATAAGTCATGTATTGCAGTGTTTTCGCATAACCGTGACTGATACTTTCAGGTGAAAACAACTACCCTTCGAAAATAAAAAGATTGTTACTGGCACGCGCCTTGCTACCGGACCTGTGGAGTGAATACAGAAACCGATAGCCGTACGCCGACATGGCTGCGCGTCATTCAACCAGGGGTTGGCCAGTACAATGCAGAAAACAAACAGACAATCATCGCTCACTAAAACTGTCCTTTATCTATGTATGGCATTCCAGATTGTTGCCTGTGGAGGCGGTACCGGTGGGTCCGGCATAACTGCCGGTAATGCGGGTGGCGGTGTTGCAACCGCCAGCCTGGCAGATGATATCCGGATTGCCGGCAGTGTTGGTGATGGTCCGGTGACTGGTGCGACCATAGAGGTCTGGAATGTGCGCGGTGAAATGATCGGTTCCATGAAGAGCGATAACACGGCATCGTTCAATTCGAGGATAAGGGTAAAACGCAGCAGTTACCCGCTGTTGCTCAAGGTGCTCGGCGGTATTGACCTGGTGTCGGGTCGTGCGCCGGATTTCCAGATGTTGTCAGTGATGCAGGACCGTTACACGCGACAGGTAAATATTAATCCGTTCTCCACGCTGATCGTGAAGATTGCACAGGCGTTGCCAGGCGGATTAACGCCGGACAATATTCGCGTTGCCTCGGCTTTTGTTATGCAGGCTTCCGCGTACGGTCTTGATGCAGCTGTTATCAGCGACCCGATCAGTTCACTGTTGACCGATGACAATGTGGCCAGCCTGATGAAGGCAAGTGAGGCGATGGGCGAGATGGTGCGCCGAACACGTGACCGGATGCAGGCGGCCGGACACCAGGTCAGTGGTGACGGCGTGATGGATGCGCTGGCGGCAGACATGAATGACGGGCGACTCGATGGTCTTGGCGTGGCAGGTACGAATCCAGGACTGACGGCAGTTGCAAAGGTGGCCTCGGGACAGGTGATGGTAGAGGCGCTGTCGAATAATCTTAAAGTCGATGGTGTCGTTGCCACCAGCGTCATTGATGAGGCAATCAGGATTACGCGTCCCGGCGTGGGGAGCAGCGCACTGACGCATTCGGTACGTATTACCGATAATGCAGTACAGCAGACCCTGGCCGCGATTGCGGCTGCGTCTATCGTTGATCCGGGCGCCGAGGTAGTCGGTCTGGCAGCAGTTGTCATGGGCATCAGCAGCGGTGCGTATCCCGCAGATGTGGCCAATGTTTTGCCGGCGGAGTCATCTCGCGCATTCGATAATGCCCTGCAGCTGGTTACCACGGCCAGCCAGGGACAGATAGACCGCATCAATTCCCTGGATAATCTCATGACCGAAATGCCGGCGCCGCAGGAACCTGCACCGGAAGGTCCGGCACCGCAGGAGCCTGCACCGGAAGATCCGGCACCACTGGAACCTGCGCCGGAAGATCCGGCATCGCAGGAGCCTGCACCGCAAGATCCTGCGACACAGGACCCGGCTGCCCCGGTGTCGACGTCATCGGGCAGCTTTACCCTGCAATGGACGGCACCGGTTGCCCGGGCAGACGGCTCCCCCCTGTCACTGGCTGACATAGACCGTTACTGGGTTTATTACGGTACCTCGGCGGGTAATTACACCAACAAGGTAAGCGTGACAAACGGCAGCGCACAATCTGCAACAGTCACCAATGTACCGACAGGCAGCTGGTATGTAGCGATGAGTACGGTGGATACCGGCGGCCAGGAAAGCAGCCGTTCGGCAGCCATCGTAAAGGTTTCCCGGTAATCGATCGGGGCAGGGAGACTGAACCTGCCCCATGCCCGCCAGCTGGCCGCCTGCGCCTGCAAGCCGGGTAAGCAGGCCTGTCGCGTGTAATGTCGTTCGATGTCCATGACCCCCATTTGTAACAGTTAAAAAGCCGGGTGCCATATTGGTGCTGGCACTAAGGGTATGAATAAAAACAGTAAAAAAATCCGGGGCAGGGGGCGGCACTCGATGTGCACGATGCGCTGGCCGGCGCCAATCCTGCAGGCCATGGTCGACTGGAGTAACCGGCACCTTGACGGCACGATAAGTTGTGCTGAGATTGAAGCCATGCCCGATTGGCTGAATTAACGCTGTCAGTGGCCCTTGAAAACGATAGAATGAGTCCACATATATAAGTACGACGTATCACGAGGTGGGAGTTATGGAAGCAATTGTAGATGGCAAGACCATTCAGCTAAGCGAGGCCGGCTGGGTGGAAAACCTGGATGAGTGGAGCGAGGCGCTGGCAGTCGAGATCGCCAGGAACGAAAAGATCAGCGAGCTGACCCAGGAACACTGGGATATCATTAACCTGGCGCGCGAATACTTTCAAGAGAACGGTGCCGTGTGCGAACCGCGTGCCTTCTCGAAGTTGATGAAGAACAAGTATGGCAAGGACCGCAGTGACCAGAAATATATCTATTCACTGTTTCCGACCGGGCTGATCAAGTGCGCGAACAAGATTGCCGGCCTGCCGCGTCCGAAGGGCTGCAGCTGATTTAACAAACATTCCATAATCTGACCGGGGTCAGGGTGCGGTTTCTTCTATGCCAGGAAGCAGCCCCCTGGCCTTTTTATTGCGTGGAAGACAGGCTGAATAAGCAGGTTTCCGGGCGGCCTGATGACGGCACGGGAAAACGAGGCAGGCAACGTCGACCCTTACCTGGGCGAGTTAATCAACTGCATGACTGCCTGAACCGGTGCAGGTTTCAGTTGTAACCCGCGGCCATCCAGTCCCGTCGCTGAAAATGCCGGGCAATTGTAAATTTTAGTAACACATTGATAATCATGGCATAATTCGCGCCAATACGGGCCATTATAACTTGCTTAATCGTATTATTTTAATATAATTAAATAATAATATTTAAGCAGATCATTATCCCGTACCGGAGAAAAACTATGAAAACACGTATTGGCAAATTAACAGTCGGCATCCTGCTGGCCACGGGTCTGGCACTCCCCATGCAGGCCGGCGCCTGGTGGGGTGGTCCGGGTAATTACTACGGCCCGGGTGGCTACGGTTCAAACCTGGGTCCGTTCGACGGTTTCGGTGACATGATGGGAGATATGAGCTTCAACATGTCCTTCCGCGGCAATGCGCGCAACCGGATGAGCGGTTACGGAAATGGTTACTCGCATCCTTATTACGGATACGGATATCCCTATGCCGTTATGCCGGTTGCCTACGCGCCGCCGGTTGCACAGCCCATTGTGTCGCCAGTCGCTGAAGTCGTTGCGCCGGCCGACGGTGATGCCGACGGCATCGCTGATGCAAGCGATCTCTGCCCGCAGTCTGCTGCCGGTGCGCAGGTGGACGCCCTTGGCTGTGAGGTGGACGCCGCCATCGTGTTGCGTGGTGTGAACTTCCTTACCGATTCCGACCAGTTGACCGAGCAGTCGCTGACGATTCTTGACGGGGTCGCTGCGACACTGACCGCCAATCCAGATATTCGCGTGCAGGTGACCGGTCATACCGACAGCCAGGGTGAGGATGTCTATAACAAGGACCTGTCACAGCGTCGTGCTGCATCGGTGGTTAATTACCTGGTCGGCAAGGGTGTCGCCAGCGACAATCTGCAGGCGGCAGGTTTTGGTGAGGAGCAACCGGTGGCTGACAACGGTACCGCCGAGGGTCGTGCCAAAAACCGTCGCGTGGAGCTTGTTCGCCAGCAGGGCTGAGCGCAGTCCGGATAATATAAAGGGTGGGGTGTCTGCGGATGCCGCCACCCTTTTTTATATCCCCTGCGAATAACAAAGGTGGTTGTTTAAGCGGCCAGCACAGGTAGAATACGTCAAACAGGCAAGGGGAGTCGCCGGTTCATGCAACCTGGCGTTTGGATCAAATCAAGCTTTCTCGGTCTGGCCATCTTTACCGGCACGGCACAGGCCACGGCCCAACTCGCCGAGCAGGCCTTCCATCAGGGTAACTACAACACCGCTTTGGAAAACTGGCAGTCACTGGCCGCCGCCGGTGACGGCGCCGCACAATACAACACCGCCATTATGCTGCTGGAAGGGCCGGGTCCGGTTACGGATGTGGAGGCCGGTCTCGACTGGCTGCGGCAGGCAGTGGCACAGTCCAATATCGATGCGCTGTTTGCGCTGGCATGGTTTCACGAGACGGGTCGCCATGTAACGCGTGACGATGCGCGTGCAGCCAACCTGTATCGTGCTGCGATTGCGCACGGTCACGTTGGCGCGCATTTCAACCTGGCAATGCTCTACCGCGAACAGCGTGTGCGCGGCGGCGACAATGCCGGGATTGTTCAACTGCTGCAGGTTGCCGCGGAACAGGGGCTGGCACAGGCGCAGTACATGCTGGCGGAGCACTTTGCCAGCGGGCGGGGTACAGAACTTAACATCAACCAGGCCAATCACTGGTACCGCAAGGCAGCGGACCAGCAGTACGCGCCTGCAGAGCGCAAAATGGGCCTGATGTTTATGAACGGGACCGGCGCACCCGTAGATACCGGGCTGGCGATCGACTGGCTCAGCCGCGCCGCACATCAGCAAGACACGGCGGCCATGTATTACCTCGGCATGTTGTACCGGCTCGACAAGTTCGGGAAACAGGATAACGAGAAGGCACTGTACTGGTTGCAGGAAGCAGCCTGGCAGGGTCATGCGAGTGCACAGTACAACCTCGGGCTGATGTACCGGGAAGGCGCTGGTGTGCAACAGGACTTGCGCGAGGCGGCGCGCTGGTATCGTGCTGCAGCAGAGCGTGGCGAGGCGCGCGCGCAGAATAACCTCGGCACCATGTACATCAAGGGCCAGGGTGTGCCGCAGGATTACGTGATGGCGCACAAGTGGTTCAACCTGTCCGGCGCGAACGGTAATGAAAATGGCCTGAGGAACCGCGACAAGATCGCGAAAGAAATGACCGGCGCGCAGCTGGCGGAAGCGCAGCGACTGGCGCGTAG
>Ga0224496_10000478_pt1 | contig 27696 bp, 25 predicted proteins | sample SF_Jul11_sed_USG_2_FD_168127 | JGI IMG/M metagenome (GOLD analysis project Ga0224496, IMG submission 168127) | Sediment microbial communities from San Francisco Bay, California, United States - SF_Jul11_sed_USGS_8_1 | ecosystem: Environmental > Aquatic > Marine > Sediment | place: USA...
TTTAATATCGCTGCATATACCATGACGTTATTGCCCAGGCTGGCTATCAAATATAATTGTCAGGTTATTTATGCCTGTGCAGAACGTTTACCAGCAGGCCGTGGATTTAAACTGGTGTTTAGATTGCCGGCAGAAAATTTTGCAGACAAAGATTTGCAACAGGCTACAGAGCTTATGAATAAGGATGTTGAACGGCTGGTGCGAGAATGCCCGGAACAATATCAGTGGATATATAAGCGTTTTAAAACGCGACCTGAGCACGAAGCGTTGATTTACTGACGCTATTTTTATTGCCCGTCATCTGCTTGTGGATGACGGGTTAATTATGATGATTAAGCTTACCAGACGAGATCGTCAGGTATTTTGTAATCAGCATAGGGATCGTTTTCATCCGCTATCTGTTCTTCGTCGCTAAATAAAACAATCCGCTTGTCATTGCGTTGTTGAATTTTTTCAGCAATCGCCAAGGGAACCAGTTCATAGCGACCTTCGATACGGGCAATACCGAGTTTGCCGTTAATGATGCGCTGCTTCATATCTTCGTTGATATAAATACGTTTAACTTTTTTCTGGTGTTCAAAATTGTAAGCCAGTTCACAACTGTCATCTCGTTCGATACGGTTATTGATTATCAGCTGGTCAATTTCGGCGGATATTGCTTTCTTACGTGCCTGTTCCTGTTTTTGCTGATTTAATTCACGATCACGTCTGGCTTTGGCTTCTGCTGCCTGCTGGGCTTCAAGTTTGGCAGCATCAACAGGGGTGGTTTTTTTGTTATTTAGCTGTTTTTTCTGTTTCTTTTTGTCGTGCTGGGCTTTTTGAACCTGCTGTTTGCTAACCAGGCCGGCTTTCAGTAGTTGTTCCTGAAACGGGTTGTTCATGCAATATGTCTCGTTGTTACGTCTATCGATATGGGTAGATGATTTTACCCCAGAATGACTAACCTGAGTAGAAGGAATAAAAAATGATTAATACACAAATGCCAGTGCAGAGAGTAAAATCAACGTTTTTGTAATTAACGGGTAAGTTAGCTGATTCTATGATGTTGTTGTAATAATCACCTGATTGAGTCAGCCCGCTATTTATGTCATCAGGAATATTCCATTGTTAAGCTATCGCCATTCCTTTCATGCAGGCAATTTTGCAGATGTTATAAAACATATTGTTATTATTGAAATTCTTGAACATTTGATAAATAAAGACAATGCTTTTGACTATATAGATACTCATGCCGGTGCCGGACTTTATAATCTTCGTTCGGAACATGCAGAAAAATTGCAGGAATACAGAAAAGGTGTGGCTCGACTAAAACCTGAGGACTGGCCTGAGCTGGATCGGTATTTTGAGATTCTTAAGCAATACAATACATCGGCTGAGTTAACCTGCTACCCAGGATCACCCCTGCTGGCCATGCATTTTTTGCGCGCTAAAGATAAAGCATGGTTGTTTGAAATGCATTCAACTGATGCCGGGTTGCTTAAAAAGAATACGGCAGGGGATAAACGTGTCAGGGTGATGCAGGACGATGGCTATAAAGGATTGTTGTCATTGCTGCCGCCAGCTTCTCGCCGTGGTTTGATTCTTGTTGATCCCTCTTATGAATTAAAAACAGATTATGTGGATGTGTTTGAAACGATTAGCAAGGCTTATAAGAAATTCTCTACCGGTATCTATGCTATCTGGTATCCGGTGGTTGAACGTAAACGTATTGATCAGTTAGAGAAAAAATTGAAAACCAGTGGTATTAAAAAAATACAACGTTATGAATTAGCACGGACTGCCGACGCTCCTGGCAGGGGTATGACGGCGGCAGGTATGATTGTCATTAATCCACCCTGGATGCTGATGGATAAAATGTCCAGCCTGCTGCCGCGTCTGCTAGCCGTTCTGGGTGAAGATAAGACGGCTTTTTTCAAAGCCGATGCACTGGTGGGTGAGTAGGGGGTATTTTTTGATAAAAAACATCACTCTCAGATCACATGTTGGATAATAAATGACTGTGACCTGATAATTGTTACCATTCCCTGATGTCTCAGTAGGGTGCTGCTCCCGGTTCTGGTGTTTCCATTTCTTCAGGTGGCGTCATACGATGCCTGCCTATGTATTTCTGGAACTCGGTTATGGTGAGTTTGCCATCGGCATCAGTATCTATTTGACTGAAATTGCTCTTGATGTCTTTACGTGCTTCACCTTGAGTAATGTAATTATTGGCATCAGCGTCCATTTCTTCGAATGTCATAGCGCCATTATCGGCATGACTCACAACAGAAAAAAACAGTCCGGATATCAGTGTGAAAATCAATGTTCTGGTGTTCATAGCATTTTCCTCGATAAAGAGAATCATTGGCTAAAACAGAGATAAAATGAATATATTCAGTAAATCTGAGTTTCACCCTACCTCTATTAACAAGTATCATGAGCCAGCAATATTTAATATTGATGCGCATCAAGAAAGGCTTTTAATCATGATTTGCCTGAAATGGCTTTATGAGAAGGCGCTGGCCAGAAAGGTAGTTGCTTAATAAAAAAAGACTAATTAATACCTGATTCACAGACTAGGTAAATATTTTTAGCTAAACTAGGGTTAGTTTTTTATCAGGAGTTTAAATTATGAGTAAATTATCTGTCCCTGCTGTTCTGGCCTTAACTGTCGTATCTATCAATGCAAATGCTGATTCACTGGGTTTGTATATCGGTGGTGGTGTCTGGGATCATGATCCAGTGGGTTCATTTGGTACGGTTGGTGACAGCGTTATCAATGTTGAATCCGATTTGAGTTATAGCGGTGAAACCGATAGCTATTTTTATGCGGCATTCGAGCATTTTGTGCCTCTGGTGCCTAATTTGCGAATTGAAGCAGCCTCGATGGGCCATACAGGCACAGCAGGCAATTTTACCTTTAATGGTCAGGCTGTGAGTGGTAACTCATCCATTAACCTGGACTCTACCGATACCATTGCGTACTGGCGATTACTCGACAACTGGGTGAATCTTGACTGGGGAATCAATCTACGCAAACTGGATGGGGATTTTACTATTGGTTCACAATCTGTGACTGTTGCTGAAACGGTGCCTATGTTGTATCTTGCGGCTCAGTTTGATATGCCATTCACAGGACTGTCTGTTGGTGCTGATGTTAATAGAATCAGTTTATCTGATGTCAGTTATCAGGATATCCGTTTCCGTGCATTATACGAAATGGGTGTGATAGGTTTTGAGGCAGGCATAAGATCAACCACGCTGGAGCTTAAGAATGTTGATACGGTTAATGCCGATCTGGAGTTCAAGGGTGTTATGCTGGGTGCTTTCCTGCATTTCTAAAATGAATAAAGGCAGGGATGCCTTATTCTTGTTTTAAATCGTATTAATTTAGCAGTGTTGATCAGTAGTTAAATAAGTTCATTAACCGAGGCTTTTACGCACTGCAGTAAACCATAATCAAATTCACCTTCCAGCGCCTCATATACCGGTTTTAATTTTTTGTCTTCGTCACTAAAATTTAAGAAAGCATTCTGAATGGTTTTAATTTCACTGTCAGTGAGATCAACTGCCTGATGTAATTCAATTTCACCCTGTTCGATAGATTTCGCTAAATGGTTATAAATAGTGGCCGGTTTCAAATTTCGATGGTTGGCGATTTCATCTGCTTTCATTCCTGAGCGTAATAGGCGTAAAGTTTCTTCCATTGTGTCAGTGCTGGATGAGGTGTCTGTATTAGAGTTGATGTGTTGTTCAATGACTTTTATAAATGCATCTGCATAAGCCCCCAGTTTCTTTTCGCCGACACCGGTTATTTTTGAAAACTGTTCCTGTGTTCTGGGTTGCCTGTCAACCATTTCCATCAGGGTGGCATCATGAAAAATAACAAAGGGTGGGACACCTCGTTCTTCTGCTAATGTCTTTCGGCAGTGTCTTAATGCTTCCCATAAAGTACTGTCTGCCTGTTTAATATTGCGGATAGATTTGCGTCCGCGCTGTTGTGATTTTTCCTGTCTGGTTTCTTTGCGCAAATGCAGAGTCAGTTCGCCGCGCAATACCGGCCGGCATTGTTCAGTTAAACGTAAATTGCCGTGACCTTCAATATCAACGGAGAGCAGGTTTCGGGCAATTAACTGGCGGTAAATGCTACGCCATTGTCTGGCGTCCAGTTCTTTGCCTATGCCGTAGACACTGAGTGTATCATGAGCAAACTGTCTGATTCGATCATTGTCCTTGCCGAGTAGAATATCTATTAAATAGGTGACGCCAAATCGTTGACCGGTTTTGTAAACACAGGACAGAGCTTTTTGTGCCACCACAGTAGCATCCCAGGTTTCGACCGGTGTTAAACAGGTATCGCAATTACCACAGGGTTGTTCCAAATAGTCATCGAAATATTTTAATAGCGCCTGCCGACGGCAGGTAGTCAGTTCACTAAAGCCGAGCATGGATTGCAGTTTGTGATGTTCAACCCGTTTATGGGCTGCATCAGCATCGGAAGTTTCCATCATCTGTTTTAACATGATGACATCCTGCAGGCCGTACATCATCCAGGCATTGGCCGGTAAGCCATCACGCCCTGCGCGTCCGGTTTCCTGATAATAGGCTTCGATACTTTTGGGTAAATTCAGGTGAGCAACAAATCTGACATCGGGTTTGTCTATACCCATGCCGAAGGCAATGGTTGCGACAATAATAATGCCATCTTCCTTTAAGAATCGCTGTTGATGTAACTGGCGAACCTGTGCCGATAAGCCGGCATGATAGGGCAAAGCTTTTAAATTTTTGGAGCTTAACCATTCAGCGGTCTGTTCAACTTTTTTTCGTGACAGGCAATAAACAATGCCAGCATCGTTTTCGTGTTCGTTACGAATAAAACGTAATAATTCTTCCCGGGCATTACCCTGAGTTTGTGAAATGCTGTAACAGATGTTGGGGCGATCAAAGCCGGAAACAAACAGTTCAGCATTTTCCAGTGCCAGCCGTTGAATGATTTCCTTGCGAGTTGCTTCATCCGCAGTGGCGGTTAATGCGATACGTGGAATATCAGGAAAGCGTTCGTGTAATACGGATAGTCGGATATATTCAGGTCTGAAATCATGACCCCATTGTGAAACGCAGTGGGCTTCATCAATGGCAAACAGGGCAATGGGGGCCTGTTCTAATAAATTTAAAAAACGATCGGTCATCAAGCGCTCGGGTGCAACATAGAGTAAATCCAGATCACCGTGCCGTAATTGTTGCTCGACTGCATAAGCCATTTCTGTATCAAGTGTTGAATTTAAAAATGCAGCACGTACGCCCAGTTGCTGCAGGGCGACGACCTGGTCCTGCATCAGGGCAATGAGTGGTGAAATCACAATGCCGACCCCGTTTCGAGCCATGGCTGGAATTTGATAACACAGGGATTTACCACCGCCGGTGGGCATGAGCACTACGGCGTCATGGCCCTGGATGAGCTGGTGAATAACCGCCTGTTGATGGTAGCGGTAGTCAGAATAGCCAAAAACACTACTTAATATTTGTCGTGCTTTATCGTCCATGGTGATTAATGATCAGGGATTTCGTGTTATTCATTCGCTTGTCTTAAGGTGATCGGCTGGCAGAATTATACTGTATTTAAGGTTGGCTTCACTGATGTATTAGTAATTGGGTACTTATTAAACAGGCAATAAACCTTTAGTTACAGATATTTACTCAATTTAACAGCAGAAAGTTTCAACAACTGCTGGAAATCATTAGTGTTTGCCATCTTTACTGTTATTCATTACTATACGAAAAGTACGTAAATTTATGTTGCTGTTCAGGCTTAAGTTTTACAGTCAGAAGCCGCTATACATAAATAGTACGGTAATAATATTAATAAATGATAAAAAACCTTTCATAGGATGTCGTCAGTATGAACTTGATATATCCAGTGATAAAAGCAAGGAACATATGATTCGCATCGTCGTGATTAACGCCAAGGGCGGCTGCGGTAAAAGTACCATTTCCACTAATCTGGCCAGTTTTTATGCTTCGAAAGGATTTCGAACAGCACTGTATGATTATGATCAGCAGGGCTCCAGTATGCGCTGGTTAGAGGCACGTCCCAAATCAGTGGCTAATATTTATGGTGTAACCGCCCATCGAACAGCAGCCAAAGGTGTCACTATGAGCTGGCATCTGCGCACGCCTCCGGATATTGCCCGGCTAGTGGTCGATACGCCGCCAGGTTTAACCGGTACTGAGCTGGTTGATCAGTTAAAAGGTGCTGATTATATTCTGATTCCCATGTTGCCCTCCTGGCTGGATATTTGTGCCACCGCTGATTTTCTCCGTGAATTGATTGTGAATATAAAAGTGCATCGTGGCAAAGCGCGTATGGCGATTATTAGCAATCGGGTCCGTAAGAATACAACGGCGTACAGAGAACTGGACCGTTTTCTAAAGAAGCTTAATATACCGGTACTGGCACAATTGCGTGATACCCAGAATTATAATCGGGTGGTTAAAGCAGGATTAGGTATTCATGAGGTTTATCATCCAACCACTGAGATTGATCAAAAACACTGGCAGTCGATTTTTAACTGGATAGAAATCAGCGCCAAGAATAAAAGCATTCTGGCTGGCTCACCTGAGCAGCTTACATCCGCTATTTATGATGAAGAAAAATTACGCATTGTCTCCTGATAAATAAAGAGCTGCATGCTTTTATTATATAAGTATGCGTGGTTACTATTTCATTCTTGCTTACAATATAAATGCCTAAACAGAAACTATACGGTTTAACACTCGGTCCGGTGCTGTTTATTATATTTCTGCTTTTGCCTCAGCCAGAAGGTATGCCGCCTTTTGCTATGCAGGTCGCGGCAGTGGCGGTGCTGATGGCGACCTACTGGATCTCAGAAGCCATTCCTCTGGCAGCGACTGCACTATTGCCTATTGCTTTATTTCCTTTATTAGGTGTCATGCCAACCAGTAAAGTAACTGCGGCCTATGCCAGTCATTTGATTTATTTGTTCATGGGCGGTTTTTTAATTGCGGTAACGATTGAAAAATGGAATTTACATAAACGTATTGCCCTGCGCACGATTCTACTGGTGGGGGTAACACCGGATCGCATTGTGCTGGGTTTTATGCTGGCTACCGCTTTTCTGTCTGCCTGGATCAGTAATACCGCGACAGCCATGATGATGGTGACAATTGGTCTGGCAGTGATTCGGCAAATTAATGCAGAGCTGGAGACAGATCAGATAGATGAGATGAAGTCATCTGGTTTTGCAGCTTCGTTAATGCTGGGTATTGCCTATGCGGCATCTATTGGTGGTGTGGCAACATTAATAGGTACACCGCCCAATGCTATTCTGGCGGGTGTTATTGAAAATAATTACGGAGTCAGTATCAGTTTTGTGGACTGGATGAAATTTGGCGTGCCACTGTCAGTGATTATGTTATGTATTTGCTGGTTTTATTTAACCCGAATTGCATTTAAGCAGGAATTTAAACAGCTGCCCGGTGGTCGTGCCGCGATTCGTAAAGAATTATATTCATTAGGTGTGATGTCCTCTGAGGAGAAAAAAGTTCTGGCGGTATTTTTGATGGTTACTGCAGGATGGTTATTGCGTGGTTTGCTTGATATTGAATTTCTAAAACAGGTGACAGATTCCAGTATTGCTATTACGGGTGCGCTATTGCTGTTTATTATTCCGGCAGATTTTAAAAACAATAAGTTTCTGCTTGACTGGGAAACAGCCAGGCATATTCCCTGGGACATTATTGTTTTGTTCGGTGGTGGTTTCGCTCTGGCAAGTGGGTTTGAAAGTAGTGGTTTAACGGAATGGATGGCAAATCAGCTGTTAGTATTAAAACATATGGAGCTGTTATTAATTATTACCATGGTAGTCATGCTTGTTATTTTTCTTACAGAGGTTACATCAAACACTGCGACCGCTTCTCTGGTATTGCCTGTGATGGGGGCTTTTGCTCTGGCAATACAGGTACATCCATTATATTTAATGGTTGCAGCAGCCGTGGCCGCATCCTATGCGTTTATGCTGCCAGTCGCGACACCCCCGAATGCGATTGTATTTAGCAGTCGACAGATTACGGTTTCACAAATGGCGAAAACAGGGTTCTGGTTGAACATTGTTGGTGTTATTTTGATTGCAATATTTGTTTTACTGTTATTGCCTGCCATATTTGATATGAATGTAGAGCTGATGCAGTTTAATTCAAAATAGATTGATTATGTGCAATGACGTGAGGCAGGCTTACTTCGCTCAGGATTGCAATGATTTTATTCATAAAATTATTTTCGTGAAGATTGTTAAGGATGGATCAATCCAGAGATCGATAATAATACTTTTCAATACTGTTAATTGGTTATGAATGGCTGATAACATAATGATTAATGAAATCATATTTATAATATTACTGATTGGGCTAATGGGGATTTTATGCAGCAACAATTAAAAAAAATGTCTGTTTTTTTTCTGTCAGTTTGTTTGCTGTCAGCCTGCGGTACAGTTAAATTGAAATATGTTGTTTATCGCGATATTCCCCTGCATCCTGCTTTTACAGTCGTTCCGCTAAGCTATTCTGCTGCCGATAACAGGTTCAAGGCTATGGTCGAATCATCCTTGATCGCTATGGGAATTTCCGTGGTTGAGGCGCCGTTAAAAAAACAGACAACAATGAAAATAGAAAGTAATGCGATGCGCGCCAAACGTGAAATGCAGTTGCATGATTCTGAAAGGCGGTTACATACTGATGATATTGTGGAGACTGCGATGATTTATGATCAGTCAAAAGCAGATTATGTCATTCTGGTAAATGCGGAAACGAGTGTTTTAAAAATAACGCGACAGTCCACAGGCGAAATTCAGGCAGTAATTGAATACGGGTTACTGGATAAAGCCGGTTCGCGTTTTATCAAATTGCAGGATACTTTGATCAGTCTTGGCTTTAATATAAAAACTATCAGTGAAGAAGAAAAATTGAAAATGGAATATCCATTAAAACAAAAAGGGCTGATGCGCTATTAGATATATTGTGATGCTATAGATATTAGAAAAGCCAGCTCATTGTTTGAGCTGGCTTTCTTTTTCTCGGCGTAAAATAAATACTTATTTTCTAACTGCGATCTGCAGAGCTTTCAGTATCGAAGATATAAGATGTAGTTACCACCTGCTTCCGCCATTTGGTGGCGCAAATACATGGGGTATATGGCAGCTCTTGCAATCATTTTTGCTCGCTCGTCCACCAGTATGCTGGTTGTTGTGACAAGCCTTGCAACGATCGCGCCCTACTATATAGCCGGTTGCACCAATGCCGGGAAAGTAACCTGTAAGATTGGGTTTTTCCAGTCCCACTGTAGCCGCAGTATGTGTGCCATGACAGGCATTACACTTGACCATGGTATGAGTCATATTTGAGGCTGCATATTCATCGACTAACTGCTGATCTGTTTCGTGGCAGCCACCACCTAAACAGGAGTAACTGTATTCCACGGCAAAACTGGTATCGAATACCTGAGCTGGTGTTGTTTCGCCACCGCCGTCACCTCCAGGTCCACCCGGGCCTTTACCGGCCCAGGCATGGGGTATGGAGCAGATCAGTGCTATCAGTAAAAATACGGTTACAGGACTAATGATTTGTTTTATATATTTCATGTCTAAATACTCCCATTAGGCCTTTGCCAGTTTAACGGCACAGTGTTTATAGATAGGCTGCTTGCAGTCCGGATCAACCCAGTTCATGGTGAGTCGATTGGTGGCTGCCAGTCGGTTGCCATAGATAGCCTTGTCCTGTGGGTCAAGGTCGCCGAAATGCATGGGGCAGAAGACCTGGCCTTTCTGTACCGTTCCAACCACCAGTGCCTTGATCACAATTTCACCACGCCGTGTGGTGAGTCGAACCAGATCACCGGTTTTAACATTAAGTGATGTGGCATCATCGGGATGCAGTTCGACATAATTTTCCGGCACCATTTCATGTAGCTGAGGTACACGTTTGGTTTTGGTTCGACTGTGGAAGTGTTCAATGACACGCCCGGTAATTAACCAGAATGGATACTGACTATCCGGTACTTCCGGAGCCTCGATATAGTCCCTGGCCCAGAGATAGGCGCGACTCAGATTATCCGGATCAACCCAGGGTTTATCCGGCGTGCCACCCTGAGTGTCAGCCCAGTTAGTATTGAAGCGGCCGTCACTGTAAAGACGAGCACCGCCATAAATATTATCCGGTGTTGATGGCCATTGAATACCCTGATTGGCTTCGATGCGATCATAGGTCATACCCGTCATGTCGCAGATGGTGCCGGCAGAACATTGTTTCCATTCTTCAAAGGCCTCTTCGTATGAGTTGAAAGTGACCAGTGACTTACCGTCTTTATCAGCAAAACGGGCATCCATGGAAGCAATTTTTTCTGCCACCATGCGGGTGATTTCAAGATCGGCATAGGCACCATAGCCCTGGCTACGTAATTCATAGCCTGCAGGTAATACGGCCTGACGCCCCAGGTTTACTTTGCGTTCCGAACAGGTATAGACACCGGTTTTTTCACCCCACATGGCAGCAGGCAGGAACATATCAGCAAAGTGCGTGCATTCCATGGGTTCATAAATATCCTGCACCACGATGTAAGGTCGATTTGGATTATTAAAGTCCATATAGGAATACAGTTTGTTAAGATCCGGCAGGGTTACTGCGGGATTGGTGCATTGAATCCAGAACAGGCTGAGTTCACCATTGCGCATCATTTCGACATGACTGTTAAAGTCCTGATAGTCACGATTAGATGTAATGGCAGTGGGTTTATGAGGTGGGATTTTTCCTCTGGGTACATTCCAGAAATCTTCAAGCCAGCCGACGTGATCAGGATTGTAGTAGTTGCGGTAGCCGGCCAGTGCTGATGATGCGCCGGCTTCACGATTACTCATGGCAGTTGCCTGCCCGGTGATACTAAATGGCGAAGAACCAGGACGGCCAATCTTGCCCATAATCAGATGCATGGCACAGATCATACGCACTGTGTCAGTCGCGCTCATAGACTGATAAACACCCTGAATAAACAGAGACAGTGTTTCAGGTGATTCACCAATCCATTTGGCTGCCAGTGAAATATCAGCCGCGGAACAACCGGTAATGTTAGCTACATAGTCCGGTGTGTATTTAGCGACTGTTGCAGCCATGGCGCTATAGTTACGGGTGTGGGCATTAATGTAATTGGTGTTGGTCCAGTTATTGGCAATAATCTGCTGAACGATACCGTTAATCAACGCCAGGTTAGTGCCAGGTTTAAGAGCCAGATGTAAATCAGCGCTGCGGGCTGTTTGTGTGCGACGAGGATCAACCACGATCAATTTGGGTGCTCTACTTGATGCACGTGCAAGTGCAATACGCCGCCAGAGTTGTGGATGCATCTCAGCCGGATTCATGCCAAAGACAAAAAAGCAGTCGGTATTTTCTACATCATCATAACAGCCGGGAGGGCCGTCGGAACCAAAAGTTGAAAGGTAACCAACAACAGCTGCTGCCATGCAGAGTCGGGTATTGGAGTCCATGGTGGCAGTGCCAATAGCGCCTTTGCCTAATTTTCCGAAGGCATAATATTCTTCAAGCGTCCATTGGCCGGTATTGTAAGTGGCAATAGAGTCAGCGCCTTTGGCATCAACACCATCAATTATTTTCTGACTCAAAATTGTAGTTGCTTCATCCCAGGTGATTTTCTTCCAGTTGCCATTGGTGTCTCTGATTAGTGGCCATTTTCCACGATCCGGAGCCTGTAGAATTTTATGTTCATAAAGTCCCTTAACACAGACTCGACCATTATTAGTTGGATGTTTGTCATTACCGCGCACAGCAACAGCTTCGCCGGCAGCATTAACACCAATGTGGAGTCCACATCCAAATGAACAATAACCGCAGACAGAGTAAACCCAGCCTGTTACATTGTTAAATGTATCATCGGCTTTTGCTTCTGTACTGGTTAATAAATTAAGGATGCCGCCGCTAATTACTGCCTGTGATGAAACCAGTGCGCTCCATTTCAGGAAGCTGCGTCGACTATGGTTGGCAATATTGGGGTCTTTTTTTAAAGCTGCAATTTCTTTTTTGCTGAATACTTTGATGGTGCTTTCATTGTCATTTGATGCCATAACATTCCACTCACTGTCATTTGAAAAATAAAATGCATTATTATGTTGTTTGATAAATCTGTAGATGAGTAAACAGAATTGACCATTCAATACAAATTAATAGTTGCGTAGTAGACCGGTTTTGAGCAATGACAAATGTCACTAATCGAAAAATATTATATGAATAATTTAACAGGCAGGTAATGCATTAGATTATTATTAAATTATTTAATTTAAGTATGGATAGATGAAATGAATATTAAATTTAAGATTATTAGTTAGAGAACTAATTTTATATGCGATTGTAATTAGTTGCCGGTGCTTATTTTTTCAAGAGTAATAAGGTCAAGAATAAGATAACCATCTTTGTTAATGCTGATGTGATTATTGGATTCTAGTTGTTTGATGCTTCTTATGAGTGTCCTCTGGGTAACGCCGAGCATGTCAGCCAGTTCGAAACGTGATAGTGAGTCTTTTAGATATCTGTTATTTAAATGTCGTTCGTGATGAGTGTCATGCAAATAAATAAGATAGGATGCAAGTCGTTCGACGGCATTCTTTTGTCCCAGGTTGGCAATGTGTCGAATATAAGAATTCAGGTTGCGTGACATAGCCTGCATTAAAGTGTCAGATATTTCCTTGTGGCGAATACAGCTCATTTTAAGATCTTCACACTTCAAGTGACAAACACTAACATCATTAAGTGCTTCTGCTGAACTGCCGTGTGTTTCGAGAAAAAGATCTTCACAGGCAATAAGGTCACCGGGAATCTGTGCAAGTTTATGAATTTGCTGTTTGCCATTAGGTAAGGTCTTATATACTTTGACTTCACCAGATAACAGAATGTAGAGATGACTGCAGGCATCGCCTTCTTTATATAGTGCTTCTTTTTTATCAAAATTCTTTAGATGTAAACTTAATTGTAAATCACGTTTAGATTCAATACTTAAATTAGAAAAGTAATATGAGGTATCCATAATGCAGGAGGCGCATCTAATTTCAACAGGCTTATGTATGCAGGGACCAGCGGGGTTATTAACTGATGGAAGGGTGTTTAATTGTTTATTAATGATACGATTCATCTACAACTTACCAGAGTGAAACAGGCGCAACATTTTTAAACTAGCATGCAGGGTTAAAAATGTGTGTGCTGAAAAGCACATTAGAATGACTGTGGCCAGTTAATATAAAATTGTTTTGATTTATGGCAATAACTATCCATATAATTACGCGGTAATTCTAAATTTCTTCTTTATATAAGGACGGATCGAATGAAAACACAATATCTCCCCGGACTGGTTTTATTTCTGATGGCGCTGAATCTTCAGGCGGCCGTTGTTACTGAGCAGGTTAGTTACCGTGAAGGTGATACGGTAATGAAAGGCCTGATTGCCTATGATGATAGTGTTATAGGTAAACGTCCCGGTGTACTGGTTGTACATGAATGGTGGGGACATAATGATTATGCCCGTAAGCGTGCTGCCATGCTGGCCGAAATGGGATATACCGCGCTGGCAGTGGATATGTATGGCGAAGGTAAAACGGCAAGTCACCCTGAGGATGCAGGAAAGTTTTCTGGTGCCGTAATGAGCAATATGCCCGTTGCCAAAGCACGTTTTGAATCGGCGATGACAACATTAAAACATCATGCCACTGTGGATGGCGATAAAATTGCAGCCATAGGTTATTGTTTTGGAGGTGGTGTGGTACTGGCTATGGCGCGTATGGGTGTCGATTTGAAAGGAGTCGCCAGTTTTCATGGCAGTGTTGGTACCAAGTCACCCGTACAGAAAGGCCAGGTAAAAGCCAAAGTTCGCGTATTTAATGGTGCTGATGACCCTTTTGTGCCAGCAGAACAGATTGCTGCTTTCAAACAGGAAATGGACACTGCCGGTGTCGATTACAAGTTTGTTAATTATCCTGGTGTCAAACACAGTTTCACTAACCCGGGAGCCGATGAGTTCGGTAAGAAATTTAATCTGCCATTAGCTTATGATGCTGATGCCGATAAAGCATCATGGGCCGAAACAAAACTTTTTTTTGAAGAAATATTCAGGTAATAAAAAAAGGGCAAATGAATTTTTCATTTGCCCTTTTTAATTGTGACAGCGGGATTATATTTTTTTAACCAGTGATTTCCTTAGTTTAATTCCTTTGCCGAATTTTTTTCTGAACAGGGCGTTGGCATTTTTGAAGTCATCAATAAGCTCTATATTGGTAATTGAATTGAAATCATCACGGGTATACTTGATTTTGCCAATATAAATGGCTTTGTCATCAGGTCTGATATCTACTTTAAACCAGGTGGGTAACCAGATTTTTCCAGTATTTCCGTAGCGTGAAAATTCAATTAGTACACTGCCTTCTACCAGATATTTCATATCTCTTGAAACCTTGAAGAAGAAGGGTTTGTCAAGCTCAGGATTGATAACTACTTTATAGTCGCTTTCTTTTGGCTGGTTGTTAAACTGGATCATAGCGCGATTCTTGTTCATGTCTCCATAGCCAAATAGATCAATAACACCTGATGGGTTAAGTTGTTGCTCATCTTTTTGTAACTTTGGTGTTAATTCAATTGTTCCAACTATTACAATTTCATCTTTAGTTACATTTTTAAATGAGTCGGCTTCTTTGAGTAGTTGACCTCCCATGCTACAGGCTTGTAATAATAGAATGCTTACAGTAATAGAAATAATTCTGTAAAAAATCTGATAATATTTTATTTTCATAATTAGCTATTCTTTTTATTTTAACTGTTTAAGACGTGTTTCCAGTAATTTAATCTGATGTTTGTATACTGCCAGGTCACTGTCTTTCTTCATGATATCGATAAGTTTGATAATCAGTTGTTTTTCAGTAGGGGTTTTTGATTTAACCATATCAAAATTATCAGGTTTGAAGAATGAGTCTGATTCTATGGCTTTGTATGTATATGAACCTAGATAGTATGCCCCGGGTTTTTTGATAATCCGACTGGTATCATTACGACCCTGGCCGCCAAAATTGTATGTATAGATCGTATTGCTATACCATCGGGTGTTGCGGCCAAATTCTTCAACCTGAATTGAGGAACCATTGGTTACACCAATATGCCAGAATAACCCTTCTTCAACGCCACAGCTGTAATATGCCTGTTTGGGTTTGTATTGCTTGATAGAGACCCAGTCAAATCCTCCCCATGAAGGTGCATTTTCCATATCAAAATAGCCGAACACAATTGATAGTGACTTGTCATTTGGATCAACGGGTTCTTTACTGTTAAATAGAGAGCAGCTACTGGTGAGCACAATGGCCGGTAACAGGATAAACAGAAAAATTAATGGTTTAATGATTTGAGATGAATAATTCTTGAGCATATTGATCCTCCGCTCTCATTAATGGCTGGTGAGTTATAATCTTGGGTTCTGTTGATTTTTACATTTATAGGCAAGAATAATACCTATAGTGAATATAAGGTGATTAGTCAATATTTATCTAAAGGTTATTGCGGGTTTTGTGAACTAATAATTAAAACTGTTCCTTTAATGTAATTATACGTAACATACTGAAATGAAGAGTAATTTCTCAGTAGATGATTTTCTAGTCTGGATCAGATGTGTTCATCAATGGGCCGTGTCTGAAGAACATCGTGCTGTTGTGATAATGTGCAGCAATAGTAACCATTACGAGTTGCTTATAAAGAATTCTATTCATTGTATAAATGCAAAATCATTATGGGTGTCACGGCGTATTCAAGCAGCACTAGAACCTGAAAAAATACTTACTCAGCTGGGCAAAGAATATGACGTGATTGTTTTTGATGCCCGCGATCTATTTGATATAAATGCACTTGGAGCTATTTCGGGTACCTTGCGAGGTGGAGGGCTGCTATTTTTACTGTTGCCAGATTTAAATGGCTGGATGAATTTGACATCTAGCCGTTTCTTTCAGCGTGCATTGTCATTAATGCGTGACAGTAAAGCTGTTTATTTTATAGAACAGGACAAACCTCTACCTGAAATTAATTATCCAGTTGGTAATCAGAAAGCTAGTATAAAAGCTGATGGTCTATTTCGTACAGTTGATCAGCAACGTGTGGTTGATGCTATTGTGCAGGGTGTTTTTCATAATCAGCAATTGCCAATAGTGCTTATATCTGATCGTGGTCGAGGGAAATCATCAGCGCTGGGTCTGGCAGCAGGCGTTCTAATCAGTCAGGGGTTAAAAAATATTATTGTAACAGCGCCAAGATTATCGGTGAGTGAGCCTGTTTTCTATCATTCTAATCGAATAATAGACGATGCAAATTTGTCTAGAGGTAAACTCACCTGGCAAGATGGATTGATAAAGTTCATAGCGCCAGATGCATTATTGAATAACCGGCCGGAGGCCGATCTGTTAATAGTTGATGAAGCAGCTGCAATTCCATTGAATATGCTGGAACAATTCCTGCACAGTTATCCCAGTATTGTATTTGCAACGACAATTCATGGTTATGAGGGAACAGGTCGAGGATTTGCACTCAAATTCAATAAAATATTAGATCAGTTTTCACCCGGCTGGAAGCAGTTTAATATGAATACACCAGTCCGATGGGCAGAAGATGATCCGGTTGAACAGTGGATTGATAAGATGTTATGTCTTGATGCTGAGTTATCAGTTGTGTCTGATATGAATTCAATTGTTACCACGGACTGTGATTTCAAATTACTGAATCGAGATGAATTACTGAGTAATGAAAATAAACTGTCATCCATTTCTGCTTTACTGGTGTCTGCACATTATCGTACACAACCCTCTGATATAAAGCATATGCTCGATGATCCAGAGGTGCGCCTTTATACACTCGAATATCAGCAATCTGTTATTGCCGTAGCACTGATGAATCAGGAAGGTGGATTTGATCAGGTATTATCCGCTGAAATTTATCGAGGTGAACGTCGTCCACAGGGACATTTGCTGGCACAAACCTTGACTCTGCATGCAGGGTGCGAGCAAGCGGCCACTTTGAAATATGCACGTATTATGCGCATTGCTGTGCATCCCCAATTACAGCACCAGGGATTCGGAACATTTCTGATAAAAAATGTTATCGAGCAGGAGAAATTATTTGTTGATGCAATTGGCACGAGTTTTGGTGCATCTGCTGAACTGATACGATTCTGGAAAAAAGTTAAATTAGAAATGGTGCGCATAGGATTTACTCAGGATCATGCCAGTGCCAGTCACTCAGCTGTTATGTTGATGCCGTTTACTGACAAAGGCGAACAGATTTTTGAACTTTTGAGAAATAAATTTCAGCGTTATTTATATACCTGGTTATCCGGGCCTTTGAAGCAGCTTTCAGCTGAAGTCAGGGAAATTATTGAACAGGATATTATTAATGATACAAATGAATTAACCGAACAGGATTATAACGATATTCGTTCATTTGCCTATACTCATCGCGGTTACGAAACCTGTATGTGGCCACTAAAGAAATATTTAAGTAAATATTCATACTTGCTCGATCAGTTAAATGACACAGAGAAAAATCTGGTTCAGGCTAAAATAGAACAGGATTTGGACTGGCAACAAGTTGTGGCTATGACAGTTATTTCAGGCAGGAGTGGTGCAATTGAAAAACTACGACATGTAATAGCGAAAATGATGGCTTTATCTGATGCCTAAAATAACCAACAGGACAGTATTATGAGTTGTTGTTGCCCGCATGCTAAATCAGCCAGTCGATTCTTTTCATTTTTTGCACGCCGTTATCGACGCCGGTTTGAGACAAAAGGATTCGAGCCTTCTCAAAAACAGTTGATGCAGGGTCTGGCGCAGTCAGGTTATCAGGGTATGACGGTACTGGAAGTAGGTAGTGGTGTAGGGCATGTTCATCAGTCCTTGCTCGAACAGGGCGCTGCCAGTGCCGTGGGTATAGACCTGGCGCCAGAAATGATCAAGGAAGCAGAGGCCTGGGCAGAGGACCGTGGTCTTGTTGGTCGAACTCAATATTTGACGGGAGATTTTATTCATCAGACAGCGGAGATAAAAACAGCTGATGTCTGTGTTATGGATAAAGTGGTTTGTTGTTACCCCGATGCTGAAGGCCTGGTGAAAGCAACACTGGCTAAAACGGCAAAAATTTACGCACTTACCTACCCCAGGAACCAGTGGTATGTCAGGTTTGCTATTGGACTGGCTGCTTTATTATTGAAACTGATCAGGTCTGATTTCAGGCCCTATGTGCATGATCCTGAATTGATTGAACAATGGATAGTTGAGCAGGGTTATGCAAAAGTTTATGAGGCACGAACCTTTGTCTGGCTTACCCAGATTTATCAGCGTAGTTGAGTTTGAATTGTCATTTAATATGCATTACTGTGCTTATTAAATGATTCTGTAAAATATCCCGACTCTAGTGTTGTTATGAATAACTCGGCGCTATTTTGGTGTTTGAGTATTTTTAATATGAAACAATAAGTTATCAATATATGATCGGTTGGCTGTATATGCTTGTCGGTCTCCTTTACAGCTTGCCACGGTGTTTTCAGTGAGTCTGGGCGAATTATTATAACGTACTGTTTTATTGGTTTGATTTTGCAGTGACGTTTCAAAAAAATAACAAAAATCGTCGTTATTGATAAAAGCCTGTGTTGATTGACAGATGTTTTTTGTCTTGAGGATTATCGTATAAGGCTAAAGGGCTTTTTTTGCAAGCTGATCTCTCAGGTTCCTCAGTATTAAATAGGGCAATGTTTTCTGAATAATATTAATTATCCACACGGGTAGCCAGCCTTTGGGGTCTGCATGAAAGATAAGTTCTACCTGAGTTTGCTGTTCATTTAATGCGCTTAGTGTATACCTGCTTTCAATCAGCTTTGCTCTGATGATGTCATTATGAACGGGTAAGAGGGGGCTGTCTTCTGACGTCATATAATAGATGAGCTTATTTTTATCCTCATGCAGCAGGCGAATACGATAAACAAAGTCTCTATCTGATGCTGGCCAGGGAGCCGAAAAATGAGCATGTTCCAGTTTCTCAGTGGCTGAGAATGAATAAATAATCGTTGAGTTATTCAGATAGGGAATCCAGTTTTTTCGATGGGAAATATCGTTGAGTATTGCCTGGATCTGGTGAATGTCGGCATTAATGGTGATCTGGGTTTTGACTTTTAATATGTCCCTGTCAGTTGTTTTGTGTGTAAAAACCTGAATACCCTGTTTGTCTTTTACCAGCGTCCAGGCTGGAGAATCAGTAAGATTACTGGCTTGAGAGGCATTGAAAAAAATCAGTGCAAGACAAATCGAGAGACAGGAAAAAGGCCTGAATATCATTGTTTCATTATCCGGGCGAAGAAAAGTATTCTGATTATAGCTTTAGGATGACTGGTTTGGAAATTTGGCCCAATATATGCTTGTTTTTTGTATGTACTTATTACATAGAAAAATGAGACAGAAAAATGACATTAAAAGAAAAATTCCTTAATGCTGTTATTGCAGGTGAGCTTGGTACGCTCAGTGATTATGGGGCCGTGGTTTCGCTGGCTGATTTCAAACAGTATTTTAAAGACATAGAGACGGATTATGTCAATTCGTTTATGCCTGCATCGGTTATAGAAGCAGGTCAATATACGGCAACGCATACTAAATTCCTGTTTCGAGTTAAGCGTGGTGTTTATCGCGTGCATCCTGATGCAATTGCGGAACAGAGTGAAAATAATCTCATGCATCCTGGTATTAGAGAATCTGTGCCGGTATATATTCGAATGAGCCTGTAAAATAGATAGAAATCTTCATTGTGTTAATTGATGCGGGTTTTTGGTTACGGATTGTTGCTGAGTTTGGTTAAGGAATTGATGCTGTTACAGTGGCTTCGAAATCGGTTTTGGTAAATTGTCAGACAAACTTGATATCCGCGGGTTGATAGAGCTTGCAGTCTCATTAGCCCGTCACGCTAAACATAATGCAGAAACCCGAACGAATTATTTTCTGAATCAGCAGAAGAAAATAAAATGTAATATGGGTTGTGATTTAGATGATCAATGAGGCGATAACCTGGCCCAGTGCATGATCAAATACAGAATGATCAGCCAGTATGCGTGATTTATCCGTCTTTAATTCTTCGCTAAATACGGCGGCATCCTTTTCCATAATTTTAACGCCGACGCGATCAACAAAGACCAGTTTTGCTTCATCAAATAGGATCATGGAGAGTTTTAGTCTACGTACTGACTGTCCTTCGCCATTAAAAATTTCAAACCAGACACCCTGTTTAACACCTTCTGGGAGTTGTGCTACCTGATTTTTTGCAGATTCATTCGGGCTGGGTTCTGCTTCCACTATAGTATTGTTTTCTTCATTTTCTAGCGTGTTAATGGCGCTCTCGTCGAAGTCGGTTTGGTCAAGTATCTTCTGGTAGGCATTTTTCAGTGCTTGAATGGATGTTTCAATGCTGCCTTTATCTTGTTTGGTCGCTTCCAGCTTGTTTCTGATTGTTTCAACAAATGCTGAGGTTTCGTTGTTGTGAAACTCCCATTGTTCTTTTGTTGTGACAGGTTGCAGGCCATTTATTAGCTGTTTTAATAATGAAACAATTTCTGTCCATGCTTCACTGTCTTTGCCATGTCGTAGAAAGTGATTAAACATTAAAGTTGACCACTGTTTCATTATCAGTGGTTTAACGTCTGCAGGCAGAATTTTGTTTTTAGTCTGGTATTGCAGTTCTGTCAGTACGACCTGTCGAGCGTGTTCTTTAAGGATTTGCTGGTGTGTTTCGGCTTCTTTTTGCTGGTGCTTTTCGGCTTCGATTTTAGTGAGCCGACTCAATGATGCAAATGCTGTATTGAAGCTGGTTATGTTCTGATCAAATGTATTTAGAAGCTGATCAATAATCAGATTCATGGTCTGATATACGGGGTTCTCCGTATTATCAATACCAATGCCTATGTGTGCCATAGTGTCTAATACAAGTCGGGCCGGGTGCCTGTTATTCTGGAAGAACTGTTTATCCAGCATGGCAATCTTGATCAGGGGGATTTGTAAGCGTAATAACAATGACTTGATAACATCGGAAACATTTTTATCACGTAAAAATGCGCCAAAAATCATTTCGACAAAATCAATGGTGCGATCATCAACCTGATTGACGGATTTGGTAACAGCTGAGTTACTGATTTTTGCCATGTTATGTAACAATGCAAATTTGAAATCGTCAGTATTGATGTTAACTGTCTGTCCCGGCGTGTATTCCGGTTTGTAAGTTGTTTGTAACTGGGTGAGTGCTTTAATAATTTCACGACGATCATGAAACTGTTTGCCATCCGTTGCCTGAGCCGTGGTCGTTTTAGTCTTGCCATCGGCATCACCATTAATAAAGTTTTTGATAACTTCTTTAACGCGATCCGGGTCTTTTGCGGCTTCTGGTATATGGTTTTCCACGCTCATGCTTCTATCCGTATAGGGTTGCTTAATTGTCATACTAGTTATTATAGATAATCCTGTGATCCTTCGAACGGGGGATTTTTGAGGATTAATCTATGTTTTGTGAACTTGGTTAGTATTTGCTGACTGTTGAGTCTAGTGTATGTCTAGCTAAGGTCAAATAATTCAATGATTTAATTGATTTTTTTCTATTGATATATGTGTATTTTATAGTGCTTTATGATGATTTATCACTGTTTTTTGAAGGTGAATTCAGGTTGCTTCACTGGATTATACGGTGGCGTTATTCCTGTCCCGGCTGAAATTACGGCATAGTCATGATTCTGGGCCAGCGTTCGTGAATCGCATCCGGCATTTCAGGCACGATGGTCACGACATAAATGCGTGTTTCAGTATTGTGCCTTGCCAGTAGGCCCTGTACACATTGGCCTTTGGTAAGTTCAAACCAGTGGCTGTTATTTTCTATATCCTTTTCCATGAATTGATCAATAACGATTTTTACCGGTTTCGGAAACCAGCGATCCCAGATGCCTTTTTTGATGGATTCCAGCCGCGCCCAGCCGCCGACGGGTAGTTGGCCTATCTGGTTTTTACGTCGTCCCCAGGGCATGAGTTTAATGGCACCATTTCGGGTGCGTACCGGTAAACAGGCTTTCGGGTTGGGGAAATAGGTAATAATTTTGTTACCTTCATGTTGATATTCAATACCACCACACATTACCAGGACTCTTTTTATATAGATTGACGATGGCCATCCGGTTTCCAGGATGGTGCAATCACATTAGGCATGCTGGATCGATTGAGCAGGCGTGCGGGTGTCAGTGTCATGTCACCGTAGCGATGGTTAACCTGGTCCACCGCGTGATTCAGCTGTTTGTGCTGTTCCAGGCAGGGATCAGTGGCAAACAGATCCAGTTGCAATCTGGTCGGTTGAGGATCCAGTGCGGTAACCTGTACCTGCATCAGTCCTTCGCCATGCCAGTGTTGATCCAGTGCGGATTTACATAACTGGAATAACAGATGGGTATCGTTCTGGGGAGTAGCCAGTTTCATCTTGCCACCCAGCCAGCCATCATAGGATTTAAAACCGATAAAATAAGTTCTGGCTTCAAACTGGTAGCGCCTTAATCGGGCAGATACCTTGACTGTCATATGCAGCAGGTATGTCAGTATGACATCACGATCACGTGTATTGGGTGGTATGACTTTACCGTGACCAATGGATTTGGGATCGGCGATGTCGGTGTGGATCTCATCCGGATCAAGGCCCTGAGCCATATACCAGATACGTCGGCCAGGATTGCCAAAGCGTTGTGCCAGTATGCTGATAGGTAATTTTTGCATATCACCACAGACATGCACGCCGTATCTGGCCAGAAAGCCACCTATGCCCTGGGCGATACCACAGAGTTCGGTGACCGGTACAGCATGCAATCGTTGTCTGGCTTCCCAGGGGGGGATAATGGTGAAACCATCGGGTTTGTTCACTTTAGCCGCATATTTGGCGGTGGTTTTATCTCCGCTGACACCAATGGAGCAAAGCAGGCCGGAGGCATCAAAAACGGCCCGTTTCAACAGATGGGCAATGCGACCCGGTGAGCCATAGAGTTGCTGGCAGGGGGTCATATCGACAAAGGCTTCATCCACGGAAAAAATTTCCATATCCGGGCAAATAGTGCTGATGGCATGCATGATCCGGGTCGATACCTGTGCATAGACATTGGGTCGGGTCGGGCGCTGGATTAGCTGGGGGCATAATGTATAAGCTTCTTTGAGGCGCATGCCGGTTTTAATGCCATAGGCACGGGCTTCATAGGAACAGGTAATAATGCAGGTACCCTGTAAACCATTGGTGATCGCCACCGGCTGGCCGCGTAATTCTGGAAAGTCACGCATTTCCACGGAAGCAAAAAAAGCATTCATATCAATAAGGGCAATGGCCCGTTGCCAGTGGATCGGGCAGGTAAGCTCGGTGTTCATCATGATTAATATCGTCGCAATGAGCCAATTAGAATGCCCTGTATCTGGACACGTTCAGCTTCATAGATCATGGCCTGCATATATTTGTTGGCCGGAATCAGCTTGATGAGGTTCTGGTCGACACGCTGAAAAGTTTTTAATGTGGCTTCTTCATTATCAATCAGCGCAACCACAATATCGCCATTACGAGCATCATTTTGTTGCTTGATGACAGCAATATCACCATCCAGGATGCCGAGATCGATCATGGAGTCACCCTGTACTTTGAGCGCAAATCGATCCGAACCCATAAAAAAATCAGCCAGGTTGATTTCATCATGCCCCGGAATAGCTTCGATGGGCTGGCCAGCTGCAATTTTACCGAGTAGTGGCAGGCGCAGATCCTGTGCCGAATCCATCAGTTGTAAACCACGATGACGTCCAGATGTATTTTCCAGGTGGCCTTCGGCAATCAGTGCCTGTATATAACGATGTACAACACCACGGGATTGAATGCCTATGCCCGCTGCAATTTCCTGAAGTGTCGGTGCATAGCCATGATGTGCAATGTAATGGCGAATAAAAGCCAGGGTTTTGCGTTGACTATCAGTGAGCATGATGTTCTCTAAATGTTCTCTTGAGAGAAAGAATAGAGAACAAGCTGTCATCAGTCAAGTGATCTGATCAACGGTGGTCCCAAATGAGTGAAGCAATGGTATGATATTTTATGTAATTACAGGATGCGTGACATGGAGGGGGTGTTACATGGCTGATTTTATATTTGATCACCGCAACCAGGTTGAAGATCGGCGTAGCTGGGTAGCTGTTTCCCGGTTTCCTGTTGTAGATTGTAACGGGATTGTTGTACGTGAAGACAGGCGGCAGCATGCAGAGCGCAGGGGCTATCGACTAGAAGAGATTAATGCTGAAAACATAGGCATTAAAAATTTAGTTCGTTAATCTGTATAGTTAGATTTCTTAATTTTAAAAGCCATCCGTTTTTAATGGGTGGCTTTTTTTATGGGTTCATTTTTAGTAAATACCGACATCCAGATAAGAGCGGGCAATTTTGCGGATGGAGGTGACGTAAGCTGCTGTGCGCAGATCCTGAATGTTCGCTTCATTTTCCAGTGTTTCACGAATTTGCTGATAGGCTGATCGCATGGTGTCATCAAGACCTGAACGAACAAGGTCCAGTTCATCGGCACCTCGAGTGATGTTATTGCGCAGGTTTTCCGAAACTTTGGCGCCTGTGACTTCTTCCAGCATGGAGGCCATTTGATGGCCGCGTAATTCATCATGGCGTTTTTGCATCCGGCCAAAGCGGATATGGGAGATATTACGTATCCATTCAAAATAAGACACGGTGACACCGCCGGCATTAGCATAGGCATCGGGAATAATGATGACGCCTTTTTTATTGAGGACCTCATCAGCGCCATAGGTAATCGGGCCATTTGCGGCTTCAATAATTAATTTGGTATTAATACGATCAGCGTTTTCCAGTGTGATCTGACTTTCAAGTGCTGCAGGTATCAGTATGTCGCATTCCTTTTCCATTACGGTCATGCCATTTTCTTCAAAAATGGCACTGGGGAAATTTTTTATGGTTCGGTGATCCTGAATATGCTGGTATAGATCTTCGATATTAATGCCTTCATCATTAATCAATGCGCCGTCACGTTCAATGATGGCAGTAATTTTTACACCGTCTTCTTCAGATAAAAACTTTGCAGCATGGTAGCCGACATTACCGAGTCCCTGAATAACACAGGTTTTACCATCCAGGGAGCCGGTCATTTGTGCTTTTTTGACATCTTCAGGGTGGCGGAAAAATTCACGAATTGCATACTGTACACCACGACCAGTGGCTTCAATACGCCCTTGAATACCACCATGATGAACGGGTTTGCCGGTGACGCAGGCAATATAGTTAATGTCATCGGGATTAAGGTGTTTGTAGGTGTCGGCAATCCAGGCCATTTCTCTTTGTCCTGTACCGACATCTGGCGCAGGTACATTAGTGGCCGGACTTAAGAAACCTTTTCGGATCAGTTCCAGAGAAAATCGGCGGGTAATTAACTCCAGTTCATCACGATCATACAGACTGGGGTCAATAAGCAATGCACCTTTTGAACCACCAAAGGGAACATCAACAATAGCACACTTGTATGTCATCAGTGCTGCCAGTGCTTCAACTTCATCCTGGTCGGCATAGGGAGCATAACGAATGCCGCCTTTAGAAGGCAGGCGATGAGTGCTATGGGTTGCCCGCCAGCCGGTAAACACTTCAATCTTGCCACGTATTTTTACCGGGAACTGAACCTGTAAAACCGCGTTACAGGTTTTAATGGCTTTGGCCGTTCCTTCATCCAGTTCCATTACGCTTATGGCACGGTCAACCATAAGATCAACGCTTTCACGAAAACTGGGTTCACTGATGGCGGTAGTCATATTTATTTCTCTGTTCATTTGTTATGTGTACTTTATACAAAAGCACATATTCAGTTAATATCAAGTTAAAATGTTAAAAACAATAAATGAGTACATTTGTAATGGCAGTTGTCTGGAAAAATACAATTAATGGGGATTTGTATGAAGTGCGCAATGCGGGTAAGACATTGCGTTTATATACTAATGGTGTTTTTCATACGCAATATAATCCAGAACAGCCTTTAACAGGACATGTTTGGGATTTGTTAATGTTACCGGCTTTTTTTTATCCGCAACATAAAATAAAGCGAGTGCTGGTACTGGGTGTTGGTGGCGGCGCTGTTATTCAAATGTTAAGACATTTTGTTAAGCCTGACGTAATAGTAGGTGTGGAATTAAATCCTGTGCATTTAACTATTGCGCGACATTTTTTTAATTTAAAAGGTGAAGGTCTTTATTTGTATCAGGATGATGCTGTGAACTGGATAAAAAATTATAAAGGTGAGAAGTTTGATTTGATTATTGAAGATTTATTTACGGAAAAATATGGAGAACCGGTTTCTGTGGTCGATGCTAATGGAGTGTGGTTTAATCAGTTACTAAAAAACTTATCAAAAGAAGGGGCTATTGTCAGGAATTTTATTGACTTGCAAGAGTTAAAAACTTGTGCGGCATTAAAGACTAAAACAATGAATAAACGATTTGATTCCATTTTTCAGTTAACAACCAAATTTAATGAAAATTTTGTCGGTGTTTTTGTCAGGCTTAAAGTGACTGGTCAGCAATTAAGGAAACGGTTGATGGAAACGCCGGGTTTAAATCCGGCGTTAAAAACCAGTCGTTTAAGGTATCAACTCAGAAGTTTGAAATAACCAGTGATTTGAGATCTGGTTGTGTCTATAAAAACCCCGGCATAATGCCGGGGAAAATCACAAGGAGTCTTGCTATGATGCTAGAAAATGTGAGTTAATTGGGCCGCATAACGATCACTCAGACCTTTAAAGTTGGCTTCAAGGTTAGCTACATTACCATTTGATGCCTGTTCTTTATCTTCATAGTTGATGGTTAAACGGGTTTTCTTGTTGAAATGGTATTGCACACCCAGTGTGGTGGTTTTGAATTCAACACCCTGTGGGTCGCTGCTTTTAAGACGGTTATAGACATCATAGCGAAGATCCAGTTCCCATTTGGTATTGGGGATATACCAGCCGCCTTCGACATAATAACCATTGGCTTCACCTAATAATCCATCACCCGGTGTGCCTGCACCCGGCTGACTAATATCAAATGATTCTTTATGTTGACCATTAAATATCATACCTTCTGCTTCAATGTATTCAGCAGAAACACGCCAGGGTTTTTTCAGATATTTAAAACCAATACCCATACGATCACGATCAAATGCCTGATTGGTAATGCTGCCCAGGCCATCACCAACAGCAGCCGCTAGACCATAGTCAGTATCATAAAGACGTTTACCGGTCTGTTTCCAGGCAAATAATTTCAATCCTTCACTGCGTGGGCCTTGACCACCAAACAGCATTTCGGATGACCAGTAAAGATAAAGGTCCTTATTGTTGTCATTGTCACCGAAATTCAGGCCGTTACCATTGCCGTACATGACTGCATAGCTGTGATCCCAGCCATTAATTTTGAAGCTATCGAATACCTGAATACCGACATCACGAAATGCACCAACAGGGCGTTCGAAGCCTGCCGGTGGATTACCGGTTAATTCCGGATTTTGTGGATTGGTATTGCCCTGTGCGTTTGGGTTTGTGGTTTTAATATAGTTGTC
>Ga0224496_10000479_pt1 | contig 27610 bp, 22 predicted proteins | sample SF_Jul11_sed_USG_2_FD_168127 | JGI IMG/M metagenome (GOLD analysis project Ga0224496, IMG submission 168127) | Sediment microbial communities from San Francisco Bay, California, United States - SF_Jul11_sed_USGS_8_1 | ecosystem: Environmental > Aquatic > Marine > Sediment | place: USA...
AAAATCCTGCCAGCTCGATTTGGTCCAGGACGAGGGGTTGGGGGCCATCGATGTTACTCCCACTGAAATGGTTAAATAATTGATTTGTTTTAAGTTTTAAGTTTTAAGTTTTAAGTTTTAAGTTTTTCAAAACAGGAACTGCGGCCAGCCTGCCTGTCAAGGGCAAAGGGCTCGTTACAGCCCCAAAAACAATTCCCCAAGACGTTGCCCGCTTAAAACTTAACACCTAACACTTAAAACCGCCGTTTTTCATCCTTCCTCTTTGCCGGGCAGGGCGCAGGGGCTGCCGACACAACAGACCTGGACATCGAAGGCGTTCAAAATCCGCAATTCCCGTTCCCGCCGTTCTTCCGGGTAGGGCGAGAAATCAAAAAAGGCGCACATGGCCACCAGATCCTCCCGGCAGGGCACTCCGGCAAGCCCCTCGAAGAGCACCTTGCCGGTCATGGTATCCAGCACCTCGGCATCCTCGCCGTTGGTGACCACGGCGAGCGGAATACGCTGACCGGGATCGATCACCCGGGCGGCCGCGATGGCCGGGCGCTCTCGGGTCACCAGCGAGCCGGGTCCGTAACGGACCACCATCACCCGCCGGCCGTCGAGCCGCACCACATACTCGATCCTGGAGACCACGAACTGCGAGGCAAACAGGGTTTCGATGGTCAGGCGGGGTTCGAGCTCCTCGCGGGCAAAGCCCTTCTCTTCCACCAGGAAGCGGGCGATCTTCTGCCGGTAGCGCTCGTCATCGGTATCGACGATTTCCTCACCGGTAACGTAGTCGGTGCAGGTTCCATAGATATAGTGATGGGAGGGGATATCGGCCAAAACAAAGCACTCCTCGGCAACGGCAACGCCGATCGCCTAAACAACAGGAGGGGGCCCGAAAGCCCCCTCCTTGCAAAACACAAAACTGGCAACACCCGGACCAAGCCGGGAGACGACTTACAGCTCGAGCCAGGACTCGGAGAACAGGGTTTCGCCGGTGAGGCACTTGTAGGTCTTGTAGTGCTCAAGGGCCACGCCGGAGAGGGTGGCGGGATCGACCACGTTCCCGTCCATCATCGAGTGGATCATGTCGACGTGCTCGGCGCGCTCGCCCTTGCAGATCGCCATCAACTCGGGATCGTAGGAGTTGACGATGGCGGTAGACAGACCGTAGTACATGAGCATGATCAGATAGGTGCGGTCGAGATACTTGCGCAGATGCTCGGCAACACCGTTGGAAACGTTGGACAGGCCAATGGTGGAACCAGCGCCCGGGGCGATGTCCTGGAGCATGGCCAGGAACTCGAAACCGGAATTGATCTGGTCGGTACCCAGGGTAATGGGGGTGGCGATGGGATCGAAGAGCATCTTCTCGTTGGGAATGCCGGCCTCGGCAAGGGCCATCATCAGGTCAACGGCCATGGCGGCACGCTCGTTGGAGTCGCGGGGCATGCCGTCAGGCCCCCAAAGCAGGGCCACCACGTTGCAGCCGGCCTCGGCGGCCACCGGGATCAATTTTTCCATGCGCTCGGGCTGGGCCGAGATGGAGTTCATGATCGCATCGGTCTTGTTGGTGACCACCTTGAAACCGGCAGCCATGGCGTCGGTATTGGTGGTGTCAAGGCAGAGGGGCACGGAGGAGACGGCCTCGACCGTCTGCACGGCCCAAGGCATAAGGTCGGTGCCGTCCTTGCGGGCCGGGCCGATGTTGAGGTCGAGGTAGGAGGCGCCAGCGGCGGACTCTTCCTTGGCCATCTCCTGAACCGGGCCGGGGTTGCGCTCCTTCATGGCGGTACCGCTCCGCTTGCCCATGATATTGATGCTCTCAGCAATCGCTAAAATCGTCTTGCCCATCGCTTTTTCTCCTTATGCGTTGTTTTCAAAATTTTTCGTAACTCGCCGGCAGCACAGCTGAAGAGTTACAGCGCCGGGGCGGTGGGAAAATTTCGCGCCCCAAGCTGGATAGTTACAGAATTTCGCGCCACGCGCTGATATCCATGCGTAATGGCCCGCCGAGCCATCGGGCGGGCCGGCGTTCTTGCAAAACCGGACGCACCTCTCGCGCTGAGGTGGTGACAAGTAACATGCGAAATTAGCGTCTAAACGGCCGAATGTCAACCTTTGAAGCGGAAAAATACGCCGCTAGCCAAGAAGACGGAACCATTTCCGGAACAAAAACCGACCGCCGGCGACAATTTTCCCCACACCGGCCACGGAATCATCGCCAGCCAGCACCGCTTCGGCATCGTGCCGGAAAACGATATGCCAGCCCGCCCGCCGCGCTCGCCAACAGTAATCGAGATCGGCGAACACGTCGCCAGAACCCTCGTCCAGAGGGCCGATGTCGCCCAGAACCTCGCGGCGAAAGAGCAGGCAGTCGCCGGCCAGCCACCCAACCTCGCGACTCGATTCGCGGTCCCAGTCGGCATAGAGATAGCGCCGACGCCAGTAAACGGTGGGCAGAAACGAGGCCAGCGGGCTTTCGAGCAGCAGCAGCGACAACAGGGAGGGAAATGCCCGGGCCGAGAGGAGCGGGACGCCATCCGCCTTGCGCAAGCGGGGGCCCACCAGGCCGACATCGGGCTCCTCATCCATGAACTCCACCAAACGGCGAAGGCAATCGGGCCTGCAGAGTACGGTATCGCTCAGCAAGGCCAGGTAGCGGCCGGCGGCCAGGGCCAGGGCACGATTATGCACCCTGGCCCTGGCCGCCGGCCGCACCGAATCTGCCTCTTCGTAGACCAGGATTTCCGGAAACTCCCGACTCAGCTCCTTGGCCAGCGACGACCCGCTGGCCACCACCACAATGACCTGCAAGGCCAGGGGATCGGCGCAGGCCAGCAGGGCATGGAGATGGTCACGAAGGAGCGCCGGGCCCTGCCGGGCCACCACGCAGACGGAGAGATCTGGCTGGATATCCATGTGCCTCCGCGCACGGCGGCCTTTCCAAGGAAATGCCGGCCGCCGCTTACGCCTCCTTGAGCTTGGCCTGCACGGTGGGGAAAAGGCTCATGTCGGTGTGGGGAAGGAAAAGAGCCGCCATGTAGTGACTCATGAACTCGTTGTTCTCGCTCAGTTCCATGTTGGTGAGCAGCTTGCTCACCTCGGTCCGCTCCCGGAACCGCCGGTGGTCGGTGAGGCTGATCTGGCAGCCGAGCATGGAGCCGTTGCCCAGGTAGTAAAACTTGTCGCGGTCGATGTCGGGCAGGAGGCCGATGCAGATGGCCCGCTCCAGATCGATATAAGCACCGAAATTGCCGGCCAGGATCACCCGTTCAAGGTCGTCAAAGGTCATGCCCACCGATTCGAGCAGGGTCTGATAGCCGGCGTACATGGCCCCCTTGGCACGGATCAGGTTGTCGAGGTCCACCTCGGTGATGACGATATCCTCGCCAATCATCGAGTCCTTGTCCCAGGCAAGCACGTACTCATAGCCGTCCTCGCCCTCGCGGATCCTGGCATGCTCGCGCTTGCGGTCAAATTTGCCCTGCTGGTCGATAACGTGCGCCTCAAGGAGCTCGGAAACGATGCTGATCAGCCCGGAGCCACAGATGCCGCGCGGTTTGACCTGATCGATGGTGACGATCATCGGCTCCAGGGTTTCGGGGTGGATATGAAAATTTTCGATGGCGCCGGCGCTGGCCCGCATGCCGAACTTGATGCCGCCGCCCTCAAAGGCGGGCCCGGCTGAACAGGCGGCGCAGACCATCCAGTCCTGGTTGCCGATCACGATTTCGCCGTTGGTGCCGATATCGATGAACAGGGTCACCTCCGGGCTCTGGTACATCCGGCAGGCGTGGACCCCGGCGATGATATCGCCACCCACGTAGCTCGCCACCGACGGATAGAGGAAGAGCCGCACCGAGGGGTGGGCGTAAACGCCCAGGGCCGCGGCACGGGTGAGCGGGAACTGGCTACAGGTAGGCACGTAGGGCGCTTCGCGGATGTATTTGGGGTTCAGGGCGAGCAGCAAATGGCTCATGATGGTGTTGCCGGCGGCCATGATATAGCTGATATCACTGGGGCTGATGATCATCTGCCGGCACACCGTCTCAATGACCTGGTTAATGGTGCGCACCACCCGCTCCTGGAGGGTCTTCAAGCCCCCCGGACGCTGGGAGTAGATGATCCGCGAGATGACGTCCTCGCCGTGGCTGATCTGGTCGTTGTAGGCCGAGGCCTCGGCCAGCACCTCGCCCGAATTGAGGTCGAGGAGCACCCCGCAGACGGTGGTGGTGCCGATATCAAGAGCCAGGCCGTAGAGACGGTCGGTGGTGTCGCCGGGCTCCACGGCAATGATCCGGTCCGGCTCCTCGGCCCGCTTGCCGCGCAACAGGATGACCGTCACTTCCCAATTGGCCTCACGCAAGATGAAGGGCAGTTCCTGGAGGAGCTGGGGATGATCATAGGTGGGCTCGACACAATCATAGCACCCCTTGCGAATGGCGCGCAGCAGCCGCTGCAGGTCCGGGACGTTGTCGTCCATGGTGGGCGGGTCGAGTTTGATGCAGCGTTTTTCAACCGGCGGCGAAACCTCCCAGGCACCGGTCAGGGCGTCCAGGGAGCGGGCCGAAATGGCCCGCGTGGTCTTGGGCTTGCGGGAGAGGGTCTTACCGTCGGCGCCTTTCACCTCGGGGATGCGAACCACCAGGTCGGTGGCCACCCGCGCCTGGCAGGCAAGGCGGAAGCCCGCCTCTTGATCGGCGGCCTTGAGCTTCATCGCCTTGTCCGATACCACCTCGCCCGACTCGACCTTTACCTTGCACTTGCCGCAAACCCCGTCGCCGCCACAGTAGGCATTGATATAAATACCGGCCTTGGCCGCGGCAGTGAGCAGGTTTTCCCCCTCATCCACCTCGATGGTGACATTGTCCGGCTGGAACTGGACAGTCTTCTTCATGGTTTTCCATACTCCGTCGCGTCGGACCCGTGGCCCGATTCATCTCTCAGCAAAGTCCCAAAAGGGAAAAAACCTCGCATCCCTGACATTTCCTTCAAAACCTCCCAAGATAGCAGGAAGCGCGCCCTTGTCAAGCAGGCAGATGACAGAATAATGCCGCCGCCACCTTCCCCGGCAACACGCCTGCTCCTGACAAACCACGCCCCCAGCTGCCGCGGCGAATTCCTTTGCCCTCGAAGCCGATGCTGTAGTAAAGTTGCTCTACTCTTTCGAGTGCCATATCCTCTCCGCCCCAAGGGAATAATCATTCTCAAGTTATCAGGAGAACCATATGTACGACCATTCCAAACCCCTCATCGACGACGAGAAACACCCCGGCCCCCTGGCCAAGCTGGTAAAGATCATCGGCGGCCTGCTTGCCCTGGCGGCGGCAGTGCTGATCGGCCTGTCGCTCTTCATCCGTTTTTACCTCACCGAACCACGGTTGAAGGCGCTGATCATCCCCCAGGCGGAGTCCGCCCTGGGCCGCACGGTGACCCTGGAGGGGATCGACGTGGGCCTGTTCAGCGGCATCAGCGTCAGCGGACTGGCGGTCAAGGAAGCAGACAAGAGCACCGATTTTCTCTCCCTGGGCCGCTTCGTCCTCCATTACAAACTGCTGCCGCTGCTGAGCAAGCAACTGGTCATCTCCGAGATCACCATCGACCAGCCCGCCTGCCGGATCATCCGGGACGCCACGGGCCACTTCAATTTTGAAACCCTGGCCCTGCTGGCCGAAAAAAAGGCGGGAAACCCCGCATCCGCTGCGAAATCCGGCGGCAGCGCCACCGCCCCCCTGCCGCTGGCGCTCACCGTGGAACGCATATCGATCAACAATGCGACGATTTCACTCCGCGACGCCAAAAAGGAACTGCCCCAGGCTGACCTCACCGCCTCGGCGCGGGTGGGAGTCGATATCGGCGCCACCCTGGCCGACCTCACCCTGCACGGCGATTTCGATTTTGCCAGCGATGCCGCCTACGGCGAACTCAAGCCGCACCTGGAAGGCAAGGGCACCTTTACCAACACCACGGCCGCCTGCACCGTCACCGTTGACGTGGACCAGCAACGACTGACCCTTGCCGCCGCGGCCAACAATCTGCGGAAAAAACCGTTGCCGAGCCTGCGTCTCGACATCAGCAGCAACAAACTGGATCTCGACAAGCTGCAGTCCCTCGCCGACAAACTGCCCAAGACAACCGGCACCACAGGGGCAACAACCGCCGCTCCAGCCAAAGACAAATCGATGCCCATCGGCGCGGGCCTGCCCCCCGGCCTGAACCTCACCGGGACGGTCAAGGTGGCCGAAAGCCACTACCAGAAACTGACCGTCACCGATTTGTCACTGGCCTACACCCTGCAGAACGGTATCGTCACGGTAAGCAACCTCTCCTTCAAAACCGCCGGCGGCCAACTTGCCGGCACGGCCCGGGTGGATCTCACCAAGACGAATCCGCCTTACAGCGGCACCCTTGACGTCAAGGCCTTGCAACTCCAACAGCTGCTCGACGCCTGGGTAAGCCCCCAGGCGAATATCCTTTCCGGCGCCATGGGGGCGGACCTTACCTTTTCCGGCACCGGATTTACCACCGAGCTGATAAAAAAGAATCTGCGCCTGGATGCCACCTATGGCATGCAGGCGGCACAGCTCAACGAAACACCACTCAGCAATGCCTTGGCCAAGGTCCTCCAGCTTGACCAACTGCGGAACCTGGCCCTGGAGAGCGTCGGCGGCAAGCTGCGGCTCAACGAGGGCAAACTGCAGCTCTCCTCGCAGTTCACCGGCCAGGACATCCAAGCCAAAATCGCCGGCACCGTGGGCATTGACGACGGCAGCCTGAACCTGCCCCTGGGCCTTACCCTGTCAGGAGCCATGGCCGAGCAGTTACGGCAAAAGGCGTCGTTTCTCAAGTACCTCTCCAGCCGGGAGGGCGCGACGGCCATCAACCTGAAACTGGCTGGCACCACCACGGCCCCCAGAGCCACCCTGGATCAGGCGGCCGTGGAAAAACAGATCAAACAGCAGGTCGAAGAAAAGGTGAAGGAAAAGATTGTGGATGAAGTCGGCCGAAAACTGCTCGGCACGCCGCCGGCACAACCAGGCGAGCAGACCGGCCAGCAGCCGGCGCCGGCGGAACCGGTCCGGCAGCTCCTCAAGGGCCTCTTCGGACAATAAAAAAGATGACCAGCGAATCAAGCCGTTACCTGGGCCAAGACAAGGAGCCGTTTCTTACCTGGCTGTGGCGCAAGCCCTCTGCCGACGAACCCCGTTCGACCCGGAAGCTGCGAACCCTGTGCCGCATCGTTGCCATCTTTGTCCGTGAATTCGACCGGGACGCCATCCCCTTGCGGGCCAGCGCCCTTACCTTCACCATCATCCTTTCCATGGTGCCGGTGCTGGCCCTTTCCACCGCAGTCCTCAAAGGGCTGGGCGCCGGCAACCAGATGCGGGTGGCGGCCTACCAGTTCATCGAAACCCTGGATACCCCCACCGACAGCGCCCCTCCCCCCGCCGCCCAACGGCAGCGGCAAAAACCCGCCAAAGAAAACAGCGCCACCGCGCCGACACCCGCCGCACCACCGCAATCCCTGACCAGTCATCTCAAAAAGGCGGTGGACACGATCTTTGATTATGTAGACAAAACCAACTTCGCCACCCTGGGCATCTTCGGCATCGCCGGCCTCTTCTTCACGGTGATTTCAGTGCTCGGCACCATCGAACAGGCGATGAACGCGGTCTGGCAGGCGGAGAGCGGCCGCGCCTGGGGCCGCAAGGTGATGGACTACCTGGCCCTGATGCTGCTCCTGCCGCTGGCGGTCAACATCGGCGTGGCCACAATGGCCGCCCTGCAGAGCGAAACCACTCTCAACATTCTCCGGCACACCTTTCCGGCGGCCTGGGCCGGCCCCCTCCTGATCCGCTTGCTGAGCTATTCCTTCCTGGTGATGACCCTCGTGATCCTGTACCGCTTTCTGCCAAACACCCGGGTGCCGCTGCTGCCGGCCATGGTTGGCGCACTGGTGGGCGGCATCGGCTGGCTCACCATCCAGTCGGTCTATATCAGCCTGCAGATCGGGGTGGCCAGGTACAACGCCATCTACGGCTCTTTTGCCACCCTGCCGCTCTTCTTTCTCTGGATCTACATCGGCTGGATGGTTTTCCTGGCCGGCGCCGAAGTTGCCTTTGCCGTCCACGTCCGCCACCGCTACCGGCCGAAGCACGTCGACAAACCCCTGACCCCACGGGCCGAGTTGGCCCTGACCTACGATCTGCTGGCCCTGATCTTGGAAAATTTCCGCAACCGCCAGCCCACCGGACTTGGAGAACTCAATCAAAAACTGGACGCCCCTGATCCCGCCATCAACACCGTCCTGCGCAAACTCCGCGCCGCCGGGCTGGTACAGACCGTGGAGGGCGAAGACACCGCCTACCTGCCCGGCACCTCGGCCGACCGCATCTCCGCCGCCGAGGTACTGGAAGTCATTCTCGGCACCGACGGGCCAACAACACCTGGCGGCAACCTCGCCACCCAGGCTCTGAACGACGCCAGCGCCTCCCTGGCCGATCGGACCATGGCCACCCAGGCGCACGATCCGGGAACACGACCGACCCCGCCCTGAACCACAAACTCGCCGGGAACAAAAACCGGAGATAACTATCCAGCTTGGGACGAAAAGTGATCAAATCGCCCCGACGCTGTAACTATTCAGCAGTGCCGCAGATGCGCGAAAGATGCCTGGCCGCTATACAAGAGGTATGCGGGCAGGCCGATGACAAAGCAGATGCGGTGCTGCTGGATAGTTACAACCGGAGATGACAATCCTGCCGCCACCTCCGGTTCCCTTCCCGCATCAACCGCCAACCGCTCAGTCCGCCGCATGCCGGGCAAGATATTCGGCCACGCCCTCTGCGGTGGGGGCCATGGCGTCCTCGCCGGGCCGCCAGTTTGCCGGACAGACATCACCGTGCTCCTCGTAAAACTGCAGGGCGTCAACCATCCGGATTGCCTCGTCCACATTACGACCCAAGGGCAGATCGTTGACCACCGCGTGCCGGACAACCCCCTTCTTGTCGATAAGGAAAAGCCCCCGCAGGGCGATGCCGTCCGGCAGCAGGACGCCGTAGGATTCGGCAATGGACTTGCTCAGATCCGCCACCAACGGAAACTGGACGTTACCAATGCCGCCCTCCTTCACCGGGGTATTCTTCCAGGCCAGGTGGGAAAAATGGGAATCGACGGAAACGCCGATCAACTCGCAGTTCCTCTTTTTAAATTCTTCCAGGGCACGATTGAAGGCCAGGATTTCCGACGGACAGACAAAGGTAAAATCCAGCGGATAAAAAAAGAGCAGCACGTATTTGCCCCGCATATCGGACAGGGTCAATTCGGCAAAGGAGTTGTCGGGCATCACCGCCTGAGCGCTGAAATTGGGGGCTTCCTTGGTAACCAGGGTGCACATGGTTTTTCCTCCTACTTGGGTATTCTCGCCAGCCGCGCGTCACAGCGCCGCCGGTCAGGGATGGACAAAAATTTAGCCGTTGGTGGCGGCGCGGCCGGCTTCGGTAATTGTATACTTGCAACGAACCGGCGAATCGACCAGCCCCTTCTTTTTAAGGGCGGTCAGTTTGCAACTCACCGATTTGCTCTCCAGGCCGCTGGCGGCGGCAATCTCCTTGCTTCCGCAAGGCTCTCCCAGACCGGCCAAGGCGTTGAGAATCTTCTTCTGTTCGTCGCTCAGACCACTTTTACAGCCACAACCTTTTGTAGCACAACCCATGTCTTTTCCTCCATTTATTTGTTGAGGTATCCTTTGCAATAATCGCCCGCCGGGACTCCCCGGCGAAAACCCTCAGGACTCTTCCCAGCCACCATCCCGTCGGTGGTGCGCTTCCCTTTCCCGCTCCGCCTCCAGACGAATCTTGTAGGCACAGTCCTGGATCACGCCATAAAGCAGGCGGCAGCCGTCATCGACGGCAACCGCCTGACCTTGATCAGCAATGATCAGCATTTCGCGGGCCAGTTGCAGAACTCGAAGGATGTTGGCATCATCGTCACGCATGGCCGAGAACCATTACAAAAGACGTGCCAGTGATGCCAAATGCTTTCTTAATGCAAAGATATCAGCAGATTACCTAAAAAAAAGGCCACGTCGGTTACGCCGCTGCAGTGTCTCATTTTTTTGACACATCGAGACACTGCGGCGGCTCGCCACCCCAAGCGGCAACCTCACGGCAACAGCATATTTCCCTGTAAAAACAATGGATAGCAAAAATGACCGCCACGACGGCGGCGGAAAATGAAACAGAACGAGACAAGGAGACAGCAGCGAGACACTCCCGCGAATCACCCCAGGGGCTGCCGAGCCAGAAACCGGTACAGGGTCGCCCTGCCCACCCCCAGGCGACGGGCCGCCTGCAGCCGATTGCCGCCAGTGGCCACCAGGGCCTCACGCACTGCGGCAGCAGTAAGCTTGCCGCGCCGCCGGACAAGGGATCCCGGCACCTTGACCGACCGCGACGCGGCCGTCAGCAGGTGGGGTGGCAGATGGTCGGGCCGCAATACCTCTTCCCGGCAATGCACCAGGGCATAACGGACAGCATTCTGCAACTCGCGCACATTGCCCGGCCAGGAATAGGCCAACAATCGATCCATGGCCTCGGCGCTGATCACCACCTTCTCCTGTCGCCCTTCCTCTTCCAGGGTCCGCTGCAGGAAACGGCGGGCGAGCAAGGGAATGTCGCCGGGCCGGTCGCGTAATGGCGGCAGAGCGAGCGGCACGACACAGAGCCGATAATAAAGATCCTCACGGAACCGTCCGGCGGCGATTTCGGCCCGCAGATCCTTGTGGGTCGCCGAAACCACTCGCACATCAACCCGGATCATCTCCTCGCCACCCACTCGATGGAAGGTGCCATCCTGCAAAACCCGCAAGAGTTTGACCTGCATGGCCGACGAAATATCACCGATCTCGTCAAGGAAGAGGGTGCCACCGTCCGCCAGCTCGAAACGGCCCTTCTTATCGCGCACCGCTCCGGTGAAGGCGCCTTTGACATGGCCGAAAAGTTCGGTCTCCAGCAGATGTTCCGGCAGCGCGCCGCAGTTGACCGGCACGAAAAGCTTATCGGCCCGCCGGCCTTGATTGTGAATGGCCGCCGCCACCAGCTCCTTGCCGGTGCCGGACTCGCCTTCCAGCAGCACCGAAACCCTGCTGTCGGCCAAATCGGTGATGGCGCGAAAAAGTTCCACCATCTTGGCATCACAGCCGATGATGCCGGCAAACGATTCCCCCTCGCCCAGCCGACTGGCCAAATCATGTTCGCGGGTGACATCGCGGAAGGAGGCGACCACCCCGACGAGAACGCCAAAAAAATCACGCATGCCAACCACGTTCATTTCAAGATGGCGGCTTTCGCCGGATTTTGCCTGCAGCACCAGCGGATATGGCCTGTCCGGCAAGGTCGGCTCACCGGCCCCGGGTTCACAGAAAGAACATTTGCTCTTACAGAACCGGTCCGGAAACACCGTATGACAATCGCGCCCCAAAACATCCCGCCGGGCAAGACCGGTGATCCGCTCGGCGGCCCGATTGAAAAAAAAGATCCGCCGCTGGCGATCATGCGCAAGAATTCCCTCGTGCAGATTGTCCATCACCAACTCCGCACTCCGTCGCGCCTGGATCAACGCGTCCAGGTAGCCCTGGTCCAGAAGGTCACGCACCAACCCCCGGAGCCGCCGCCGCAAGACCTCGCAGGCGGGGCGGTCATACTCGCCGTTCGGGGTGCGCCCCGGATCGGCCACCTGCCAGGCAACCGCCGCCGGGTTTCCCGGCAGAGGCGAAAACAGGGTCTCCGGGCCGTCGACAAAATGAATCACCAGATCATAAGACGTAAGATCGGCCCCATGGAAATCATGCACCGTGGCCGGCCACTCCTCGCCCAGTGCCTCCACCACCCGGGCCGCTTCCCGATCAGGCCTGCCGGCGGCCACCTGGGCCCGCACCCCGGCCGCGCCAAGGGAGAGCAAGGCGGCCAGGGCAAGCACTGGCTTGAGCGGAGACCCGGCGCTGGCAAAGAGAATGCTCTTCATAATCCCTAAAAACCTTCAAAAGGACAGTAATGGCCTTGCGGCCGGGCTTGGCTTCGGTGCAACATCCCACAGAACAAAAGAAGAGTTGGCCGGTGAAGTCAACCCATTTTTGAATCTTGCCCTACCCCGCAAAGTGCAAAAGGCGCGTAAAGGTGGCAAAACCGGCCAGCCCGGACACACGTCCCGTCCGCCCCCACAGCGCGACAGGAAGGGCACCCCCCCGAACGCAACGGCACAATACATTTTACCGCACCGAGGCAGGCTGCCAGCAAAAAACCGCTTACCTGGTTCACGCAAGACAAAACAATGCCGTCCATGCTAATATGACAGGGATTGATCCGCCCGCCAGACAACGATCCCTTCCGGAGCACCCGACCCTGCCGATGCATGATTTACGCAACAGCCGCATCCTCGTCGTTGACGACACCGATTTCAACCGGCTCGTCCTCGCCACCATCCTGGAAAAAGACTATACCATCACCACCTCCGCCGACGGCCCCGGGGCAATTGCCCACGCCCAAAACGACCCACCGCCCGACCTGATCCTGCTCGACATCATGATGCCGGGCATGGATGGCTTCGAGGTGTGCCGGCGCCTCAAGGAAAACAAAACGACCAGGGAAATCCCCATTATCTTCATCACCGCCCTCAAAGGCGCCGAACACACCTCAAAGGGCTTCAGTCTTGGCGCCGTGGACTATATCACCAAGCCATTCGACGACACGGAAATCCTCGCCCGGGTCAAAACCCACCTCACCCTGCGCAAGGCCCAGGAATCACTCAAACAGCAGAACACCCTTCTGCAGCGCACCATCGCAAAACAAATCCTCAGCATCAGCCTGGCCAAACACATCATGACGCTGGTCAACGGCACCCCGCCCCGCTACATCCTTCTCCCCGACGACCAGGCCATCCAGATTGAAGCGCTCACCGCCCCTTGCAATGCCGAGGGCGGCGACCACTACTTCGTCCGCGCCCTGCCGCCGGACCCGGCACACCCCGAGGGAAGAACGGTGTTCAGCATCAAGGATCAGTCGGGCCACGAGGTGGAATGCATCCTGCGCAGCATCCTCACCGACCTGGCCCACAACGCCCTCCTGAGCAAAGGAAACGGTTCCCTGGCCGAAACGGTCAATCACCTGAACAGCTCCATCTGCGCCACCGGCTTCTTTGCCGACGACGCCTTTTGCACGGCGATGACCGCCGAACTGGACCACGCCACCCGCACCCTCCGCTTTGTCTCGGCCGGCCACCCGCCTTTCCTGCTCATCCGCGGCACCACGGTTGAAAGCCTGCCCCGCCAAAACGATCCAGGCAGCAACCTGCCCCTCATCGCCTTGCGCGATACCCGATACCTGGCCGGCGAGACAACACTTGCCCCGGGCGACCGACTGCTCTTTTACACCGACGGCCTTACCGAGATGCCCCTGCGCAACCGGCAACGAGTCCTCGACCGCCGCGATCTTGAGAAACTGGTCGGCGAGCTGATCGCGAAACAGCCAGAAATGACACTCCACGCCCTGGTCAGTGACCTGCTCACCACCGTGGCCGACCTGAGCGACGAGCAGGTCCACCCCTTTGTCGCCAACAGTTCAGCGGACGACGTCTCCCTGCTCGGAGTGGAGCTCCAAGACTGGCGCCAGTATGAGGAACGATCCATCCAGCCGGTCGACATCGCCGATCTGGACCGACACACTGCCGATTTGTACGAAACCCTGGCGCCAGAACTCCTGAAACGCGGCTTTGCCGATCCCGAGATGCGGATCAACACGACGCTTGCCGAGGCTCTGATCAATGCCTGGAAACACGGCAACAAGATGCAGCCCAACAAGACGGTGACCATTCGCTGGCGTTTCGGCAACGATCTGGTTCTGGAAGTGATCGACCAGGGGGACGGTTTTGATCCGGAGGCCCTCCCCGACCCGACCAACGAAGCGAACATCACCAAAACGGCCGGGCGCGGCATTTTCATAATCCGAACCTTGGCAAGCTTTCTGAGCTGGCGGCACGGAGGCCGCCAAATGGTCGTAGCCTTTGAAAAAAATCCCGGCGCAACGCAAAAAAAGCTGCCCACGGAAACGTCGCGGTTGATTGATCTTTGGTAATATGAGTATAGTTATTACGCTGACTAACATGGCGAGATCATTGCCAAGCTCACGACCACCTTCATGAAAGGACTTTACCATGGAATGCGAAGTAATCCGGCAAGGCGATACCGTCCGATTCCAACTCGCGGGCAAGTTAGACGAAAAGGGCGCGGAACTCCTCAAACAGCAGTTCAACAGCTTGCCGTTGCGTCAGATTCGCGAACTGACCATCGATATGACGTCCTGTAGCTATATCGGCAGCTCCGGCATCGGCAAGCTGCTGCTGTTTTACAAACACCTGGCCGGCCACGACGGGAGGCTGCACCTGGAAAACGTCCCGGTCGCCACCTTCCAGCTCCTCAAAGAACTCAAACTGGACACCCTGTTCAAAATCACATCCGCTTGACCCGGCCCGGGGGCACCCTCAAATTCACAGAGCAAAACCATGCGCTGGCACACCCTCAACATCAATCAGAAAATCACGGCCGGCTTCGGCTCGATTTTAGCGCTCTTCATCTGCACCGGCCTGCTCAATTTTTTCGGTGTCGACCACATCATTGGCAATGCCGCAAAAATCATCGACGGCAACCGCCTGGACAGCGTCCTCTCGCAACGCGAAGTGGACCACCTCAACTGGGTCAACCAGGTCAACGCCCTGCTCACCGACGACACGGTCACCACCCTCACCATAGAGACCGACGACCACAAATGTGGTTTCGGCAAATGGCTCTACGGTGAAGGCCGCGCCATTGCGGAGCGGCAGGTTGCAACCCTGACGCCGCTACTCAAACAGATCGAAAAGCCGCACCACGCCCTGCATCAGTCGGCCATTGCCATCGCGGATCTGTTCAGGCCCGCCGACCTGGAATTGAGCGCTTTTCTCCACGACAAGAAAATCGATCATCTGGCCTGGATGCACCGGGTCAAGGACGCCTTTCTCGACCCCGCCAGCACCGCCATCGCCGTCCAGATGGACCCCACCAGATGCAGCCTCGGCCAGTGGCTTTATTCCACCAAGGTTGACGCTCTGAGAGACAATGACCCCGAATTCGCCCGCCTCTGGACGTCGATCATCGAGCCCCACAAAGCCCTGCACGAGAACGCCCGCCAGATCAACACTCTGCTGGCCTCAGGCAAGCGCAAGGAGGCCATGGCCTACTACAACGACAACACCCGCCCCCGGGCCGACCAGACCCTCGCGGCCCTCGACACAATGATGGCGTGGCAGGATCAACAGGTCAAAGGCTTCCAGGCCGCCAATGCTATCTATGCTTCGCAAACCCTGCCCGCCCTCCGTGAGGTCCAGGCGACCCTGAAACAGATTCGCACCACGGCCAAGAACAGCATCATGACCGAGACGGCCATGCTCTCCTCGGCTACCGCCACCAAGTATTCGGTGGCCACCACCACTCTTGCCGCAGTGGTCATCGGCATGTTCATGTCATTTTTCATTGCCACCAGCCTCACCAAGGCTCTGGCGACAATCACCGCCACCATCCACGACAGTGCCGCCAAGGTTACCAAGGCGGCCAAAGGCATCGCCAACGGCAGCGAGCTCTTCTCCGACAAAGCGACCCATCAAGCGGCGGCTGCGGAAGAAACCGCCGCCACTCTGGCGGACATGGAGGAGATGGGCACGACAACCGCCAAGCTCACCGCCGACTCCGGCAAGCTGATGAACGAAAACATCGAAAAATCGGCCATGTCGGTGCAGGCCTTGGTCCGCCTTACCCAAAACATGTCCCAGATCGAGCAGGACAGCGACCGCATCAGCCATATCATCACCACCATTGGCAGCATCGCCTTCCAGACCAACCTGCTGGCCCTGAATGCCGCAGTGGAGGCGGCCCGGGCCGGCGAGGCCGGAGCCGGCTTTGCGGTAGTGGCCGGCGAGGTCAAAAATCTGGCCATGCGCACCGGTGAGGCGGCCCAGAATACCCAACAGCTCCTGGAGACGACGGTGGAAAGAATCACCCAGGGCACCCAGTCCCTCCAGAGAATCAACGCCGATTTTGACGGCATCATCGAGTCGGCCACCACCATCGGCGAAAAAACCGCGTCAATTACCGAGGCCACGGCAAATCTTTCTCGCCGTATTCAGCAGATCAACGAGACCGTCAACGAATCCAACGAGGCGGCCCGCCAGATCGCCGCCACGGCAGAGGAATCTGCAGCCTCGTCCGAAGCCCTCATGGACCAGGCCAACGAATTGGAGCTGGTTGTCGCCGAGCTGATCCAGATCGTTCACGGCAAGGGCCGCGCCATGCAACCGCGGCAAGGAACACGACCTGCTCTGGGCCACGGAACAACGGCCGAGGAGTAGCGCACCCTCCCTTTTCTCCCTGTTTCCGCCCCATATTGCACTTACCGGTCCCGTGTTGTGGCAAACATGATCCACGGGATTTTTTCCGTTACGCGCGATGGACCACCCAAAGCGAACCGGACCACCTACGAATGGCGCAACAAGTCGCCATTCTCACCCGAAAAGAAAATCATGGCACAGGTCACACTCCACGGAATCACCTTGAGCTTCGGCGGCCCGCCACTGCTGGACTCCGTTGATCTCCAGATCGAGGCGGGGGAACGCCTCTGCCTGGTCGGCCGCAACGGTGAAGGCAAATCCACCCTGATGCAGGTGATCAGCGGCGAACTCCAGCCCGATGGCGGCGAAATCACCCTCCAGCAAGGCCTGCGGATCAGCCGCCTTGAGCAGGAAGTGCCACCGGCCACGGCTGCGTCGGTGTTCGATGTCGTGGCGAGCGGCCTGGGGCCACTGATGTCCCTGGTGGCCGACTACCATCGCCTGGGCCTGGAACTCGCCACGAACGGTGACGACAGAACCATGGCCGAATTCGAGCGCGTGCAGCACGCCATGGAGAGCGCCAATGGCTGGCTGGCTCAGCAACGGGTGGAAACAGTGCTCAGCCGCCTGCAGCTCCCCCCCGACACCCCCTTCGCAAACCTCTCCGGAGGCTTTAAACGCCGCGCCCTGCTGGGGAAAGCGCTGGTTGCCGATCCCGACCTGCTGCTGCTCGATGAACCCACCAACCATCTCGACATCGAATCCATCCGCTGGTTGGAGGAATTCCTCCTCGACTTCGACGGCGCCCTGCTGTTCGTCACCCATGACCGCACCCTCCTCCGCGCCCTGGCCACCCGGATCATCGAACTGGACCGCGGCCGCCTCACCAGCTGGCCCGGCGACTACGCAACCTTCCTGCGCCGCAAACAGGAGGCCCAGGAAGTCGAACTGACCCAGCAAAACCGCTTCGACAAAAAGTTGGCTCAGGAGGAAATCTGGATCCGCAAGGGTATCAAGGCACGCCGGACCAGAAACGAGGGTCGGGTCCGGGAGCTGCAGGAATTACGCCGACAACGGAGTGCCCGCCGCCACCAACCCGGCACGGTCCGGATGGCCACCCAGGAGATGGAAAAATCCGGCAAACTGGTCATCGATGCCCACGGGGTGAGCTACTCCTACCAGCATCGTCCGATCATCAATGGCCTCACCACCACCATCCTCCGGGGCGACCGAGTGGGAATCATCGGCCCCAACGGGGTCGGCAAAACAACCCTGCTGCGGATCCTGCTCGGCCAACTGCCGCCGGACCAGGGGACCATCCGCCTCGGCACCCGCCTTGAAATCGCCTACTTTGATCAACATCGCGCCCAGCTCGACGAGGAACGCTCGGTCCAGGACAATGTCGCTGACGGCAACGACCAAGTGACGGTGAACGGCCGCCCGCGCCACATCATCGGGTACCTGCAGGACTTTCTTTTTGCCCCGGATCGCGCCCGCAGTCCGGTCAAGATCCTCTCCGGCGGCGAACGCAACCGCTTGCTGCTGGCCAAACTTTTCACCAAGCCCTCCAACCTCCTGATTCTCGACGAGCCCACCAATGATCTCGACATCGAAACTCTGGAGCTGCTGGAGGAACTGCTGCTCGAATACTCCGGCACCATCCTCCTGGTCAGTCACGACCGGACCTTCCTGAACAATGTGGTGACCAGCACCCTCGTTTTCGAGGGGGACGGCCGGATCGCCGAGTATGCCGGAGACTATGACGACTGGCAGGCCCAACGCCCAACACCGGCCGCCACAACCGGCCTCCCCAAAAAACCGGCGCCCACACCTAGAAAAGATAAACCCCAGGCCGACAAAAGCAAACGCAAGCTCAGCTACAAGGAAGCCAAAGAACTGGAAACCCTGCCGGAAAACATCGAAGCGATGGAGCGGGAACAGGACCAACTCCATGCCACCCTGGCCGACCCGGAATTCCACCGCCGGAACGACGTCGAGGCTGTCAATGCCGCCGGAAATCGCCTGGCAGCCTTGGAAAAAGAGCTGGCAGCGGCATATGCCCGCTGGGAAGAACTGGAAGATGCCGGCCGCTGAAGGGAGCATCGGCCGCCTTTTTTGCTTGTTCTTTCCATAAAGCCGATTAGTATATAAGCGTTTATTTAAATTTCCGCATCTTGTCCTTTTAATGTGCTCGGCGCATTTCCACATCAACCCATACGGGACACAGCGTCTGGTAATCGATGATCCTGCAAATCGCCTCCATCATCATGGTGCTTCTCGGCATCGCCCTGCTGGCCAGCGCCCTCTTTCCCGTCCACAAAATCTGCCGCGACGACGGCCAGCAACGATCCGGCTGGAACACCCTCTATTTCCTGATCTTCTTCTTCATCGGCGGCTACGTCACCTTCTCCTACATCCTGTTGAACGAAACCGTATCCATCGACCATTTCGTGGTCGCCCTGATCCTCTTTGGCGGCAGCCTCTTCGTAATCATCGTCGTCCGCATGAGCGGCGCCACCATCAGCAACGTCAAACGGATCGCCGCCCTGGAGCGCCACAACGCTCTCCACGATGACCTCACCGATCTGCCCAACCGGGCGCTCCTCCACGAACGGATCAAACAATCGATCCTCCATGCCAAACGGGATTTTGAGCCCCTGGCTATTCTGGTTATGGATCTGGATCGATTCAAGGAGATCAACGACGCCCTGGGCCACCATTACGGCGACTTTCTCCTGCAGAAAGTCGCCATACGCCTGCTGACGGTAATCCGTGAATCGGACACCCTGGCCCGGTTGGGGGGCGACGAATTTGCCGTGGTTTTGCCATCGGTGGACCTGGAGCAGGCCAAGATCATCGCCAGTAAGATCTCCCAGGCCATCCAGATGCCATTCATGATCGAAGGACACAGCCTTACCATTGGCATCAGCATCGGCATCGCCCTGTACCCCACCCACGGCCAGGACAGCGACACCCTGCTCCAGCATGCCGACGTGGCCATGTATACTGCCAAATCATCCGAATCGCACGCCGCGGTCTACGATGTCTCCCAGGACCGGTTCACCCTGAACCGGTTGATGCTCCTTGCCGACCTGCGGGAGGCGATCCGCAAGGAACAGCTGATCCTCCACTACCAGCCCAAGATAAACCTGCGCAACAAACGGATCACCGGGGTCGAGGCCCTGGTCCGCTGGCGCCACCCCGACCTTGACTTCATCCCACCGGACCACTTCATTCCCCTGGCCGAGCAGGGCGGCCTGATCAGGCCCCTCACCCTCTACGTCCTTGAACAAGCGATTCGCCAGCGGGCGGCCTGGCGAGATGCGGGCATCGACATCATCGTTTCGATCAATCTTTCCATCAAGGATCTGCAGGATCTGATGCTGCCCCTGCACATCAAGGAACTGCTGACCAGATGGGACCTTGAGCCCTCCGATTTGATGCTGGAGATCACCGAAAGCAGCATGATGCTTGAGCCGGACCGGACCTTCGAGGTCATCTCCAACCTCCATGCCCTGGGAGTTCAGCTCTCCATCGACGACTTCGGCACCGGCTATTCCTCTCTTGCCTACCTGAAGCAGTTGCCCGCCGAAGAGATAAAAATCGACAAATCCTTTGTCATGAACATGACCAAGGATGAAAACGATGCGGTGATTGTCCGGGCCACCATCGATCTGGCCAAGAACCTGGGCCTCAAGGTGATTGCCGAAGGAGTGGAGACGGCGGAAATTATGATGCAACTGCAGGATCTGGGGTGTGATCTCGCGCAGGGCCACTACATCTGCCGGCCGCTGCCGGCCAATGAATTGCGGCAGTGGCTGGCCACGTCTCCCTACGCCGCCCCCGCGCCCTGAGTCCCCGACACAAGGCCCCGTCAGACGGAGAAGTACATGGAAATCATTCTCATCGTCGCCATGGCCGCCAACCGGGTCATCGGCCACGACAACGACATCCCCTGGCGCATTCCCGGTGAGCAGCGCCGCTTCAAGGAGATCACCTGGGGGCATACCCTGGTGATGGGCCGCCTGACCTACCAGTCCATCGGCCGGCCGTTGCCGGGCCGCAGAACCGTGATCATCACCCGCCAGAACGATTACCGGGAGCCCGGCTGCACCGTGGTCCACAGCCTTGCGGAAGCCCTGCGGGCCTGCGCGGATGCGGAAAAAGTCTTCATCGCCGGCGGCGGCGAGATTTTCACCCAGAGCCTGGCGCTGGCCGACGCCATCTACCTCACCACCCTGCACCGTGAGGTGGCCGGAGATATCTATTTCCCGGAGTTTTCAGAAGCGGATTTTGCCAAGGAACACGAGGAGGTGGTGCGCAACGAGGAAGAGCCGTACACCTTTGCCGTCTACCGACGACGCTCCTGACCCTTGCTGAGCAAGCAATGGGTTTCCGGGGGGCGCTTTCCTGCGAGCCGATTTTTGAAATCAGGGAGCGGGTGTAAAAATACCGCGATTCGCTGGCAATCAGAAGAAACCTGAACCCATGACACAAGAAGGCCCGGGCGGAACTCATCCGCCCGGGCCTTCTTGCGTTGCAGGTACCGCCGGCCGAATCAGGCGCGGGTAAGGGGCCGGTACTTGATGCGGTGGGGCTGGTCGGCCTCGGCACCCAACCGCTGTTTGCGGTCCGCCTCATATTCGGAATAGTTGCCGTCGTACCAGACCACCTTGCTGTCGCCCTCAAAGGCGAGGATGTGGGTGGCGATGCGGTCGAGGAACCAGCGGTCATGGCTGATCACCACCGCGCAGCCGGCAAAATTCTCCAGCGCCTCTTCGAGCGCCCGCAGGGTGTTGACGTCAAGATCGTTGGTGGGCTCGTCGAGCAGAATGACGTTGGCGCCGGACTTGAGCATCTGGGCCAGATGCACCCGGTTGCGCTGACCGCCGGAGAGCAGCCCGACCTTCTTCTGCTGCTCGGTGCCGGAGAAGTTGAAGCGGGCCACGTAGGCCCGGGAGTTGACCTCGCGGTTGCCGAGCTGGAGAACGTCCTGCCCGTCCGAGATAACCTCCCAGATGGTTTTTTCCGGATCCAGGGAGTCACGGCTCTGATCCACATAGGCAAGCGTCACCGTCTCGCCGGTGCGGAAGGTGCCGCCGTCGGGCTGCTCCTGGCCGGTGATCATCTTGAACAGAGTGGTCTTGCCGGCACCGTTGGGGCCAATGACCCCGACAATGCCGCCTGGCGGCAGACTGAAGGTCATGTCTTCCACCAGCAGCCGGTCGCCAAAACCCTTGCGGACCCCTTGCGCCTCGATGACCAGATTGCCGAGCCGGGGACCAGGCGGGATGAAGATCTCAAGATCCCGGCCCTGCTTCTCGCTCTCTTCGGCAAGCAGCTTTTCGTAAGCGGTGATCCTCGCCTTGGCCTTGGCGTGTCGGCCCTTGGGCGACATGCGAATCCACTCAAGCTCCCGCTGCAGGGTTTTCTGCCGGTCGCTCTCCTGCTTCTCCTCCTGGGCGAGGCGCTTTTCCTTCTGCTCGAGCCACGAGGAGTAGTTGCCCTTCCAGGGAATGCCCTGGCCCCGATCAAGTTCCAGGATCCAGCCGGCAACATTGTCGAGGAAGTAACGGTCATGGGTCACGGCGATGACCGTGCCCTCATAGCGTTGCAGGTGTTGCTCAAGCCAGGCCACTGTTTCGGCATCCAGATGGTTGGTGGGCTCGTCAAGGAGAAGAATGTCGGGCTTTTTGAGCAGCAACCGGCACAACGCCACCCGCCGCTTTTCGCCGCCGGAGAGCACCTTGATCTCCGTGTCGCCCTCGGGGCAGCGCAGGGCGTCCATGGCCATCTCCAGGCGGCTATCCAGGTCCCAGGCGTCAAGGGCGTCAAGCTTTTCCTGCACCTCGCCCTGGCGGGCGATGAGCTTGTCCATCTCATCGTCGCTCATCGGCTCGGCAAACTTCATATTGATCGTCTCGAACTCGGCAAGCAGGTCCACGGTTTCCTGCACCCCTTCCTCAACAATCTGCCGCACCGTCTTGCCCTCATCGAGCGCCGGCTCCTGCTCGAGATAGCCCACGGTGTAGCCGGGCGAAAGAGTGATCTTGCCGTTGTAATCGGTGTCGACGCCGGCGAGAATGCGGAGCAGCGAACTCTTTCCCGAACCGTTCAGACCCAGCACACCGATCTTGGCGCCGTAAAAATAAGAAAGGCTGATATCCTTCAGCACAGGTTTCTTGTTGTAAAACTTGCTCACCCGAATCATCGAGTAGATGATCTTATTCGGTTCGTTATTGCTGGCCATACGCCCTTTGCTCCTGGTACGGATAAGTTTTTAAAACAGGGGGTCTCCCGAAAAAATCGACCGAGACATTAAGCCCAAAAAATGTATCACGGGCGGCTGAAAAAGCAAGTGATACCTCGGGGCGGCGCACTGCCGGAGTCAGGCAACCAACGGCCTGAACAAGGGTGCGGGAACCCAGCCGGCTGGCGGCTGGAGGACGGCGGAGGAACAATTACCATTTGACTTTTTAATTTTTCCTCACTATTTGTACGGATTGGGGGTCTCTTGGCACCCTCCGGAACTTTGTCGGCGCAATGCAGCATCATACGGTATTTCACCTCTGGGAGGATTTTCTGATGAGCCAGAACACACCGTTTGTCGAGCGCAGGAAACATGACCGCTTTCAGGTAACCACCGCCGCCGCCTTTGCCGTTCTTACGAAAAGGTCGGGGTTGATCACCGAAATCAGCCTGGACGGGATGACCCTCCACTATATCGACCGCAAGTCAACGCCGGAAGAGAATCGCCATCTCGACATCGTGGTCGATGCCCCTTTTTGCAGCGAAACCTCCTTCTGCCTCAAAGGCCTGCCTTTTCGTGCGGTTTCCGATTCCTCCTTCCCCAAAAACCTGCCGGACAGCTCGCCCAGTGTCAAACGGCTCGGCATCCAGTTCGCCCCATTGACGCCCGCGCAGCAGACAGCGCTGCAGTGCTTCATCGATCACCTCGGCGAAGAAAGGCAGCCGGTTGCGGCCATGGCCGCCGGGTAAACGCTGGGCGAACAAGCCCGCGACCAAGCATCCAGCAAACACGACGTCTTTATCCGGCCGCGACCCTGTTGCGGCCTTCTTTTTTTGCCCTGTAAAGCGCCTGATCCGCCGCCTTGAGCACCTGGCCCGGCGCACTCTGGCGCGTCGATGACGGGCTGGCCACGCCGACACTGACCGTCACCGAAACCTTGCGGCCGTCACCGCCACGCCCCCTCTTTTTCTTGCCCTTTGCACCGGGGCGCCGGTCACCACGCAGCTTGAAACCACTGGCCGCAACAGTTTCCCGCAGCTGTTCCAGGTAGGGGCGCGCCTCATCCACCGACCGGCCAGGAAAGAGGATGGTGAACTCCTCGCCGCCATAGCGAAAGGCCTTGCCGCCCCCTCCGACCCGAGCAAACTTGCCGGCCACCATCCGCAGCACCTGATCACCCACGTCGTGACCGTAGGTGTCGTTGAATTTCTTGAAAAAATCAATATCCACCATGGCCACCGCATAGCGGTTGCCCAACTTCAGCAAAGCCTCCTCAAGGGCACGGCGCCCGGGCAGGCCGGTGAGTTCATCGCGAAAGGCCATACCGTGGGCCGACTCAATGACGCCGACAATGAGCACCAGGCCGGCGGTGGTGAAATAGAGGGAGGCAGTCGCATGAACCTGCCCGGCGGCCAGCCCCATGAACACAGCGGCGCCAGCCCAGAGAAAGCTGTTTTCCATGGCGGTTCGCCGCCGGAGATATCCGAACAGGACAAGCAAAAAACCCAAAACAAAGGCACCGAGGGCCGGTTGGGAGAGCGGCAAAGAGATTTGCGCCGGCAGGCGCAAGGGCGCCCAGCCGAGCCAGGCGTGGAGGAGTTCAGGACGCCAAAAATGAACGGCGGCCACGCCCACCGGCTGCAGCCCCAGCACGATGAGCCGCATCACCCCCCGGCCGGTGGCGAACCCCCGCTCGGTCATCAGGGTAAAATAAGCCAGATTGAGGGGCAGCAGCACCCCGGCGGCATTGATGATCAGGCCATGGTGGCCGGCGGCCAAGGGCAGGATGAGCAGCCGCTCCACGGTAAACAGGGCCAGCAGGGAAAAAACCAGCTTGCTGCGATTAAACCGCCAGCCGAGAAGGATCCCCCCCCCGGCCACTCCATAGGGCGCCAAGGCCAGCAGGGCCGGCGGCCACTGCCCACTCCAACCGTGCATCACCACGAACACCGCCCCAAACAACAACAATCCACCAGGCATCCAAAACCGCAATATGCCCCGTGTCAAGACCGCCACCATCGCCAATATCCCCCCCCATGCGCGCTGCCGCCGAAGCACATACGCCCGGCTTTAACCGGGCATCATACCACAACCTCGTGAACCCGTTCATCTCTTTCAGCGTGCCAGCCCCAATGACCGGAAGGCATTTTGCTGAAACCCTGACGGCATGAGCACAATGCAACCACGAACCTATTTAAATGACTCGCAAATGGCTCTTTGCTCGTGGAGTTTTCAATTCACTTTGCCGCCCGGCGCGGCATTCGCTGGCGTCCCGGCGGCTTTACCAATAACTCCTTGATATCGCAGTAAGATTATCAAAATCGTTCCTCCCGCGCATCCGCACCTCTCTCGACGCGCACAGATGCAGATTTTTTACAGCCAGCGCCCACAATTACCCAAATAAACCCATATTTTCCGCTTTTCTTTTGGGTTTTTTTAGGTATCATGCTCCACATGAATAGAACAAACGAAGCGCCGGGGCTCATCATTACCCCCCAAATCCTCTCCCTGGTGGCAGGGCTGGATGAATTCAAAGGCCAATGGCTCACCTTGGGAAACCTGCCGCCGCTCCGCCTCTCGGCCTTGGAACAACAAGCCCAGACCAGCGCTGCGGCCGCCTGGTTCCGCCGCAACAACGCCGAAAAGCCCCCGGCCAAGGAAGTCGCCGCCCACACCAAGGTTCGGCGGCTGCTCGGCACCTCCTTCGCTGGGATCCCTTTCACCCAGCACCACATCAAACAGCTGCACCGGGTGCTGGCCCCAGCCGGCGGCGCCACCCCGGGAGGAGAATACCGCCGGGAAGAGGCCGAAGCAATCGGTCGTCGCATGCACCATCTGGTCACCTGGGTCGACGACACCCTGGCCGCCCGTCAACTTCACCCGCTGCTGGTGATCGGCATCTTTCTCCTGCGGTTTGGCGCCATCCGCCCATTTGCCGAGGATAATCAACGGCTGGCCCACCTGCTGGTGATGCTGCTCTTGCTGAAAAACGATTACGAATTTATCCGTTACCATGCTCTGGAACTGATTTTCGAAGAACAACAGGCTCTCCATGCCCAGGCCATGGCCACGGGGCAGAGCCGTTTAAGCCGGGAAAACATCATCGCCGAGGAATGGCTGGTCGCCTTTTTGCGGATCCTCCATCTGCACAAGGATGCGGTCCGCGCCGCCGTGGCCACGGCGCATGGGGCTTGCAGCCGCCCCGCCCTGGAGCAACAGATCCTCGACCTCCTGCACCGCCACGGCCAGGCCACCAACAAGACCATTCAAGCCGCAACCGGCGCCAGCCGGAACACCATCAAGGCACGGCTCGGCCGGCTGGTGGCAAACGGCGAACTGATCAGGCACGGCCACGGCAAAGGCAGCCGCTATACCCTGGCTGGCCCGGCATGACCGGAGCCATTTTCTCTCCCGGCCTGACAAGACCGGCAGAGAATACTTTTTCCACACACCACAAAACCACGGGAGAACGTAACCATGCAGCTTGACATACCGGTGATCGGCATCCTGCGCGGAATCTCGGCTGATTTTTTCGGCGAGCTGATGCCGGCGGCCTTTGCCGCCGGGCTGCAGGCCATCGAGGTGACCCTCAACACCGACCGGGCCGAGGAGATCATCAAGGCCAACCGGCCGCTGGTGCCGCCGGGAAAGCTCTTGGGAATGGGGACCATCCGCAACCTCGACGAGGCGAAACGGGCGGTGGCGGCCGGGGCGATGTTTCTGGTTACCCCCAACATCGACCAACAGGTCATCGACTACGCCGTCACCCAGCGCATTCCGGTGATCGCCGGAGCGCTCACCCCCAGCGAGGTGTATGCGGCCTGGCGGGCCGGGGCAACGATGATCAAGGTCTTCCCCTGCGGCGCCATGGGCGGCCCGGCATACATCCGCGACCTGCTCGGCCCCTTTGACGACGCGCCGCTGGTGGCGGTGGGCGGGGTTGCCATCGACAATCTTGCCGACTATTTCGCCGCCGGCGCGACAGGCGTCGGGGTCAGCACGGCGCTGTTCGGCAAGAAGGCGCTCGCCGCCCAAGACCTCCAGAAAATCTCCGAAAACATCCGCGCCTTCATTGCCCGTTGCCTTGCCGGGCAAGATCATTTATAATCCCGTGTTCCATCGTTGATTTTGCCGCCGCCGCGGCCGGCACTTATATTTTTTGCAACGTGCAAGGAGAAAACCATGTTCAGACCTGAAATCAAAGTGATTGACTGCACCGTCCGCGACGGCGGGCTGATGAATAAATGGCAGTTTGACGACGACTTTGTCCGCGAGGTGTACCACGCCCTCACCGACGCCGGGGTCGACTATATGGAGATCGGCTACCTGAGCTCGGAGAAGAGCTTTTCCCGCGACGAGGTCGGCCCGTGGAAATTCTGCGCCGAGGCGGATCTGCAGCGGATCATCGGTGATTCGGAAAAGAAGATCAAATTCTCGGCCATGGCCGACATCGGCCGCATCGATTACGACGACATCCTGCCCAAGTCGGAAAGCTCCCTGGACATGATCCGGGTCGCCTGCTACGTCCATCAGGTGGACGCGGCCATCGATCTCGCCCACCACTGCATGGACAAGGGCTACGAGACCACCATCAACCTGATGGCCGTCTCCACCGTGGGCATCCGCGAGCTGGACGAAGCCTTGAACGACCTGGCCAAAAGCCGGGTGCCGGTGATCTACCTGGTGGACAGCTTCGGCGGCTTTTACCAGGAGGATATCGAGACCCTGGCCAAGAAGTACATGGAGGCGCTGCCCGGCAAGACCATCGGCATCCACGCCCACAACAACCAGCAGCTCGCCTTTGCCAACACCATCACCTCGGTGATCGCCGGCATCAACTATCTGGACGCCACCCTCTACGGTATCGGTCGCGGCGCCGGCAACTGCCCCATCGAGCTCTTGCTGTCGTTCCTCAAGAACCCCAAATTCAAGGTGCGGCCGCTGATCAAGGTGATCGAA
>Ga0224496_10000481_pt1 | contig 27590 bp, 25 predicted proteins | sample SF_Jul11_sed_USG_2_FD_168127 | JGI IMG/M metagenome (GOLD analysis project Ga0224496, IMG submission 168127) | Sediment microbial communities from San Francisco Bay, California, United States - SF_Jul11_sed_USGS_8_1 | ecosystem: Environmental > Aquatic > Marine > Sediment | place: USA...
GAGGTAGGCATAATCGCAGACGGACAGCGTCTCGCGCACGTTGTGATCCGAGATCAGCACCCCCAGCCCCTTCTCCTTCAATTGATGGATGATCTGCTGGAGGTCCGCCACCGACAGAGGGTCGATACCGGCAAAGGGCTCGTCGAGGAGGATGAAGCGCGGCTCGGTGGCCAGCGCCCGCATGATCTCCACCCGCCGCCGTTCGCCGCCCGACAGGGAGTGGGCACGGTTGCGGGCCAGGTACTCGATTTTGAGATCGTGCATCAGGCCGGCGATACGCTGGTCGATCTCCTCCGCACCGAGCCCCAGCGGTTCGAGGACAATACGAACATTTTCCTCGACGGTGAGCTTCTTGAACACCGACGAGTCCTGGGCCAGATAGGAAATACCCTTGAGCGCCCGTTGATGAATTGGCAGGGCGGTGATCTCATCGCCGTCAAGGAGCACCTGGCCGCCGTCGGGGCGGATCAGGCCGGCAATGGAGTAAAATGTCGTGGTCTTGCCGGCGCCGTTGGGCCCCAGCAGCCCTACCACCTGGCCGCTATCCACCGACAGGCTGATGCCGTCCACCACCCGGCGTTTTTTATACTGCTTGACGATGTCACGGGTTTCCAGGGTCGACAAGGAACGGCTCCGGTAAAAATTTATTTCGCGGCAGGTTGCCCGGCGGCAGCGCCCGCCGGCGGCGTTTCCCCATCCGGATAGATAAAGGCCTTGACCCGTTGGCCCTTCTCCTGCTGGGGGTCGCGCTCGACGATGCTCTTGCCCTCGTCGAGATAGAGGATGATCTTGTCGCCGGTCACCATGTTGTTCTCCTGCCAGACCTTGGCGTCGCCGATGAGGATCGCCTTCCGCTCACTGGCGTAATAGTCCACGGTTTTGCCGGTGGCCACCCAGCCCGCCTTGCTGACGATCTTGACATTGCCCTTGGCGAAAAGCTTTTCCACCTGCCGCGACTGGGACGGCCCGACCTGCTTGCCGGCGTCGGCGGCGTCGGTCTGCACATAGTTGACCGTCATCGCCTCGGCATGCATGACGATGTCGCCCTGGGTCGCCTCCACCCGGCCGGAGAAGAGCACCTCGCTGCTCCGGTCAAAGGACTCCATGCGGTCCGCCTCGATATGGATGGGCTGAGCCGCCTTGGCCCCCGACGGCTCGGCGGCCGCGGCGGACAAGCAGCCGGGGCCGGCCAGAAAAACGGCGGCCAGCAGCCAGCAGAGCAGAAAAATATTTTTATTCAATATTCCCATGACACCCCCCCGGGGTTGACGCCAAAGACAGGGCGGGCGCCGACAATTCATCGCGCCACCGCCACACCGCTTGTTTGGGGGGAGATTCACCCCGTCCATCCGCCTGGTGGCGCTGCAATATAACACAAAAACCGACACCGGTGTCCATGACATTCTCGCCCGCCGACAAAATCTTTACTTCCGGCTCCGCCGCCAGTATTATACATCTTTTTCGCGCTTCCCGGCAGCCGCGATCGCTTCCCCACCCCTTTCTCCGTACGGACACGAAAACATCATGAAAAAAGGCATGGAAAAAGCAAAAATTCTCATCGAATCCCTCCCCTATATCAAGGAATTCTATAATAAAACAGTGGTCATCAAGTACGGCGGCCACGCCATGGTGGATGAAGAGCTGAAGAAAAGCTTCGCCTTGGACATCATCCTGATGAAGTACATCGGCATCAATCCGATCATTGTCCATGGCGGCGGCCCGCAGATCAACCAGTTCCTGAAAAAAATGAACATCCAGTCGGACTATATCCAGGGCATGCGGGTGACCACCGGCGAGACCATGGATGTGGTGGAGATGGTGCTGGTGGGCAAGGTCAACAAGGAGATCGTGAGCCTGATTAACTTCCACGGCGGCAAGGCGGTGGGACTGTCGGGCCGCGACGGCGACCTGATCAAGGCCCGCAAGATGAAGGTGATGAAGAGCCTGGCCGAAAACGCGCCGCCGGAGTTGATCGACTTGGGCCGGGTGGGCGAGGTCACCGACGTCAACTCCGAGATTCTCACCACCCTGGACAGCCAGGATTTTATTCCGGTGATCGCGCCGGTGGGGGTTGGTGAAGACGGCCACGCCTACAACATCAACGCCGATCTGGTAGCCGGCGCCATCGCCGCCCAGATCCAGGCAACCAAGCTCATCCTGCTCACCGATGTCATGGGGGTGCTCGACGAGAGCAAGAAGCTGATCTCCTCCATGACCACCGCCGAGGCCGACCAGCTGATCGCCTCCGGGGTGGCCGTGGGCGGCATGATCCCGAAAATCAAATGCTGCCAGGACGTGGTCAAGGCCGGGGTTGGCAAGGCGCACATCATCGACGGCCGGGTGGAGCACGCGGTGCTCCTTGAAATGTTCACCGACCAGGGGGTCGGCACGGAGGTGGTGGCATGAGCGGCGGCAACCAGACACTCATCGCGCGCAGCCAGCGGGTCTTCATCAATACTTATGGGCGTTTTCCAGTGGCCATGGTTTCCGGAAAAGGCTGCCGCCTCACCGATGCCGACGGCCGGGAGTATCTGGACTTTGTCGCCGGCATCGCGGTCTGTTCCCTGGGTCACTGCCACCCCGGGGTGACCGAGGCAATCTGTAAGCAGGCGGCAAAGCTGGTCCATGTCTCGAACCTCTACCACACCGAACCGCAAACCGAGCTGGCCGAACTGCTGGTGGCGAACTCCTTTGCCGACCGGGTCTTTTTCGCTAACTCCGGCGCCGAAGCCAACGAGGCGGCCATCAAGTTGGCCAGGAAGCACGGCGGCGCGGATCGCTTCGAGATCATTTCGCTTGCCGGCTCCTTCCACGGCCGGACCCTCGCCACGGTGGCCGCCACCGGCCAGAGCAAATTCCACCAGGGCTTCGAGCCGCTGCCGGCCGGTTTCAAACACGCCCCTTTCGGCGACCTGGAGGCGTTGCGGGCCATGATCACCCCGGCCACCTGCGCCATCCTCTGCGAACCGCTGCAGGGCGAGGGCGGCGTCCGGCCCCTGGCCAAAGAGTACCTGGCCGGTATCCGGGCGCTGTGCGACGAGCACAACCTCTTGCTGATCTTCGACGAGGTGCAGGTGGGCCTGGGCCGTACCGGTACCCTCTTTGCCTACGAGCAGCTGGGAGTGACCCCGGACATCATGACCATTGCCAAGGCGCTGGGCAACGGGCTGCCCATCGGCGCCATGCTCACCACCGAGGCCATTGCCGCGTCGTTCGTTCCCGGCGACCACGCCTCCACCTTCGGCGGCAACCCCATTGGCTGCGCCGCCGCCCTGGTGGTGCTGCGGACCATGCTCGCCGACGGCTTCCTCGCCGAGGTCAAGGCCAAGGGCGACTACCTCGCCGGTCGGCTCCGCGAGCTGACGGCCAAATACCCGACCCTGGCGCAAGAAGTGCGGGGCATGGGGCTCATCCAGGGTCTGGGGCTCACCGAGCAGAGCATCCAGCACGGCGGTGCCATGGTCACCAAGCTCTTCGAGCAGGGGCTGCTGTTGAACTTTGCCGGCAACGTGGCCCTGCGCTTCATCCCGCCCCTGGTGGTGAGCCGGGAGGAGATCGACGAGATGATCGGCCTGCTCGACCAGGTTCTCGCCGCGACGGCCTAGTGCCCCGTGCGGTTAATTCTTGCTAGTACTTGTCGGCCCTCGCGGCCCCTCGCTGTGTTGCAGAAAATTCGCCATAGCGCTGCTATGCCTTCATTTTCTGCGCCTTGCGAGGAACCACGATTGCTCAACAATTGACTGCTACAATTAACCGAACGGGACACTAGCCCCGGAAAGTTTTCTGCTCGGAACGATTTGCCCGAGGTTGCCCCCCCTCTCGAAAACGACACGGTTATGGTGGTGACGGCTTCCACCACAACCGTGTCGGCCAAGCTGGTCAGAAAGCCCGGCTTGGCGGCCAGAATCGGGCCCACCGGTAGAATTCTCTTGCAAAAAAGCACTTTTTTTGTATTGATTCTAGTTTGTCGTTTGGTAAGGGGTTCAAAAAGCGTTCCTTTTTGCCGCCACTGCGGCCCTGTTCGCTTCACGTTGCAACTGCACCCCCTGAAAAACCTTTCGCAGGCTCAATCATCCGCCGGCGCCGCCGGGACGCGATTATGATTGGGCCACCATTTTTTTGGGCCGTAGGCCGCGCATACCGCCGGCTGGCCCGTGACTGCTCGTCACCCCGGTCCGCTTGCCGCAACGCCGAGATGCCGGCATGAGCTTACTTTTTGTTGCGGTCCGTTACGCCCGCCCTGACGAGCGAAGAGAAACAATATTATGACGAAACATCTTTTATCCCTCTGGGACTTTGACCAAGAGCAGCTCAACAACTATCTGGCCCTGGCCGCCACCATGAAACAGGAGACCAAGGCCGGCATCCGCCACCAGCAGCTGGCCGGCAAGACCGTCAGCCTGGTCTTTGAAAAGCCGTCCACCCGCACCCGGGTTTCCTTTGAGGCGGCCATGTACGGCCTGGGCGGCCAGGTGATCTATCTTTCCGGCCGCGACACCCAGCTGGCCCGCAACGAGCCGCTCAAGGACATGGCCCGGGTCATGGCCCGCTACGTCGACGGCCTGGTGATCCGCACCTTTGGCCAGGAAATCGTCGATGAACTGGCCCGCTACTCTTCGGTGCCGGTGATCAACGCGCTTACCGACCTGCACCACCCCTGCCAGATCCTGAGCGACATCATGACCGTCATCGAGCACAAGGGACCCATCGCCGACTGCCATGTCGCCTGGGTGGGAGACGGCAACAACATGGCCAACTCCTGGATCCAGGCCGCCAGCCGGCTTGGCTTCGCCCTCACCCTGGCCTGCCCGGAGGGCTACGACCCCGACCCGGCGATCCTCAAGGCGGCGCAGGAAGCGGCCACCAAACCGATCACCGTGGTCCGCGATCCGGCCGCGGCGGTGGCCGGCGCCGATGTCATCAACACCGACGTCTGGGCCTCCATGGGCCAGGAAGAGGAGCAGGAGGCACGCACCCGGGTATTCCAGCCCTACCAGGTAAACGGTGAGCTGGTCGCCAAGGCCGCACCCGGCGCCATCGTCCTCCACTGCCTGCCCGCCCACCGCGACGAGGAGATCACCGACGAGGTACTGGAGGGGCCGCAGTGCGTGGCCTGGGACCAGGCAGAGAACAAACTCCATATCCACAAGGCGATTCTCGCCATCCATCTGGGCTAGATAGGCATCTCGGTTCACATTCCCGTAGGAGCCGCTTCAGCGGCGAAACCGTTGCATGGAAACACCTTCGCCGCTGAAGCGGCTCCTACGGAGCAAAAAAACAGCGACATTTAAAAAATGGAAAAAAACATGAAAACCAACGTCAACAAAATCGTTCTCGCCTACTCGGGCGGTCTTGATACCTCGGTGATCCTCAAGTGGCTCAAGGAGGAATACCAGTGCCCGGTGGTGGCTTTCGCCGCCGATGTCGGCCAGCACGAAGACTGGGATGCCGTGCGCGCCAAGGGCATGGCCACCGGTGCCGACAAGGTGGTGATCTCGGATCTGCGCGAGGAATTTGTCCGCGACTACGTCTTTCCGGCCTTCCGCGCCAATGCCATCTATGAAGGATCGTATCTTCTCGGCACCTCGCTGGCCCGGCCGGTGATCGCCAAGGAGCAGGTGCGGGTGGCCGAGGCCGAAGGGGCCGACGCGGTAAGCCACGGCGCCACCGGCAAGGGCAACGACCAGGTGCGTTTCGAACTGGGCTATATGGGCCTCAACCCCAAGCTCACCATCATCGCCCCCTGGCGGATCTGGGATCTCAACTCCCGGACCAAGCTGGTCGAATACGCCAAGAAACACAATATCCCGGTGCCGACCACCAAAAAGAACCCTTACAGCTCCGACGAAAACCTGCTCCACATCAGCTTCGAGGGCGGCATCCTGGAAGATCCCTGGAACGAGCCCGAGGAGGCGATGTTCAAGCTGTCGGTCTCGCCCGAGGCGGCCCCGGACAAGCCCACCTATATCGAGATCGAGTTCAAGGGCGGCTCCCCGGTGGCCATCGACGGCGAGACTCTTTCTCCGGCAAACCTCCTGGCCAAACTGAACACCCTGGGCGGCGCCAACGGCATCGGCCGCCTCGACATGGTGGAAAACCGCTTCGTGGGCATGAAGTCGCGCGGCGTCTACGAGACCCCCGGCGGCACCATCCTGCGCGCCGCCCACCGCGATCTCGAAACCATCACCCTGGACCGCGAGGTGATGAAAATCCGCGACAGCCTGATTCCCCGTTATTCGGAACTGATCTACAACGGCTTCTGGTTCTCGCCGGAGATGAAGCTGATGCAGGGGACCATGGACGCCAGCCAGGCGACGGTGAACGGCGTGGTCCGCTTGAAACTCTACAAGGGCAATTGCATCCCGGTGGGCAGAAAATCGGCCAACTCCCTCTACCAGGAAAGCTTCGCCACCTTCGAGGAAGATGCGGTCTACACCCAGTCCGACGCCGGCGGCTTCATCCGGCTGAACGCCCTGCGCCTCAAGATCCAGGCGATGACGGGGCAGTCGTAAAAAATCAAAACCGATTTTTTACGGAAGTTTTAAGTTTTAAGTTTTAAGTGTTAAGCTCTTAAATCCAAAAAGACTTTTCCTCAAACTTAAAACTTAAAACTTAAAACTTAAAACTGGACGGACTGGGGCCCGCCTCCAATTCGTCCGCCGCATCGACAAAAAAAACATGACCACCGACAAAAAAACGGCCGCTCCCGCCAAGATGTGGGGCGGCCGGTTCGCCGAAAAGACCGCCGCCTCGGTGGAAGCCTTCACCGCCTCCATCCATTACGACGCCCGCCTCTTTCGCCACGACATCGCCGGCAGCCGGGCGCACGCCAAGATGCTGGCCCACCAGGGGCTGATCACCGCAGCCGAGCGCGACCAGATATTGACGGGACTCGCCGAGATTGAGGCCGAGATCGAAGCCGGCACCTTTCTCTTCCGCGCCGAGCTCGAAGACATCCACATGAACATCGAAAAGACCCTGGTGGAGAAAATCGGTCCGGCCGGCGCCAAGCTGCACACCGCCAGGAGCCGCAACGACCAGGTGGCGCTCGACATCCGCCTCTACCTGCGCGAGGAGAGCGGCCGGCTCATCGAGTTGCTCACCGACCTCCAGAAGGCCCTGGTCCGCCAGGCGCGGGAGAACCTGGGCGCCATCATGCCCGGCTACACCCATCTGCAGCGGGCCCAGCCGGTGCTGGTCGCCCATCACCTGCTCGCCTATTACGAGATGTTCGGCCGTGACAAGGAGCGGCTGACCGACGGCCTGAAACGGATCAACGTCCTGCCCCTGGGCGCGGCGGCCCTAGCCGGCACCGGGCTGCCCATCGACCGCGACTTCGTGGCCCGGGAGCTCGGCTTTCCGGCGGTCACCGCCAACTCCATGGACACGGTGGGCGACCGCGATTTCGCGGTGGAGTTTCTTGCCGCCGCAAGCCTCATCCAGCTCCACCTGAGCCGGCTGGCCGAAGAGCTGGTGCTCTGGTCCAGCGAGGAGTTCCGCTTCGTGCGGCTTGCCGACGCCTACTGCACCGGCAGCTCGATCATGCCCCAGAAGAAAAACCCGGACATCCCGGAGCTGATCCGGGGCAAATCCGGCCGGGTGGTGGGCAACCTGATGGCGCTGATCACCATCTTGAAAGGGCTGCCGCTCACCTACAACCGCGACCTCCAGGAAGACAAGGAGCCGATCTTCGACACCGTGGACACGGTGAGCCACTCGGTGAGTATTGCCGCCGAGCTGATGGCAAACCTCAGCTTCAACCGGGAACGGCTCCTCGACTGCACCCACGGCGGCTACATGACCGCCACCGATCTGGCCGACTACCTGGTGCAGAAGAACATCCCCTTCCGCGAGGCGCACGCCATCGTCGGCCGTACCGTGGCCTACTGCATCGAACAGGGCAAGGAGCTGCCGGAACTCACCATCGCCGAGCTGCGCCGCTTTTCCGAGACCATCGACGAGGACGTCTTCCCGCTCCTCACCGTGCCCGGCTCGGTGGCAAGCCGCCGCTCCGCCGGCGGCACCGGCCTCGACCGGGTAAGCGAGGCCCTGGCCCTTGCCGAACACACCCTGGGACTGACCCCATGAGAACGCGTCCCGGCCGCTTTTTGCTTCTCCTCGCCGCGCTGCCGGCCCTCCTGCTCTTCGCCGGCTGCGGCCGCAAAACCCCGCCGGTCCCGCCGGAAACCGTGCTGCCAACGCCGGTGAGCGATCTGCGCTACCGGCTCGATGAACAGGGCGTCACCCTCACCTGGTCCGCGCCGCGCCGCACCGTGCAGGGCGAGGGCCTTGCCGCCATCGATGGCTTTGAACTGCTGCGGGCGGTGGAGAAGGTCGCGGACCACTGCGACGGCTGCCCCATCCCCTTTGGCTCACCCATCAAAATCAGCGGCGATAACGTTGCCCCGGGCGACCAGGTCCATTACACCGAAGCGGTGCTGCGTCCCGGCTACCGCTATTCCTACAAGGTGCGCACCAAGCTCGGCTGGTATTACGCCAGCGCCGCCTCGAACATCGTCTCATTCACCTGGAACACCCTTCTCCGACCAGTTACGGAGGTTACCGCCGAGGCGGGCGACAGCCGGATCTCCCTCCACTGGCAGCCGCCGGCAACCCGCATCGACGGCAGCCCGCTCGACAAACCGCTCCGCTACCAGGTCTTCCGCAGCATTGCCGGCGCCGAGCTGGAGCCGCTGGGTACCCCCACCACCGCCACCACCCTCGAAGACTACGAGGTGGAAAACGGCAAGCGCTACTTTTACAAGGTCCAGGCACTGTGCGATGACGCGGTGGGGATGATGAGCGAGGCGGCCGCTGCCCGGCCCCGCGACCTGACTCCGCCGGCTCCGCCCCGCAACGTGACGGCGGTCAGCACCGCTCAGGGCGTCAAGGTGCTCTGGAGCGGAGTGGAGGAGCGGGACCTGGCCGGCTACCGGATCTACCGCCGGAGTGGTGGCGAAAGCAAGCCGCAGCTGGTGGGCACCACCTCCGCCGCCGGCCTCTTCTTCCTTGATACCAAACCCACCGGGGAGTCCGACCGCTGGTACTACTCGGTTACCGCCTATGATCACGCCGAACCGGCCAACGAAAGCCCCTTTTCCGCCGAGGCGGAACTGACCTTCATACATTAACGGTGACCCGCCATGCATCATTTTGATTACCAGAACAACCAGCTCCACGCCGAAGGGGTGGCCATCCCTGCCATTGCCGAGAAGGTGGGCACGCCCTTGTATCTCTACAGCACCGCCACCCTGACCCAGCATTTCAAGGCCTTTGACAACGCCTTCGGCGACCTGCCGCATATCACCTGTTTCGCCACCAAGGCCTGCTCCAACATCGCCATACTTGGCCTCTTCGCCTCCCTGGGCGGCGGGGCGGATATCGTTTCCGGCGGCGAGCTGTTCCGGGCTCTCAAGGCCGGGGTCGATCCCCGGAAAATCGTCTACTCCGGGGTGGGCAAAACCGAGGACGAGCTGCGCGCCGCCCTCGAAGCGGGCATCCTGATGTTCAATGTCGAGTCCGAGCAGGAGCTCGACGCCCTGCAACGGGTAGCCGCCGCAATGGGGGTTACGGCGCCGGTTTCCTTCCGGGTCAACCCGGACGTGGACCCCAAGACCCATGCCTATATCTCCACCGGGCTTGCCAAGAACAAGTTCGGCATCGCCATCGACCAGGCCCATGCCGTCTATGAGCGGGCCGCCGCCATGGCCAATATTTCGGTTATGGGGGTGAGCTGCCACATCGGCTCCCAGCTCACCCAGGTCGGTCCCTTTGTCGAGTCGTTGCGCAAGGTCAAAGCGTTCATCACCCGGCTGGCCGAAGCCGGCATCGGTATCAGCCATCTCGATCTGGGCGGCGGCCTCGGCATCACCTACAACACCGAGGAACCACCCCACCCCGATGCCTATGCGGCGGCGATCAAGGAGGAAATGCGCGGCCTGAACTGCACCTTGATCCTCGAACCGGGAAGGGTTATAGTGGGAAACGCTGGCATCCTGGTTTCCCGGGTACTCTACACCAAGACCAATACCGCCAAAAAATTCATCATCGTCGACGCCGGCATGAACGATCTGGCCCGCCCCAGCCTCTATGGCGCCTACCATGCCATCCTGCCGGTCAACCAGCAACGGCAAGGCAAATTGACGGCCGACGTGGTGGGTCCGATCTGTGAAACCGGCGACTTCCTGGCCAGGGACGCCGAAGTGCCGGTCAGTGAGGCCGGCGACCTGCTGGCGGTAATGAGTGCCGGAGCCTACGGCTTTACCATGTCCTCCAACTACAACTCCCGGCCCCGGGTGGCCGAGGTTCTGGTCAAGGACGACTCTTTTCATATCATCCGCAAACGGGAAACCCTTGACGACTTGATCCGGGGCGAAGAGATCCCGGATTTTTTAAAATAAAACAGTTTTAAGTTTAAAGTTTTAAGTGTTAAGCGTCGGAAGTTCTCTTTAATGAAAACAACCACATTACAACTCAAACACACAGAGACGCCTCAACTTAAAACTTAACAACTTAAAACTTAAAACTGACCCTATGAACTTCCCCATCCCCTTCACCAAACTGAGTGGCAGCGGCAACGATTTTATCGTCATCGACCACCGCACCCCCTTTCTCGACCCGGGCGATCTGGCAGCGTTTGCCCGGGCGGTCTGCCGTCGCAAGTTCTCAGTGGGGGCAGACGGCCTCATCCTTATCGAGCAAAGCGACGAGGCTGATTTCGCCTGGACCTTTTTGAACGCCGACGGCAGTATCGCCGAGATGTGCGGCAACGGCGCCCGCTGCGCGGCCCGTTTCGCCTTTGTCAACGGGATCGCCCCGGCCTCGATGCGTTTCAAGACCCTGGCCGGGATCATCGCCGCGGAAATCGTCGGCGACCAGGTCAAACTCGCCATGACCCCGCCCACAAGCCTCGAACTCGACGCCACGCTTGCCGTCGCCGGTGAGCAGCAACCAATACACAGTCTCAACACCGGCGTACCGCATGCGGTGCTCTTTGTCGACGACGCCCAGGCAACACCGGTGGTGGCCTGGGGCCGGGAAATCCGGCGGCATGCCCATTTTCAGCCGGCCGGCACCAATGCCAACTTCGTCCAGGTACTGGGGCCTGCCGCCCTCCATGTCCGCACCTACGAGCGCGGCGTCGAGGACGAGACCATGGCCTGCGGCACCGGCGCGGTGGCGGCGGCGATCATTGCCGCCCTCACCAATCGGGTCACGCCGCCGGTAACGGTCACCACCTCGGGCGGCGAACCGCTGATCATTCATTTTACGGCCCCGGAGAAAGCCACCCAGCCTCCCGCCGAGGTCTTTCTGGAAGGGGCGGCAAAAATTATCTATACCGGCCAGCTGCAGCACGATGCGGTCACCGGCCAAACCATACGCTGACAGAACACCAACCTTTTGATGCTTTTGCAGGAGGAGAAAATATGAACAAGTTTCGCGGCGCCTTTGTCGCCATTGTCACCCCGATGAGCAACGGCCAGATCGACGAACAGGGACTCACGGATCTCATTGAGTTCCAGATCGCCAACGGCACCCACGGCATCGTGCCCTGCGGCACCACCGGCGAGTCGGCCACCATGAGCCACGCGGAGCACCACCGGGTGGTGGAACTTACCATCAAGAAGGTGAACGGCCGGGTGCCGGTGCTGGCCGGGACCGGCTCCAACTCCACGTCCGAGTCCATCGAGCTCACCCGCCACGCCAAGGAAGCCGGCGCCGACGGTGCCCTGATGATCACCCCTTACTACAACAAGCCCTCCCAGGAAGGCCTCTTTCAGCACTTCAAGGCGGTGGCCGAGGCGGTGGACATCCCGATCATTCTCTACAACGTGCCCAGCCGCACCAGCGTCAACATGCTGCCCGAGACAGTGGCCCGCTTGGCCGAGATCAAAAACATCGTCGGCATCAAGGAGGCCACCGGCAGCCTGGCGCAGGTAGCCGAAGTGATCCGCCTCTGCCCCGAAGGCTTCGCGGTCTTATCCGGCGACGACCCCACAAGCATGGCCACCGTGGCCATCGGCGGCACCGGGGTGATCTCGGTGACCTCCAACGTCGAGCCCAAGGACATGGCACAGATGATGGACGCCGCCCTGGCCGGCGACTTCGCCAAGGCGCGGACGCTGCACTACAAGCTCTTCCCCCTCATGCAGGCCATGTTCTACGACACCAATCCGGTGCCGGCCAAGGCGGCCCTGGCCATGATGGGCAAGATCAAGACCGGCGAGGTCCGGCTGCCCATGGCCGGGCTTAACGCTGCCACGGCAGACAAACTCAAGGCGGCGCTCAACGCCTACGGCCTGGTCTAATTTTTTCTGCTCCCGTAGGAGCCCCGGCCTTGAGCCGCGAAATCAGCCGCTGCCGTTTATCTCCGCAGCTATCGCCGCTGAAAGCGGCTCCTACCACGCGAACCGAAACCACACCAAGGAGTACTCCAATGACCAAGGTCATTATCGCCGGCGCCGCCGGTCGCATGGGCCGGCGTATCGGCTATATGGTTGATCAACACCCCGGCCTCACCGTGGCGGCCGGTTTCGAACGGCCGGAAAGCGCCGAGGTGGGGAAGGACATGGGCGAGCTGGGCGGATACGGCACCACCGGCGTCATCGTTGCCGGCAGCCCCGAGGCGGTCATCGACCAGGGCGAGGTGATCATCGACTTCACCTTTCACGAAGCCACCATGGCCCTGGCAAGAAAAGCCGCCCAGCACAACCGGGCCATGGTGATCGGCACCACCGGCCTTTCCGCTGACAACCTGGCCGAATTGAAGGAACTTGCCGCCAACTTTCCCTGCGTGCAGGCCCCCAACATGGCCGTCGGGGTCAACGTGCTCTTCAAGGTGGCCAAGAAGATGGCCGCCATCCTGGGCGACGCCTACGACATCGAGATCGTCGAGGCCCATCACCGGATGAAGAAAGACGCCCCCAGCGGTACCGCCATCAAGCTCGGCGAGATGGTGGCCGAGGGGGTCAACCGCGACCTCGCCCAGGTAGGGGTCTATGAGCGGCACGGCATCATCGGCGAGCGCACCGACCAGGAGATCGGCATCCAGACCATCCGCGCCGGCGATATCGTCGGCGAACACACCGTCTACTTCGCCGGTGCCGGCGAGCGTCTGGAGCTGACCCACCGGGCCCACAACCGCGACAACTTCGCCCGGGGCGCGGCCCTGGCCGCCGCCTGGGTCGTGAACCAGGCCAATGGCCTCTACACCATGTTCGACGTCCTGGGTCTCCAGGATCTGTAAGGGGCCATGGCGCTCGCCTTTATTGGCCTCGGATCCAACCTGGGCGACGGCCGGGCCAACCTGCGGGAGGCGTGGAAACGGCTGGGAGCGACCCAGGGGATAACGGTGCTGGGGCTGTCAAGCCCGTACGAGACGGCGCCGGTGGGCATGGAATCGGCCCACTGGTTCACCAATGCGGTGGGAGCGCTCGACACCGGTCTCGGCCCCACCGAGCTGCTTGCGGTCCTCCTTGCCGTCGAGCGCTCCCTGGGACGGGATCGCGCCAAGGGCCAGGACCGGACCGTGGACCTCGACCTGCTCTTTTACGACGATCTGATCTTGAACACCCCGGAGCTGGTGCTCCCCCACCCGGAAATCCCGGGTCGCCTCTTCGTGCTGACCCCACTGGAGGAGCTGGCGCCGGATCATCTCCACCCGCTTTCTGGCCGCACCATCCGCCAGCTGCGCCGGGAACGTAATCAATCCGGGCAGGAGATCCGCAAAAGCAACTGGCAAGGGAGCAGCGACCAGCCATGACCCGCTTCATTGTCCTTTCCCTGCTTTTCTACCTTCTCTACCGGCTCCTCTTCGGGGGCGGCAGAAAAAAAACGGTGCCGCCCTGGCGGGACGGTGCCGGGCAGGAGCCGCCAGCCCAGGATGTGCTGGTGGAAGACCCGGTCTGCCATGTCTACATCCCACAGGGCCAGGCCGTTACCTGTCGCCAGGACGGAAGAACCTATTATTTCTGCGGCGAAAAATGCCGCAGCACCTTTCTTTCGCAACAAGATATTTTGTAACTATTCAGCCGATCCCCCAGAGGTGCGGTCGCTGCGGAGCAGTTGCATCCTTTTTTAAAACAAATCATTGCAAGGAGCCGGAGAATGAAATTCTTCATCGATACCGCCAATACCGAGGAAATCAAGCAGGCTGTTGCCCTGGGCATGGTGGACGGCGTCACCACCAACCCCTCCCTGGTGGCCAAGGAAGGCCGTGACTTCATCGAAATCCTCAAGGAGATCTGTGAACTGGTGGACGGCCCGGTGAGCGCCGAGGTGGTGAGCCTCGACGCCGACGGCATGGTGGAAGAGGGCCGCAAACTCGCCGCTCTGCACGACAACATCGTCATCAAGGTCCCCATGACCACCGAGGGACTCAAGGCCACCAAACGGTTCACCGCCGAGGGGATCAAGACCAACGTCACCCTGGTCTTTTCCGCCGCCCAGGCGCTGCTTGCCGCCAAGGCTGGCGCCACCTACGTCAGCCCCTTTGTCGGCCGCCTCGATGACATCGCCCAGAACGGCATGGATCTCATTGATGAGATCATGACCATTTTCGACAACTACGGCTTCACCACCGAAATCATCGTCGCCAGCATCCGCCACCCCATGCACGTGATCGACTCGGCTCTGATCGGCGCCCATGTGGCCACCATCCCTTTCAAGGTGATCGCCCAGCTCGCCAAACACCCGCTCACCGACATTGGCCTGGAAAAATTTCTCGCGGACTGGCAAAAAAGGCAGAAAGCATAGTATAAACAAGGGATGAGACCGGAACGTTTTGTTCGCATCCTTGCCCAGCTGTCCTGTGCTGGGGTCGCGCTGCTGATGGTCGCCACGGCGGCCACGGCGGCCATCTACGCCTTTATCGACGAGCGGGGGGTGACCCACTACACCAATGTGCCGGTGGACACCCGCTACCAGCCGGTAACGCAGATGCGCCGATCGAGCAAGAAGGCGACCTCTCTTTCTTACGAATCCTATATCCGTGAGGCGGCCAGCCGGTACGAGGTCGACCCCTTGTTGGTCAAGGCGGTTATCAAGGTGGAGTCGGACTTCGACCACCGGGCCGTCTCCAGGAAAGGCGCCATGGGCCTCATGCAGCTGATGCCGGAAACAGCCCGCGACATGCGGGTCCACGACCCCTTCAACGCCAGGGCCAACATCATGGGCGGCACCCGTTACCTGGGGCAGCTTCTCGACCGTTTCGAAGGAGATCTCCGTCTCGCCCTGGCGGCATACAACGCCGGCCCCCAGCGGGTGATCCTGGCCCGCTACACCGTGCCCCGGCTGCCGGAAACGGTCAACTACGTGAAAAAGGTTCTGCACCATTACCAACGTTACCGGGCCGGAGCCAGATCTTCCCGCCTGTATCTGGTAGATGCGGCGGCCTACTGACCCGAAAGGGTTCCAGGTAGCAACAGCCCCCCCATTGCCGGGGATTTGTTTGACACTTCACACGCAGCGGCCGTGCCCTTCCAGCATGGTCGGCCGGAAACATAGACACCTTGCGCCGAATCGCCACCATCCCCAATCTCCTCACCGCCTACCGCTTCGCGGTGGTGCCGTTTCTGCTGCTCTGCTTCCAGCCTGGAGCCGGTCACGGCGTGAGCCTGCTCGCCTTTGCCCTCTTTCTCTCCGCAGCATTCACTGATCTGGCCGACGGCTACTATGCCCGCAAACACAAAATCGAAACCGTGCTCGGCAAACTGATGGATCCCCTCGCCGACAAGGTGCTGGTCTCCTCGGCCCTGGTCATGCTGATCCCCATGGACCGTATTCCCGCCTGGGTAAGTTTTCTGATCATCGCCCGTGAACTCTGTATCACCGGCCTGCGCGGCGTCGCCGCCTCCTCCGGCATCGTGGTGGCGGCAAGCCGGTTGGGCAAATTTAAATCCATCGCCCAATACACCGCGCTCTGTATTCTCATCTTTCCCCTGGGGGTTCTGCCGATCCCCTACCTGCACCACCTGGGACTTACCATCCTCTACCTCTCCCTGGTGCTCACTCTCTGGTCGGGTTTTCAATATTTCTATCGCTTCAAACAGGTCTTCCTGCCCAGCGACAACGGCTTCGACTGACACCCGCCAACAGCACGCATTTCTCCTTGACAAGGGGGGGGGTGCTCTCTATAGTTGCCGCTTATAAGATTTGCCGGAGTGGTGAAACTGGTAGACGCACGGGACTCAAAATCCCGCGGGGGCAACCCCATGTCGGTTCGATTCCGACCTCCGGCACCAGTCGATAATCCGATAACATCCGTTATCGTCCTTAAAGCCCTGAGAAATCAGGGCTTTTTCTTTTTGTTTTGTCCTGTTGTCCGGTACCGTCCAGCCTGATATGCTGAAACCAAGAATTTTTGAAGGGTCTGGGGCTCACGAAAAACCGGAAGCCCCGAAACGTTCCGGAGGCAAATCCCTCCCCTTGTCGGCCAAGAATCAGGAGGTGCATTTATGGCCCTGCCCGAGTTTACCAGGAAAAAAGTAGAGCAATTACTTGCCACCTTTTGTGAGCAGCGGGTGCCGCCTCGCATCCGGGCGCAACTCCGGTTAGCGTACCGTTTTCGGGGCGATTCCGTGACCCTTTTCGAGGAGCGGCCCCGCTGGAACCAGCCCGAGGAGTGGACCAGCATGCCGGTAGCCCAATTTCGATTCGAACCGCCAAAGGGGGAATGGCGGCTGTACTGCGCCGACCGCAATTCCCGGTGGCACGCATACCAGGGAATGGGTGCCACGAAGGATTTTTCCGTGCTCCTCGCCGCGGTGGGCGAAGACCCCACCGGCATCTTTTGGGGGTAGGCAGTTCTGTTCTACTTGCCCTCTCTGAAATTCATTGTCGTGGCGTATCGCGCATATAAAGGATTTGTCGTTTCCGGCGGATCCTTTTTTTTTGTTTGGCGGAACGGGTGAGAACGAGTATCAAAAAGATATACTCATCACACCCCTCAACAAAGGATCGCCGCAATGCCCGCGAAGGAAGACTTCACCACGCCCCGGGAAATCGCCCTGCTGGAGATGCTCTCACTGGTCTACGAAGAGATGGACCTGGACGCCATCGAGGAACGCTTTGTCGACCTCACCGCCGACATCTTCGGCTTCGACCGGGTGGGGTTGTTCTTTGTCAAACATCGTAAAGGCGTTCTGCAGGGCAAACTCTGCAAAGGTTTTCACCCCGGGGTGATCAGTGCCATGGAAATCCCCATCTCCGCTGAGTTTCTCCTTACCCGGCCGCTGGTGACCGGATTCCCGGTTTTTTCAACCACGGTGGAGACAGAGGATAGTCATGCCCGCCAGATCGAACTCGTTGATTTCGCCCTGATTCCCATTGTTAACAAGAAACGTCTCTCCTGCTGGCAGATCAAGAAATGCCAGGAAACCACCTGCCCGGCCTACGACAAGAAATGGTTGCGCTGCTGGCTGGTGCCCGGGACCCGGTGCGGCGACATTCCCTTGGATGATTGTGCCCGCAAGGAGGAAGTCTGCCGGGAATGCGAGGTCTATGCCCAGCAGGACGTCGATGCCGTGGAAGGAGTGCTGGTGGTGGACAATTCGCTCTCCGGCAGGCCTGTCACCCGCGAAGACGTGGCCCTGCTCTCCATTATCGCCCACGCGGTGGGGGTGTCGATCAACAACGCCAAGGTCTTCTCGCGGACCCTGCGGGAGGCGATCCGCGACGAGCTTACCGGCCTATACAACCGCCGCTTCTTCAACGAACGGCTTCTCGACGAGGTGGACCGGGCTCGCCGCTATGGCGGCTCCTTCAGTCTGATAATCTGCGACATAGATCATTTCAAGGCCGTAAACGACTCCTTCGGCCATCCAACGGGAGACAAGGTGCTTGTCCGGGTCGCGTCGGTGCTCCGTGAAAACATCCGCAGCAGCGACATGGTGGCCCGTTACGGCGGCGAAGAGTTCGCCATCCTGCTGCTCAATGCGGACAAGAAGCTGGCCCGCTCCCTGGCCGAACAGCTGCGCCGGGAGCTGGCCGGCTGCCTGTTTCAAGAGATTGACGGGCAGCAGGTGACGGCAAGCTTCGGAGTCGCCACCTTCAGCGACGACTCCATCTCCCTTGAAGGGCTGGTCGCCAAGGCCGACCGGGCGCTCTATCTGGCCAAAACCCAGGGCCGCAATCGGGTGATCACCCTTTAACGCCGCCAATCGCCAGTCCGGTGCCCTGCCCCATGGACTCCCTCTCCCTGCTTTTTCGCGGCAACCTCTGCCCCCTGCTCTCTGTGCCGGCCAGCGACGGAACGGTCTGGTATCCGCTCACGCGGCGCGCTTCGATCAAGGATATCATCGAGGCGCTGGGGGTGCCGCACACCGAGATAGGCTCCTTGCTCGCCAACGGCAGCGAGATCGACTTCAATTACCAGCCCGGGGCCGGCGACCACGTTGAGGTGCTCCCCCACCATCCACCCGTGGACCCCTGCCGCGCCTCACTGCTCAGACCGCAGCCCCTTGCCGCCATTCGCTTTCTGGTCGATGTCAATGTCGCTAAACTCGCCCCGCTGTTGCGGATGATCGGTATGGATACCGCCTTTGACAAGGAGGGGAAAGACGCCCGGTTGGCCGAATTCGCCCGGAACCAGCAACGCATCCTGCTCACCAGGGACACGGCGTTGCTGAAACGCAAGCAAGTGGTCTTCGGCCACCTGCTCCGCTCACAACACCCGCCCCTCCAGCTGCGCGAGGTCGTTGACCTCTACGGCCTCAGGAACCGCTTGCGCCCATTCTGCCGGTGTCTTCTCTGTAACGGAGAACTGCTGCCGGTGGCCAAGCTAACCATCAGCCACCGCCTTGAACCACTCACAAAAAAGTATTACCATGACTTCCGGCGCTGCCCGGAATGCGACAAGATATACTGGCCCGGTTCACACCGGGAAAAGATGGCGGCCCTCATCGCCCAGCTCTTCACCCCCTCGCAACCAATATCAAGCTGACCACAGCCAGGGAGACGCACATGCTCCGTTTTATCCCCTTCCTCGCCGCCCTGATCACCGGCATCGCCACCTTCTGGTGGCTCCAGCGCAGCCGCCGGGATGACTGCATGCCGTGACTGCTGCTTTACGGTTCTCTCGGTATGGGTCTCATATCGTTCTATCTTGTCTCTAAACTCCTTTTCTCTCCGTAACCAAGGACTCCACACCCCATGAAGGTACACGGCAAACCCTACCGGACCATCTGGCCGCACCCGGAACAAACCGGGGCGGCGCAAATCATTGACCAACGGCAGTTGCCGCACCGCTTTGTGGTGGAAGATCTCGCCTCGGTGGCGGATTTCGCCACGGCGATCCGGGACATGCATGTGCGTGGCGCCGGCCTCATCGGCGCCACGGCTGGATTCGGCATGTCCTGCGCTGCCATAACCGCCCCGGATTCAGAGGAAGCCTTTGCGCGATATATTGCCGAGGCGGCGACTGCTCTGTGCCAGACCCGCCCCACCGCCAGCAACCTGGCCTGGGCGGTAATACGGATGCAGGCGGCCATGGCCGAGGCCGAGGGGGTGGCCGCCAAGCGGCAACGTGCTTGTGCCGAGGCATGTGCCATCGCCGACGAGGACGCCGATTTCTGCCGCCGCATCGGCGAACACGGACTCGCCATCATCAAGACGATCAGTGAAAAAAAAGGCGGCCAGCCGGTGAATATTCTCACCCACTGCAACGCCGGCTGGCTCGCCTTTGTCGATTACGGCTCGGCCACCGCCCCTGTTTACGCAGCCCACGCTGCCGGTATCCCGATCCATGTCTGGGTAGATGAAACCCGGCCCTGGCTGCAGGGCGCCAAGCTCACCGCCTGGGAACTGGGCCAGGAAGGGGTAGCCCACACCCTTATCGCCGACAACACCGGCGGTCATCTCATGCAGCACGGCATGGTGGACCTGGTCATTGTCGGCACCGACCGCACCACCCGGGCCGGCGATGTGGCCAACAAGATCGGCACCTACCTCAAAGCCCTGGCCGCCCGAGACAACGGCATTCCCTTCTACGTGGCCCTGCCATCCTCGACCTTTGACTGGTCCATCCGCGACGGCGTCAGGGATATTCCCATTGAGGAACGCTCCGGGGAGGAGGTTTGTTTTATCTCCGGCAAAACCGCGCTCGGCGATGAACAGCGCGTCGCCATCGCCCCGGAGGGCTGCCGGGCCGTTAACTTCGGTTTTGATGTCACCCCCGCCCGCTTGGTCAGCGGATTGATATCCGAACGGGGCATCATGCGCGCCGCCGAGGAGGACATTCTTCGCCTCTATCCAGAACAGGCCTGAACGCCGCGGCCCCCAAGCCCTCCGTGGCTTTCGGGTCCGGAATAATAAACTCTAAAGACGAAGGGATTCCATCACACCATTGTGAAAAAAGGGCCGGAATTTTTTTATTTTCTCGTTGGCCCGGTCGGGGTGGACCCGGTTGGAGAGGAGGACTATGGCAAGATCCCTGGTCGGATCTATCCAGAAGGAGGTACCGGTAAAGCCCAGGTGACCGATACTGGTGGGATGAAAAAATTTTCCCGCGCTGGAATCGTTGGCGGAGGGAGTATCGAATCCCAGAGTACGGGTGCTGCCGGGAATGCTGGCGTCCCTGGTGAGAAAGAAACGCAAGGCTTCGTTGCTGAAGGCCGGATGCCTTGCCCTCCCCTGCCAGCAGTCAAGGAGATGGCTGACCAGGTGAACAACGCTTTCCAGATCGCCGAACAGACCGGCCTGACCTGCCACTCCGCCTAAAACATAGGTGTTCTCGTCGCTTACCTCGCCGTACATCACCCGATCGCGCCAAGGACACGCCTCGGTGGCGGCAAATTTCTTCTCTGGTGGTGGTGGCTCCTCCAGGGGCCGGAAAAAAAGTGAATACTCCAGGCCCAGCGGTTGATAGATCCTCTCATGGACAAAGGCATCCAACCGCATCCCGCTCCGCCTTTCGACTATCCAACCCAACAGCAGAAAGCCCAAATCGCTGTAGACTGCCTTCTTCCCTGGTTCAGCAACAAGGGGCTCGGCCAAGAGAGCTTCCAGCATCGCTTCACTTCTTGCCCCCTTTTCAACCTTTGCTATTTCCCTAAAAAAGGGACGATGCCCGATGAGACCGCTGCTGTGCCCCAATAACTGGCCCAGAGTAATGACCGCCTTTTCATCGGGAACCTTCCTCGCCAAGAGCTGCGGCAGCCTCTCGCCAAGGGCGAGTGAACCATCCTCAACCAAGGCTAGAATCGCCAGGGTGGTGGCCAGGGGCTTCGTGAGTGAGGCAAGATCAAAACAGGTCTTCTCCGCAAGGAGTTGCGGCTCGGGGATGATGACGGCATTTCCACAATAGCCCATCCATTGTCGCCGCCGGCGCGGCGGGCCGCTGACAATCCCGACCGCCGCACCGGGAAAAACTTTTTCGTCTCGCCCCTTTTCCAGCAGAGCGGCTATTTCTTGCGGCAGCGCTCGGCTCTCTTTTTTTCGCTCAGCGGCCGTCACTTCAGACAAAGACCTTTTTGTAGAATTTTATGTTATCGAGCGCCTTGCCTGTACCCTGGATCACTGTGGTCAAAGGATCGGTCGGCAGATTACAATGAATCCTGGTTCTCTTCTCAATGACACTGTCCAGTCCGCGGAGAAGCGCCCCGCCGCCGGTAAGATGAATGCCGTCCTCGGCTATATCGGTCACCAGATCCGGAGGAATTTGCTCCAGAGCCTCACATATTGCTTCAATAATGGTTTGCACCGGTTCGTTTATTGCGCCCATTATCTCCTCTGGTTCCATCACCAACTTCCTGGGAATACTGCTGGCCGCATCCTTGCCCGACAGGGTTTGCGAAACCAAGGCGCCGTTCACCAACGAACCGGAAGCAATTTTACACTGTTCGGCGCTGTTTTCGCCTACCTGCATGGCGTAGGTCTGCAGCAGGTAGTCCATTAACGCTTTGGTCATGCTGTCGCCGCCCACGCGGATGGTCTTGCTGTAGGCCACCGATGAAAGCGTCAATACAGCTATATCAGTAATCCCACCGCCTATATTGACCACCATTTGCCCTCGGTTCTTGTCTATATCCAAACCGACGCCGATGGCCGCAGCAATGGGTTCCTCGATGATATAAAGTTTCCCTATTCCAGCCTCGCTGGCTGCTTTCACCACCGCCTGCTCTTCCACCTGGGTAATGCCGGCCGGCACACACACCACCGCCTTGGGTTTCAGCAACCTGCCCATCTTCTGGACCCTTGATAAAAACTCCCGGATCATCGCCTGGGTTATTTCAAAATCTTCAATGGCACCGGTGGCAAGCGGTCGCACAACTTTTATGTTTAAAGGGGTCCTTCCAAGATAGCTTTTCGCCTCACTGCCAACGGCCATAACCTCCATGGTCTTGGTGTCGTAGGCCACCACCGTTGGCTCATTAAAGACCATTCCCTCTCCTTTCAAATAGATAAGGGTATTGGCTGTACCAAGGTCCATGGCTATATCGCGGCTGAATATATTTCTTCGTGCGCCGCCATCTTTTTGCGGATTTCTTTTTTTATTATTTTTGTATCTATTGCCCTTTTTGCCACGAGCTGAAAGTATTCCCATTTTTCTTCAAATTTCCAAAAGTTAACGTCATTTGCCGGATGTCTCGCCTTACCACACCCCGCTCCTCCCTCTCCATGCGTACCTGCACACCCTTCTCTATAGCTTTTTTGATTCAACACATACAAGCTTTACTCTCTTTCCCTTGCCCAGTGAGTGTCTCAAAACCTATCATTCAACCACGAAACATGGGCGGCTGCGGACCACAATATTACATTCTTTCTATATTGACTCTTTTCCTTAAAATGATTGAATTTTTGACCTTTTTAATCTATCTTGAATAAGATTTACCATCATGCGGTAAATTTATTTTCTCTTTTCTATTTATTCAAAAAAATCAAATATTTGTGCCTCTGAGGGTACTAATTGGCATACCTTGCCATCCTTGCTATCTCATTCGGAGGAGGGTGAGAGATTTTTAGGAAAGGTGTTTGTTTGCTTTTAAAAAGATGTTGATAACTTTTTAAACGCCCTTTTCCTCTTTTTCCCCAAAACGTGTTCTTGATAAGAAACCTAATCAAATTGGAATCTTATCTTTCTTTTAAACATATAAACAGCTCTTATAATAATAAGTTAACTACATATAAAAAAACTTATTAAAAGGAACCGGATTATGACGATGATCATCAACGTTTCCAGAGAAGACTTCCTAGCAGCTCTTTCCTCCCTGCAAAACGTTACCGGCAAAAAAGGGACAATTGCCATTCTGAGCAATGTTCTCATTGAAACACAAAACGATGCCATCTCCATCACGGCCACCGATCTGGAAGTAGGCATTCGGCATATGATTCCTGCGGAAATTATAGAATCGGGCAGCATAACTCTGCCGGCAAAGAAACTCTTTGAAATTGTTAGAGAATCGAATGCCGAACTTATTCATATTGAAAAGCAGGAGAACAACTGGGTTAAAATAACAGCAGATTCAAGCAGTTATAATCTTGCAGGTATGCCCAGTGATGAATTTCCCGCTTTTCCCGAATATAACGAAGCTTCCCTTACCGCAGTGGAGAGTGCCATCTTAAAGGAACTTATTGATAAAACAATATTTTCCGTTGCTCCGGAAGGAGAGAGCCAATACAACCTGGCCGGCGTTTTAGTGGAAAAGGAAGTTCGTGATGGAGGAAAAAATTTTATACGCATGGTTTCCACCGATGGGCATCGTCTCTCGCTGATGGAAAAGGAAGGATCGGCAGAACTGGGAAACCTGAATATAAAAGGTATTGTACTTATTCCCAGGAAGGGAATTCAGGAAATGCGCAAATTCTGTGAAGGACACGATAGTATATCCATATGCTTTGATGAAAAACAGGCGGTCTTTAAATCTGAAAGGTCTATACTTATAATAAGACTGATGAATGGCGATTTTCCAGATTACAGGAATATATTAAAAAGTAATGCTGATGAAAGATTTGTGGAAATAGAGAGAGTAAAACTTTTAAATTCTATGAAAAGAATGAACCTATTTACGGAAGATAGATATAATGCCGTTAAGTTTAATATAGAAAACAATAAATTGATTCTTTCTTCTCAGAATATGGATATTGGTAATGCAAAGGATGAAATGTCAATTGAATATAGCGGTGAAAAGATGGAGCTTGGGTTTAACGGAAAATATTTTGTAGATGTCCTTCAAGTTTTATCATGTGATATAGTCAAAGCATACATAAGCTCTGCTGAAACACCATGTCTTATAAAATCTGAAGAAGATACAGGTTTTGTAAGTCTTATCATGCCAATGAAACTCTAGTTTATATGTTTTTATAGATTGTAAATTTTTCCTTTAAAAAAAATTGTAAAAAAGAGGAAAAGATAAGTGACACAAGAAAAAAGCGGTTACGGCGCGGAACAGATAAAAGTTCTTTCCGGCCTGGAAGGGGTGCGTAAAAGGCCCTCTATGTATATCGGCAATACAGCCGAAGAAGGACTCCACCATCTCATTTACGAGGTAGTCGATAATTCCATCGACGAGGCGCTGGCCGGACATTGTACGGTCATAAAAGTTATTTTTCATCAGGAAGGCAGTGTCAGCGTTGAAGACAACGGCCGCGGTATCCCGGTGGAGATGCATCCCACCGAAGGAGTAAGTGCCCTGGAACTGGTCATGGGCACTCTGCATGCCGGCGGCAAATTCGACCATTCTACCTACAAGGTGTCCGGAGGTCTGCACGGAGTCGGCGTCTCGGTGGTGAACGCTCTCAGCAGCTGGACCGTGGCCGAGGTCAAGCGGGATGGAAAAATACACCGGCAGCGCTATGAAAAAGGCATCAAACAGGGCGACGTGGAAGTGGTTGGGGAAACGACCCATACCGGCACCCGGATTACCTTCATGCCCGATGGCACCATTTTCACGGAAACCACCATATTCAAGTACGAGATAATCCAGAATAGGCTCCGGGAGCTCGCCTTCCTCAACAAGGATGTGAAAATTCTCCTTAAGGACGAGCGGAGCGGCGCCGAGGATGAATTCCATTTCAAGGGCGGCCTTGCCGAATACGTCGAATACCTCAACCGGAAGCGCACCGCTATCAATCAGGAACCCATCTTCTTTGCCGGCGAACGGGACAACGTCCAGGTGGAAGTCTGCTTCCAGTACTTCGACGGCTATTCGGAACGGCTCTTCTCCTATGTGAACAATATTTTCACCAAGGAAGGAGGCACCCATGTAACCGGCTTCCGGGGCGCCCTCACCCGCTGCATCAACCGTTATGCAAGCGATGACATCATCCCAAAAAACCTGAAGGAAAAGCTGGGCGGCGACGACGTTCGCGAGGGGCTTACCTGCGTGGTATCGGTACGGGTACCCAATCCGCAGTTCGAGGGGCAGACCAAGACCAAACTCGGCAACTCCGAGGTACGGTCCATCGTAGAATCTATCTGCAACGAGAAGCTCTCCGTCTATCTTGAGCAGAATCCCCAGGAAGCCAAGAAGCTGCTGATGAAGGTGGTGGATGCGGCCCGAGCCCGGGAGGCGGCGCGAAGGGCCAAGGATCTGTCTCGCAAGAAGGGAGGCGGCATAGATCTGCTCATGGCCGGCAAACTCGCCGAGTGCCAGTCGAAAAAACCCGAGGAGCGGGAGATATTCATCGTCGAGGGTGATTCGGCAGGCGGCAGCGCCAAACAGGGGCGCGACCGGGTTTTTCAGGCCATCCTGCCCCTGCGCGGCAAGATCATGAATGTTGAAAAGGCGCGCTTTGACCGCATTCTGTCCAGTGAAGAGATAAAACAGGTGATCGCCGCCCTGGGAACCGGCATAGGCAAGGACGATTTCAACGCCGAGCAACTCCGCTATCACAAGATAATCATCATGACCGATGCCGACGTGGATGGCGCCCATATCCGCACCCTGCTGCTCACCTTCTTCTACCGGCAGATGCTGCCCCTGGTTGAGGGCGGCTATGTGTACATAGCCCAACCGCCCCTTTACCGGCTGGGACGCGGCAAGAAGGAGCAGTATTTCCTCGGCGAGGAGGATTTGAACCAACATCTCTTCCAACAGGCGAGTACCCAGATGGCGGTGCTGCCCCAAGGCGCGGCGGAAAAAATTTCAGGCGAACAACTCGTCGAGCTGTTGAAAAGATTGTCCCATCACCAGCGGTTGGTCGAGTATATGGACCGCATCGGTCTTTGGGAGGAGATAATCCATTTTCTGCTCATTTCCGATCTCAAAAGCGCCGATCAATTCGGCGACGAGCAGTTCGTCATCAAGCTGAAAGAGCAGCTGGCAGCCAAAAACATGATCGTCGGCAATATTCGCGCCTGCCGATGGAAACCGAGCTGCTGGGAATTCGACGCCGCCATCAAAGACAAGGCGCACATGATCATGACCGTGGGTCCGCAGATTCCACTGATCCCGGAGTACCGATCCGCCCTCAGCCTGTTTCCGGAAATAAAGGGCTTCCTCACCGGCGGCTACACCGTGGAGAGCAAGGGCAACGAGATCAAAGCCGGGAACTGGCGGGAATTGCTGCAACTCACCCGCAGTGAATCCTTCAAGGGCAGTCATCTCCAGCGCTACAAAGGTTTGGGCGAGATGAATCCTGAGCAGCTTTGGGAGACCACCATGGATCCGGACAAACGGGTGCTGGTGCAGGTGACCATCGACGACGCCGAACGCGCCGATGACATGTTCACCACCCTGATGGGCGACAAGGTGGAACCACGCCGGGAATTCATCCAGAACCATGCCTTGGAAGTTTCCGAACTGGATATATAACTTCTTAAAACGAAAGGAAAAAAGAGATAATGTCTCAAACGGAAGATAAAAATATTCTGCCGGGACCGACCATTTCCATCGAAAAGGAACTGCAGAAATCCTATCTCGATTATGCGATGAGCGTCATCGTTGGCCGGGCCCTGCCCGATGTCCGGGACGGCCTGAAACCCGTGCACCGACGGGCGCTGTTCGCCATGCGGGAACTAAGCAATTATTATAACCGCCCCTATCTCAAGTCGGCCCGTATTGTCGGTGACGTCATCGGTAAATATCACCCCCACGGCGACACCGCGGTCTATGACACCATTGTTCGCATGGCCCAGAATTTTTCCATGCGCTACCCGCTGGTGGACGGACAGGGAAACTTCGGTTCAGTGGACGGCGATTCTCCCGCCGCCATGCGGTATACCGAAGCGCGGATGACCCGGCTCGACCAGGAGATCATCGCTGACCTTGAGAAGGAAACAGTGGATTTCATCCCCACCTATGATAACTCCATGGTGGAGCCGGTGGTTTTCCCCACCAAGATACCCACTCTGTTGATCAACGGCTCGTCCGGTATTGCGGTGGGTATGGCCACCAACATTCCGCCCCACAACCTCACCGAGGTGATGGAGGGGCTGATCGCTCTTATCGACGACCCCAACATCACCATCCATCAGTTGATGGAAATGGTCACCGGGCCTGATTTTCCCACCGGCGCCTTTATCTGCGGCCGGGCCGGAATCCGCGAGGCGTATGAAACCGGGCGCGGCTCGGTGTTGATGCGCTCGAAGACCCATACGGAGAAGAGCAGCAAAACCGGTAACCGCGAGGCGATCATCATCACCGAGATCCCCT
>Ga0224496_10000482_pt1 | contig 27580 bp, 20 predicted proteins | sample SF_Jul11_sed_USG_2_FD_168127 | JGI IMG/M metagenome (GOLD analysis project Ga0224496, IMG submission 168127) | Sediment microbial communities from San Francisco Bay, California, United States - SF_Jul11_sed_USGS_8_1 | ecosystem: Environmental > Aquatic > Marine > Sediment | place: USA...
GAATTCATTTGAAATGATTGTCGGGGTATCGAATATGGAGCCAAGGTTTTTTGATGGCTACTATATCAGTAAGATTGGCCCTGGTGGGAGATATACATGATTGTGAGATGCTGATTGTCTGGAAACGTGATGGGTGTTGATCATGACCGATCTTCCTGTGAAAGGACCAGATTCTTCGAGCCGGGGCATGATTAAGGCGTTCGGCGAGCCACTCCGTGGCGCTGACGAGTTCTTGTAGCTGGCTTGAGACAAGGTGCTACACTTTCTAATGGAAACATTTTGTTTGAATTGGTAGGGGTGGGTGAACTGAAATAAGAGAGGCAGGTTGAGTTATCGCATGGTCAATACGATAACCACTGTTCATGATCAGCTTGATTTGTGGAGACTGACTAATTCCTTCTCTCCTTCCTCGCGGGATGCGACTAACTGGCCATTTTCCATTTTCACCACGCGATCTCCGACGTGATAGTACCTGTCGTCATGGGTGATCACAATTGCTGATTTTCCTCGGGCCTTCAGTTCCGGCAAAAATTTGTGGTAAAAAAAATCTTTGAAGTACGGGTCCTGATCAGCAGCCCACTCATCAAAAAGATAGATAGGGCGATCATCAATGAATGCAATAAGCAGGGCTAACCGTCGCCGCTGACCATGAGATAACCCGTCAAACGTATACGACTTTTCCCGGAGGGTGACCTTCTGATCAAGGTGAAGTTCTTGTTGGAAATGCTCTATCTGATCGTCTTGGCGAGAACCTACCATGCCGATGAGGTTTTCAAATAAATGAAAGTCTGAGAACACGACGGCTAAGTGTTCGCGAAACCATTTCCTATTGTTTTGAGTAATCGGGGTGCCGTTGAGGAGGATGTGTCCTTTGTGTGGAATGTACAACCCACAGAGCAATTTCATGAGCGTCGTCTTGCCACTTCCGTTCCCACCAGCAATGAGCACAATTTCTCCTGGACTTATTGAGAAGTTTAACGGACCGAGCGAAAAGCCCTTGTCTGATTGCAATCCCGGTGAGTATTGAAAGGTGACCCCTTGAAGTTCGAGGGTGCGCCAGTTCGAATCTATTGAGAGACGGTCTTGTGGTCTTTCTTGAGTGAGTTCTGGATGCAGGGAGAGGCCCAATTCTTGGATTTTCCTCAGAGCCATTTCTCCTTGGCTTAAGGCCGGTGCTGCCCCGATAAAGGCCCGAAACGGGCCCATCATGTAGAGGAACGCGAAGAGGTATCCTGTCAACGTTTCGGATGGCAGGTCTTTCAGCAATGGGATGGAAAATAACAATGCCCCTATCGTTCCATAAAACATCAGTGCCGTCCAGGCCTGCATATAGCCATATTGTAGTCCTGCCGCTAGGTTCTCACGTTTAAATTCCTCGCTCGCCGGTTCAAGGTTGTCTTTTATAAATGCATGGCTATGAGAACGACGAAGATGTAATTCTTTGAGGCCTTCCACCAGATGTCGTAATAGATAAAGGACTTTCTCTCGAGCCTCTCTTGCACGTTGAACGAACTTGAATGCTTGTTCGTTAAGAAATTTGTGAACAATGCTTGCGGCAAACACCACTACCAGAACGATAAGAAATACTTTCCAGGAGAGGTAGGCCAGGTAGGCTGAGCATCCTACGAGAATGGCGGTGTTCATCAACAATACTGGAATGATGGCAATGGCTGAAGCAATGGCCCGCACATCATCAGTGAGAGTGGCCAGTATGCGAGATTGCCCTTTTTCTTCAAGAAGTTGATAGGACGCGGTGAAGAGTTTTTTTGACAGATCTAAGCAGAGGTCGAGGACGGCGTCCTGCCCCGCACGATTTAATAGCGCGTGGGACAGTAAGTTGCAGGCGATTATTCCAAGTGCGAGCGCAATAAACCCTGCGATTAATCCGTTCGTACTCCCCTGGGTATGAAGAGTTGAATTAATGAGGGCGATGAGGCCGGCTCCGAATAACCCGCTAAGCAGACCGGACAATCCAATGGCAAGACTTCTACGATAGGAGATACTCGAGAAGAACCAAAAGAACTTGAGAATTTCCCTTAGCACTATCCTGAGGCCTGGGCTTGAGAGAGTAATTTTTTCAGCTTTTCCGCGAGCGAGGAAACATTGGGGTTTTTGAAAAGATCTCCTGTACTCGCAGCCGGTAGTTCGTCGACAGAATACCCTCCCAAGGCGAGATCACACCATGTCCTTCTCGTATCCTTTGGTGGGTTGACCGGCCGTTCCGAGGCGATGATGAGTTCAATCCGACCTGAAAAGGGTTGCGGCTGATAATTTCCTGCGGCTTTGCGGTTTGCCTCGGAGACCTTATCTCTAAAACGCACCTCACGATCACCCCGATAGACATCTCCGCTATGCACCATCTTTTTCATTCCACGGATGGCTTTGGAAATGCGTGTGAGGCGGTCTTCTCTTTTGGTTCGAAATATCTCACGCGTGACTCCGAAGGCAACCGAGAGGAAAAATACATATGGGCGTAGACCATTCGGTAGGGTCCAGCGAGGGACCAGAAGGGAAGCTGGGGGCCAAGTTTCCAGTAAAGCTAACAGAGCCACCTTTTGCCCTTTGGCAGAGAGCTGTTGAGCCATTTCAAACGCGATGATGCCTCCGATACAGGCGCCCACCAGGTGATAGGGACCAGTCGGTTGTACCGACTGGATTTCGCTGACAAAGTGTGAGGCAATATCTTCCACTGTGATAAAAGGTTCAGCCTCACCGTCGAGTCCTCGTGATTGAAGCCCATAAAAGGGTTGATCATTTCCCAGCAATTGTACCAATCTGTAAAATCCTACGACGTTCCCGCCAATTCCTGGCACAGCAAAGAGAGGCGGCTTCGTTCCAATGGGGTTTATGGGGACGATGGATTGCCAGTTGGTAGTCCGTTGGCTACCCTGGAGAATGGAGGACAATTCCCTTATGGTGGGGGCTTGAAATAAAGTGGCTAAAGGTAGACGTTTGCCTGTTAACTGCTCGATTTCTGTGAACAGCTGTAGGGCCATTATGGAGTGCCCACCCAGATCAAAGTAATGATCGTCGATTCCTACATTTTGTCTGTCTAGGAGACGTTCCCAAATATGAATAAGTTGACGTTGTAAATTATTTTCCGGCAAGGCCGTTGGTGTGCGATGGCCTGGCGAGGTTCCTTTAATCGTTATCAGAGCTTTTCGGTCGACTTTGCCATTCGGCGTGAGCGGAAGCTCGCGAAGAATGACAAATTCTGAAGGAATCATGGTATTCGGAAGGTAGGCTTTAAGATGGCGTTGTACATGCGCAATGTTTAAATCTTCATCTGTTGAGGGTACAACAAATGCCACGAGCTTCTTATCTGATCGATCGGTTTCGATTCCAAGAACGATGGATTGAGTGATTTCGGGTATTTGGTTGAGTTGAGATTCAATTTCTGGAAGCTCCATCCTTACGCCACGTATTTTTACTTGGTGATCATTTCGCCCCAGGTAATCCAAGCTACCATCGGACCTCCATCTAGCAAGATCTCCTGTCTTGTACAGGCGCTCTTCAGGCCAACCAAATGGGTTGGGTTGGAATCTTTCAGTGGTTAACTCGGGATGACCCAAGTAGCCTCGTGCGACACCTTCACCGCCAATAAACAATTCACCAGGTATGCCGACAGGCGTGAGTTTGGCGTTTTTATCAAGGATGAGGGCTCGTGTGTTATCGATTGGACGGCCAATTGATACAGGCCCATTCCCCGAACGGACTTTTTCTACTGTTGACCAGATTGTGGTTTCAGTGGGGCCATAGAGGTTCCAGACCTCCTGGGAACGAGTGAGGAGCTCCTCGGCTAATTCTCGTGTGAGCGCCTCACCGCCACAAAGTATTTTCAAGTGTTTATTTCCTTGCCAACCAGCCCGTAGGAGCATGCGCCAGGTTCCTGGGGTTGCTTGCATCACGGTTGCCCCAGATGTCTCTAATCGTTCCTTGAGCCTTTGCCCGTCTCGGGCTTCCTCTCCACTTACGAGAATGACGGGAGCCCCGATTGTCAGTGGAAGAAACAGTTCAAGGGCGGCAATGTCAAAGGTCACTGGCGTTACGGCAAGAAAAATATCAGTATTGTTCACGGCTAGTTTTCGTGACATGGAGTGGAGAAAATTAATGAGGGATCTTTGTTCTATTTCAACGCCTTTTGGTTGACCTGTTGAGCCAGAAGTAAAAATCACATAAGCCAGATTGGATTGGGCACACGTAAGATGCGGAATTTCAGCTTGATCAGTGTCAAGAATACTGTTGCCAATGGCATCATCTATGAAAAAAATGGCTCCCTGGTAACCTGGTATTTCCCTGGCTAGATGGCGTTGTGTGGCTAGGATCGGTGCTTTACTGTTCCGTAGCATGTAGGCAAATCGTTCAGGCGGGCCTTGCGGATCAAGAGGGATATAGGCGCCACCCGCCTTCATGATTCCCAAAAAAGTAATGAGGAGATCGGCTGTTCGATCAAGTGCAACTCCAACGAGCGAATCCGGTACGACCCCCAGCTGGCGAAGGGCAAAAGCCAACTGGTCGGCCTTATTATTCAATTCATAGTAGGTGAGCGTGGCTTCGTCTGAGATCACGGCCAATGATTCTGGTGTTCTCCTTGCCTGGAGTTCGAACAGGCTAATGGTTGACACATCTCTGGCTAAAGGAGTGTCCGTCGTATTCCACTCGTGGAGGATTTGTTGTTTTTCAGCAGGGGTGAGCATATTGAGCGTAGAAATTGGTGTGTCGGGTGCGGCGATAACGGATTTCAGTAATTCGTGGTAATGCTTGAGCAGAAGTGCCATGTGATTATAGTCAAAGAGATCCGTGTTGAATTCGAGATACGCCTTTCCTGAGGCCATGGTATCAATGGATATGCTGAGGTCGAACTGTGACGCTCCCCGGTCAATTTCAAAGGGACTGAGTGACAGCCCAGAAAATTTCACTCGTTCGAAGGGAGCATTGCCAAAATTAAACAAGACTTGAACTAATGGCATGCGATTGACCGTGCGGGTCGGTGCAAGGTCTCGAACAAGCATTTCGAATGGCAAATCTTGATGCGCGTATCCTTCGAGGGCCACATCGCGAACGCGCTTGAGCAATTCGCGAAAAGTCGGATCCCCAGATAAGTCTGTCCGAAGGACGAGGGTGTTGACAAATGTTCCGACCATACTTTGAACGTCAGGCCAGTGGCGGTTGGCTACCGGGGAACCTATGACAATATCTGTTTGGCCACTGTACCGATTGAGGAGAATCTTAAACGCTGCCAGGCACAGCATGTAGAGTGTGGCGTTTTCGGTGGCACTGAGGCTTTGAAGTTTATTGAGGAGTGGTTTTGTTAGGTCCAGGCTAATATACGTTCCGGTGAATGTTTGATCAGGTCGTCGTGGGTGATCAGTTGGCATTTCAAGTACCGGTAGGTCCGAGAGCTTGCGTGTCCAAAACGAATATTGATTTTCCAATACATCAGCGGTGAGCCATTGGCGTTGCCAACAGGCAAAGTCCGCATACTGGATCGGTAACGGTTCAGCCGGAACAGACCTCCCACTACAGAGGGCATTGTAGAATTGGCCTAACTCCTTCCCCAGTATGGCAAAGGACCATTGGTCAGAAACAATGTGGTGTATCGTCAAGATCAACACATAGTCCGTTTCGGCCAAATGCAGCAACGTGCCTCTCAGCAAGGGTGCCTTTGTGAGATCAAAAGGCTGACGTGCCGCCTCATCTGCTTTTTTTCGCGCGTCCTCTAGCCGTTGGTTATCTGGAATCTGGCGAAGGTCAATATTAGTGAGTTCCCCGTATGATACGGGTGAAATCACCTGGCTGAGTGTGCCTGACTCTTCGTGAATACTTGTTCGAAGGGATTCATGTTTTCGAATGAGCTGGTTTATGGATTCCTCAAGGGCTAGGTGGTTGAGTTGACCATGCAATCGAATGGCAATAGGAATATTATAGGCCGCACTCTGTGGGGCAAGTTGATGGAGAAAATAGATGCGTTCTTGAGAAGAGGAGAGAGGAATGGGTCGGTCTTTTAAGGCTGGCGTGATCGCGGGGATAGTTCCTTTAGCAGTTTCTCCTTGAATCACGGCCGGAATGGCCTTAGCGAGGCCAGCGACTGTGGGATTCTCAAAAAACAGACGTAAGGGAATGTCGCAACTAAATGTCTGGCGCAAGCGTGAGACGAGTTGAACGGCGAGGAGCGAATGACCGCCTAGCTCAAAAAAATGATCATGAACGCCCACTCGAGTTAGGCCCAATATTTCACAATATAATTCGGCAGTGGCGTGTTCAATCGCACTTCGTGGGGCCACAAAATTCTCTTCAGGTTCCCATTGTCTTTCATCTGCTTCCGGCAGTTGAGAACGGTCTATTTTCCCAGTGGACGTGCGTGGCCACGAGTCCATCGCCATAAAGGTTGCTGGGATCATGTAGTTCGGTAATCGCTCTTTGAGGAAGTTTCGAAGCTCCCTGGCGGGTAATCCAGGCTGTCGAACAGGAATGAAGTAGGCAGTTAAATGAGGCCCTATCTGAGCGTTATTTTTCAAGGTCACCAGGGCCTCATACACCCCCTGGTGTTCTTGCATCATTGCCTCAATTTCCCCAAGCTCGATACGGAACCCACGCAGTTTTATTTGGCGATCTGTTCTCTCAAGGTATTCTAGGGTGCCATCCGGTCGATACCGACATAAGTCACCCGTCTTGAAGAGACGAGAGCCTTCAATTGTGCTGAGTGGATCACGGATGAAATTCTTGACGGTTTCTTCAGGACGATTGTGGTATCCACGAGCTAAGCTGTGTCCGCCCAGGTACAGTTCGCCGGGGACCCCAATAGGGACCGGCTGAAGGCACCGATCTAGCAGATACGCCTTGACGTGGCTTAGGGGGCGTCCGATCGGTATGTGCTCGAATCGGCTCACATTCTCATTATTTGAATGTTGATCTTCTCCTTCTCTGGTACTATTGAGATCAGAGGTTGTTGCTGTAACTGTTGTCTCAGTGGGTCCATAGGTATTGAGAAGGCGGACGGAAGCATCCACATGGGCCTGCCAGGCGTGAACGGCACGAGAAGAAGCTTTTTCTCCACCGATAATCATGAGGCGCAGTGAAGGGTATATCGAAATAGGCCGCTTATCCAGCTGTAGGGCAATGTCATGCCAGAATGCTGTTGGGAGATCTAGGATCGTGATGTCCAGCTCACAGCACTTTTCCAAGAACCGTTCAGGAGATTCCACGGTCATCTCAGTAGGGAGGACGATGGTTCCGCCGCTGATGAGAGTTGGGAATATCTCTTCAACAGACGCATCAAAGGCCAGGGAGGAGAATTGTAGGACTCTGTCGCCTTCCCTCAAATCGCATTCCTTCCTAAAGCTTTGTGCAAATGCGACTAATGATTGATGTTCAATTTGTACGCCTTTTGGCTTCCCCGTTGATCCTGATGTGTAAATGATATACGCGAGGTTTTTTGAATTGGCTGTTGGCGTCAGGTTCGTTTCTGGCTGTCGAGAAATTTCTTCTTGGAGTTCGTCGAGGGAAATGAGCGTGGCCACTCCCTGGGGTAAAACTTCTCTTAGGTCGCTGGTGGAAAGAATAATCGATGGTTGTAGGTCCTCTAGGATAAAATCCAGGCGGGCTTTAGGAAGGCTTGGATCGAGCGGTACATAGGCGCCACCAGCTTTGAGGATTGCTAGAATCCCGATGATTATTTCGATTGAACGTTCAATGCAGATGCCCACTGGCATGTCGGGTGTCACACCAGCCACCAGAAGATGATGAGCTATCTGATTGGCCCGTTTATTTACTTCATCATATGTCACCGCTATGCTCTCAGAAACAAGAGCGACGGAGCCTGGCGAACGCCCAACCTGATATTCTATGAGCTCATGGGCAGTCGAGGTTAGGGGAAGTTGGGAAGCTGCTGGATTCCACTCAACTAAGACTTGTTGTCGTTCGCTGGGTTCAAAAAATGGGAAATCCCAGATGTGGCAATCGGGTGAGATCGAGACGCCATCCAGAAGAATTTGAAAATGGCTTGTCAGTTTTGCCACAAAGTCGGGATCGAATAAATCGCGGTTATATTCGAAATGTCCAGTCAGGGATTGACCATTCTCTGCAAGTTCTAGGGTGAGGTCAAATTGTCCTGCTGGTTGAGGAATCACAAAAGGGTCGACGGTAAGTTCTTTATAAGAGGGGACGTTATCCTGGGTTGGAGGATCTGATGGTAGATCCTTAAGGTCGTCAAAGAGCTTGAAGTCCTGGAGCACAAATAAGACTTGCCCCAAAGGGAGATGTGTTTCGGTGCGTTGAGCCCTTAGATGTTCAACAAGCACCGAAAAGGGATAGATTTGATGATCAATAATGGCGGTGACCGTTTGGCTTACCTGTCGTAGGAGTTTTCGAAAGAGGGGATTGCCCGCGAGCGTCTCTCGAAGAGGAACGGTGTTCGTTAAATTGCCGACCGTCTTCTGATGGTCAGGTCGAATTCTTCCCGACATGGGAGAGCAAATCAGGATCGCTTCTTGCCCTGTGTATCGATGGAGAAGTACCTGGAATACCGCCAAGAGCGTGGCATAAAGAGTGACACCTTCCTGTTTGGCGAGGGCGCGTAAGCGACATGTTAATTCTGAGCAGAGAGTAAAAGTCTGAGACGCAGTTCGAGGAGTGGCCAGGAGAGGCTCAACGGGACGATACGTCAAATTCAACCTAGGCAATTCACCAGCAAGGTGTTTATCCCAAAAAGTCCGAAGCCTGTGTCCTTCATTGCTTTCGAGCATGTGTATCTGCCACTGGGAAAAACTGACGTAATCAGTTGGTGTAACCAATTTTTGGCTAGGGTTCTTGCCTATTTCCTGCGAATATAAATGAACAAAATCTTCTACCAAAAGATGCATCGACCATCCATCAGCGGCGATGTGATGAGTGCTGAGAAGCAAAAGATAGTTCGTTGGGTTCCTCTCGAAGAGCTGAGCTCTGAACAGTGGAGCTTGAGATAAGTCAAATGATTTTTGGCTTGTGGCGATGACCTCTTGTTTCACATCTTCCCAGTCCAAGTCCGTGACGCATGTGAATTCCAACGTCACATCTACACTGGGAAGAATTCGTTGATAGGGTACTCCTGATTGGCTCTCATAAATTGTTCGTAGAATCGGGTGCCGGTTAACCAATTGGTTAAGTGAGCGGAGGGCCGCTGACTGGTCAAGCGGTTGGCGAATGAGCAACGCCACTGCGACATTGCCTGCCGCACTTTGTGGGTCTAGCTGATGAAGAAACCATTGCGCTTTTTGATTTGGTGAAAGATGATACTCGTTGACCGGTATGCCAACGTACGGCGTGGTTGTCTGCTGGGATTCGATTTGACCGGGAAGCTGAGCAATCAATTGTTTTGCGAGCGCGCCAATGGTGCAATTCTGTAAAAAGGTTGAAGGAGGAAGAGCCACTCCGGTTGCCCTCTCAATCTGGCATGTGAGCTGGGCAGACATCAAAGAGTCAATGCCAATTTCGTTGATAGGTTGGCTTGACTTCAGTGAGCCCAGATCCATGTTAAGGCTTTGAGCGACACTGCTCTCTACAAAGTTCTCCAGGAGCCGTTGCTGTTCGTGTGGTGAAGCGTTCAGCAGAAGAGTGTGCGTGAGGGCGAAGTCGGGAAAAGTTTGTTGGGTTCCTGTGTTGATGCTGGCATGTAGGCTTATGAGGCGTTCTGTTAAAAAGGCCTCCTTGCATGCTTGCCGTTGCAACTTGCCGCTCGTTGTTTTTGGGATACTTCCAGGTTTCACCAAAATGACGGCGTGTACAGGAAGGTCATGCTCAAGAGATACGGCCTGTCTGATTGCTGACGTAAGGTGTTCAAAGTCTGTCAGTGATTGATGACGTCTGATCTCTTGTACAACCACAAGATGTTCATCCGGTCCATTTGACATGGAAAACGCAGCAGTGGTTCCTTGTTGGAATGCGAGGTGACTCTCTTGCACAGTTCGTTCAATGTCGTGCGGAAAATAATTGTTGCCCCTTATGATAATGAGGTCTTTGAGTCGACCTGTGACATAAAGGTTTCCTTCTCTCATGAATCCTAAGTCACCGGTTCTTAGGAATGGGCCTTCCTGGGTATCAGCCGTAAAGGCATTGAAAGTTTGCTGTGTTTCTTCCCTATGCTGCCAATATCCATTGGTGACGCTTGGACCGGCAAGCCAAATTTCTCCAATCCTATCCGGAAGAGAATGGCAATGGGTCTTTTCATCAATAATGCGAAGATCGGCTCCTTGAACCGGACAGCCACAGCATACAATTTTTCTTGTGACACGAGTGGTTGTCTGTGCGGGAACAATGACGCTCTTTTCTAGATTCTGCGCATCGATTTCGAGATGGGAAGGCATACTTCTAGGGGGTGTAATGGTTGCTGCCAGCGTAAACTCAGCGAGTCCATAGGCTGGAGCAAAGGATCGTCTGTTAAATCCAAATGGCTCAAAAGTTTGAATAAAACGATCCATGGTTTCGACACGGATCGGCTCGGCACCGCAGCTGGCAAACGACCACTTTTCAAGGTTGAGGGGCACTCTTTCTTGTGGTTCGGTTTTCACAACGCACAGATCGTAAGCGAAGTTAGGGCCACCACTGTGAGTAATTTGGTATTTTGTTATCGCTTGCAACCACACAAGGGGATTTCGCAGGAACCTCGTTGGCGCCATGATAAAAGTGTGTGTTCCTAAATACACATTCAAGAGCAATCCGTTCACTAACCCATAGTCATGGAAATGTGGCATCCAATTCAGGGAAATGCTTTTATCGGTCAACCCACAGGAATGGGTCAGTGCATTCAATTGTTCAGCGAGGCACTGCTGAGAAACAATAACCCCTTTCGGAGATGAGGTAGATCCGGAGGTGTACTGCAAGAACGCGATCTCATTGGTAAGTTCAAAGCCACTGTCCTCTCCGCTAGGAGGATCCTGGAAACATTCTTCTATGAAAAGGTGCTTCCCGGCGAGAATCTTTGATAATTCTTCTAGTTTTTCTTTGCTATCCCCAAATAGTTTCTTTGTCGTTAAAATAGCGGAAGCTTGAGAGTCCTTTGCAATCGCGCAAATTCTTGGTCGGCTCCTTTTCGCTCGCAAAGGGTCTAGTTCGGGTGTCGGTACTGCAATCACGCCAGCATAAAGACAGCCAAAAAAAGCAGATATAAACTCAAGACCAGGAGGAAACATTAAGAGCGCGCGATTGCCCGGTGATAAGCAATTTCTCAAGTATTCAGCGATCACTTGAGCCTCATGATGCAACTCGCGATAGGTCAGTGTCTGGGATGGCGTGATTCCATCACTCAGATAGGTAAAAGCCAGGTTGTCCGGCTGAGTAGCGGCCTTATGGAAAAGTGCTTGACTCAGGGCTGGGTGTTTTATTTTCAGCAATTACGAATTCATCTCCTGCCATTGGCAGGAGATGTCCTTATGGCCACGGGTCAGCCCAATCTGCAGTTGACAATGTCTAGGTGTCGAGGAATGCCGCTAGCCATCCTTTTCAGATCCATAAATCGATAGCCACGGGTAAAGTGCCATGCTGTTTCGAGGGTAGGATTAGGACCATACCTTTTGCAACCCACGTGTGTGGTTCTTGCAAAGGTTTGGATTGACCGAGCTTGGATCCGGCAGATTTTTATCATAACAAAAATCTAATTATTCACAAGAAAGCGTCATCTGGCGTTAGGGTAAAATTATCATGAGGCATATCGGCTTATTTCGAAGCGCATTTGAGGCAAGCCCAAGGATTATAAGAGACCGATTGAGGTCTTAATGGAAAGAATTCATGCCTTAATGGGATTTAGCAATAATTATACCCATATTGGTTGTTTTTTGCCATAAAAGGTAGCCTCACTTCTTTTGGAATTCCCTTGTTTGGCCTGTTTATTGGGGTGCGAATATTGAATATTTCTTTCATTATTGGTTTTCAGTATCCCCTTTTTTCTTGGTAAGAAACAGGGTTGCACGATAAATCCTTTGGTAGAATCGTTTCTGGCAAGTTGAAGTCATTGTTTTTTTAGGCTTAGACCAAGAGGATTCTGTTGTTTTGACCGATGGCGATCTCCAATTTCTTTCAAAAATGAAGGCCTAGACCTTCAGCTCAATTATTGAATTCAGAAAAGCTAGAAGAAAAGAGGTGACAAATTGTCTTTACATGGGAAGGGAAGCTCTAAAGACCAGGAATGAGTTATTCCCAATGACGCCAAGAGATATTGATTTGTTTCAGGAATGCCGGCACGAGTCTTCTTTCCACATCGAATATGTCAACAACTGGGCTTATGTAAGATTACGTTGGGCTATTTAAGAGAGTAACACCAGAAATTTTCTTGTATTGGCAAGTTTATGGGGCTGAAGAGCACTCACTTGATCTTTCATGAGGTAAGGGAGTGATGCAACCCTTCCGGTAGCTCCGTTCGAGTCAAATATGGCCATTGAAAGCAGAGTGACTTTCCACTGTTAGTCGGCAAGCGGGCGACGACGTCTTTTCCGGCCAATGCATCCGGAATGGCCTCTTTTCCAACGGCCGTAACGAGGAAAACCCAAAATGCTCTTTTAACAGAGAGAGCAGGGAACCTGCTTGGAGGTGTTTTCGTGCTATGAATCCATTTGGAATGATTGTAGGATCCCAGGGAATCTGTAACAAATGTTTTGATCTGGACGCGGACCGGCAGTCAGGCCTTACCGGAATCCCATTTTTCATGAGCTGATTGCCTCTCCATCAACAATTTTATTGAGGTTGGGTCGGACGGGCAATCAAGAATGGCGGCCGTAATTTGCCCCATCGTTTTCTGCTGCTCTTTTTTTCTGTTTCCTCTCATTGTTCAATTTTCGGCTATGATTTTTCTCTTCTCCTCAATGTTCCCACCTGGTTTTCTCAGGTTCGTTGATCTCCTAGGACGAGGTGAATCATCAGAAAATCAAGGGTAATCGGCAAGAATTGCCTAAAATTGCCGAGAAAGACCTAAGAACTAGGGTGTTGGTATGCATGTAGCAGAACGAATACAAGACGAAACCCTCGTGTTAATGATTTCCGGACGGGTCACGTTTTACTCCCGAAAAGTCTTTCAGGCGATCGTCAATAGTGCGCGACTTTCGGGTGCGAAGCATATTATGTTCAACATTCAGGGCGTGACATTTATGGACAGCACGGCATTGGGTGGGCTGGCCTTGGCCTATCTCAATCTAAAAGAATGCGATTTGGCGATGAGCCTCGTGGGTCCGCAACAACCCATCAAAACCTTACTTGACGAAGCCAATTTTCCTACGTTGATTCCAACCTATCCATCCGAAGAAAAAGCATTTCAATCCATCCTGTAGTTGTCGTACTATTTTTCACACATTTTCAGTTTGGCTCGGAAAGATCAAGAGGAAATATGCTATCCTCGAATCTTTGCGTGTGCTTGCCGATGATTGAGCGATGATTCCCAATACGGTTTAAAACTACGACCCTATGGATCACACACCCCTTGAAGCGTTGAGGCTGGAATTACAGCGTCTGGACCTGACGGGATTCATCGTGCCGCATACGGATGAATATCAAAATGAATATGTGCCTCCTTGTGCTGAACGGTTAGCATGGCTCACCGGGTTTACGGGATCTGCGGGGACGGCGATTGTTCTGGCCCAAGAAGCCGCAATGTTTGTAGACGGCCGATATACCCTGCAAGTCGAGGATCAGGTAGACCCACAGAACTTTACCTTCAACCATAGCGGCGATCATCCTCCAGCCACGTGGCTGGAATACCACGTTCGCCCCTCTAGCCGTATTGGCTATGATCCGTGGCTCCATACGCCGAAGGACCTTGAACGGTATCAGAAAGCCTGTGATCGGGCCGAGGCTCAGCTGATTCCTTGTTCTCCCAATCCGATTGATCAAGTATGGCGTGAACGACCTTCTGCTCCCCTGGGTTTGATTCAGCCGCATCTCTTGAAGTTCTCGGGAAAAAGTTCGCAAGAAAAGCGCGAAGATTTGGCCAAGAATTTTCAAGATGAGGGCATTGATGCTGCTATTATCAGCGCACCTGATTCTATTGCGTGGTTGCTCAATATTCGAGGCAACGATGTGTCACATACCCCGTTACCCTTGTGCCAGGCGATTATCTATGCCACCGGACGGGTGGCAGTCTTTGTGGATTCCCGAAAAGTGAGTTCTGGCCTTTCGGCGCATCTGGGCCCTGACGTTTCCTTGGAATCGCCAGAAGCATTTGAAGTGGCCTTACAGCAATTAGGGCAACAGGGTCAGCAGGTGCTGTGTGATCCCATGAAAACCAATACTTGGATATTTTCGACGCTGACTACCCATGGGGCACGTCTCACTCATGGCAATGATCCGTGCGCACTGCCCAAAGCCTGTAAAAATGCTGTTGAGATTCAAGGGGCCTATGCGGTCCATGAGCGTGATGGGGTCGCGGTGTCTCGGTTCTTAGCCTGGCTGGCTCGCGAAACACCAAGTGGGCCCGTGACAGAGCTTCAAGCCTCTGCGTATTTAGATGATTGTCGTCAGCAACAAACATTGTGGGAAGATGCCAGTTTCCCAACCATTTCTGGCGCAGGATCCAATGGGGCCATCGTGCATTATCATTCAACTCCTGAGACCGACCGTCCTTTGGAGCGAGGGACGTTATATCTTGTGGATTCAGGGGGACAGTATCTTGATGGGACCACGGATATCACTCGCACGGTGGCGATTGGGAAGCCGACTGCGGAACATCGAGATCGCTATACACGAGTTTTACAAGGTCATATCGCTCTAGCTACAACCAAATTTCCTGAAGGGACAACGGGGAGTCAACTTGATGCCTTGGCCCGAGCGCCACTCTGGGCCATGGGGTTGGATTACGATCATGGGACGGGCCATGGGGTCGGCAGTTTTCTCGGCGTCCATGAAGGGCCACAGCGAATTTCAAAATCTGCCAATGATGTTGCACTCAAACCCGGCATGATTGTGTCGAATGAACCTGGGTATTACAAAACCGGGGCTTTTGGGATTCGGCTCGAAAATTTAGTTGTCGTCACACGCGAGGAAATGCTGAAAGACTCCAATCGTCCGTTTTTAGCATTCGACACGTTGACGGTGGTGCCGTTTGATCGGAAGCTCATTGTCGCGGATCTTCTGTCCACGCATGAACGGGACTGGGTGAACGCCTATCATCTTCGAGTGTGGCAATGTTTGGAATCCAAAGTTGATGCGGACACTCGGGCGTGGTTGGAAGAGGCGACGCAACCCCTTTCCTAGCGTTTTCACTAGCAAAACCTCACAATCCAGGCCATTGCCATGAGGATAAGAAAGATTTAGGTGATACATGTCTAAAACGAATGAGGAAATTGCAGAGACCATACAAACACAAATGGGAGGGAACCCTGAGATTACGGGTCTCCAGGTCAAAGGGAATCTGCTGCAATTGCACGTCACCGAAAAATTCTTTCATCGGTTATCTGCCGATCGAGAACGAGGACGGAAAATTGTGCTTGTGCTTTTGGAGCAGATGAAAAAATTGACGGGTTTAGAGGATGTGGTCGTGTGGGTCTATTCCGGAAATGAAAAGGGCATTGAGGGAACCATCAAATCCTGGGGTGGAGGCAATGTCAATTTTCTCTTTGATCTATAGAGGCTTGGCTCAATCGAGTAGCTATTCCTGATTCTTCTGGCCAGGCCAAGAACCCAGGCTCGAGGGCAAACCAGGCTCCCAGGAACCGACTCGTTTCCCGCCCGTGCCGATGGGACACGACCAGACCCCATCCGCGGTCCGGTTGATGCGCCATCGGGCGCCATCTGCACTCAACCAGATCCAAGTGGAAGATTGTCGAGCAGGCTGTTTTTTTTCTGTATCCATGTCTTTTCGCCTCAGATTTGGGGCTGAATTTTAACACTGAAGACCAACGGAAGAGAAGGTTGCACCCAGGACGGCAACCACGTATTGAGTCAATTTCCTGAATCAAACTTGACAAGTTTATTGCTAAATATGCCAAGGTGTGCGTATGTCAGATATGGATAAATCTTCACCCTCTTTCGCACCTAATTCCTCAACAGGTCTCCTTGGACACTATGACTCGGATGTCACGGTCTTAACCGCTGGTGACAAGACGATCATCCTGGTTGGTACGGCGCATGTGTCACAAGAGTCCGTCGAATTAGTCAAGCTGGTCATTGAGCAAGAGCAGCCTGATGGCGTCTGTGTCGAATTGGATGCCAAGCGATTTGAAGCCATTTCTCATCCCAACCGGTGGGAATCTCTCGATCTCAAAGAAATCATTCGCCAGCAACAACTCAGCACGCTTATCGTCAATTTGGTGTTGGCCTCTTTTCAAAAACGGTTGGGCGATAAACTGGGTGTCTTGCCGGGCATGGAAATGCTTGAGGCCATTCGGATGGCCGAGAAGCATAATGTACCGGTGACGTTAGGTGACCGTGATGTGCGCGTGACTATGCGCCGGGCATGGCGCAACACGCCATTTTGGCGAAAAAGTTTGCTCATGTCTTCGCTGCTCCTGAGTATTTTCGATACAACCGAAGTCTCCGAAGATGAAATCCGCGATCTTAAAAAACAAGATGTGCTGTCGGAGATGATGAAAGATTTGGGCAAAGAAGTTCCCACACTCAAAGTGGTCCTGATTGATGAGCGAGATCGCTACTTAGCGAAGAAAATGGTCGAAACTCCAGGAAAAAGGACAATCGCCGTGGTGGGGGCCGGACATGTGGCAGGGATTTGCCAAACCATTGAGCAGCAATCGTCGGTTGACCTGGAGGAATTGAATTTTGTTCCTCCAGTTTCTCCGCTGTTGAAGATCGTAGGGTGGAGCATCCCCGTATTAATCGTGGGCTCAATTGCGTGGATTGGTTGGCAGAAAGGGGCTGATGCGGCTGGAGAAAATGCCTTGTTTTGGATTTTAGCGAATGGCATCCCCAGTGGTATTGGGGGGCTTTTGGCGATGGCCCATCCACTGACGACCCTCACGGCGTTTGTGTCCGCACCGTTTACGAGTCTTACGCCGGTCATCGGGGTGGGTTATGTGACGGCCTTTGTGCAAGCCTATTTGCAGCCCCCAATCGTGCGGGATTTCCAAACGGTGGCCGAAGATATTGCGATTCCGGGTCGATGGTGGAAGAGTCGGCTGTTACGCGTGTTTCTCGCGTTTCTTCTTCCCACGATTGGCAGCATTATCGGCACGTGGGTTGGCGGGACACGCATCGTCTCCAATTTATTTTGAGAGCCTGCTAGGCCGTTTCCCTCCTTTGTAAGGAGGGACAAAGGGAGGTAGAAATTTCAGTAACTTGAGGGATTCAAATTAATAGAGAGACTATGATGGAGCTACCGGCATTTTCGACGTATGCTGGAAAATACATTTTGGACAGGTGTAATGGATAAACCGGCCTTCTCCCACAAGCCGTTTCATCATCGTGGTTTGGCACCACGTGCAGAGTCGGTCAGGAATTTCTGAGGAAGATGCCGTTCTGGTTGAGCTAGTATTGGATGTTGCCATAATGGAAGACATTCTCAAAAACATCTGTGGGGTTTGTCAATGTTTAGGGCTTTGAAATCAACAAGAATATTGAGATGGGTGCTAGGAGGGATACTGGTATGGCTGCCAGTACAGGGGTGGGCTGGAGATGAAGAGCAGGAGCAACCACGTCTGACCGTCTCCGCAGAAGGGAAGATGAATGTGCCTCCCGATAAAGCGGTCTTGAGTTTTGCCGTAGAAACGGTCGGGGATAAATTGGCCAAAGTCCAAGAAGAGAATCAAGAAGGTATGGCTCGGGTGTTGAAAGAATGCCAACAGTTAGAAATCGAGCCAAAATATATTCAAACTACGTCCTTGAATGTGATTCCAGAATATCCGCCCCCCCCACGGCGGTCTTCGGGTGGGTCGTTGGAGCAGACGATTCCCAGAATTATTGGGTATCGAGTGGTCCATCAAGTCAATGTGGAGGTGAGGAATTTGGATATCGTCGGTCAGGTTGTGGATCGTGTGTTAAAAGTGGGAGCCAACCGCTTTTCAGGAATTTCCTGGGGATTACAAGACGAGCAACCTCACAAACTCCAAGTCTTGCAACTTGCCGCATCAAAAGCTCAAGCCAAAGCTGAAGCCCTGGCGGAATCGTTTAAGCTTAAATTAGTCAAAATCATGAACGTGCTGGAAGGTGGAGTATCGGTTGTGGTGCCGGCCGGACGTTACCGAATGGCCAGTGTGGCCATGGCGATGGAGGGCGGGGGCGAGGCTTCGGTGTCGGCTGGAGAGCTTACGGTAAGTGGCACGGTCACGTTAGTCTACGAAATCAGTCCGCAATGAGCATGGTTCCAACCAGTGCTGCCTTCTCATCAGAGATGTCCCTTACAGTATGACCAGTGAATTTTCCCCACTTTCTTCTCACGATGAACCCCCAAGCTCTCTTCTCGGAGTGCCTGCATTGGTCGTCTCCGGTTTTTTAGGGGCAGGCAAAACCACCCTCGTCAAACATCTCATCGCAGATGCCCAACAACAGGGCCTGAAGTTGGCCGTGATCTCCAATGAATTTGGCGAATTGGGAATTGATCGGGCGCTGCTACAGGAAGCCGGTGGGCCGGGATATGTGGAGTTGGAAGGCGGCTGTGTTTGCTGTCAATTGTCCAATGAATTACTGGAGACACTTCAGAATTTATGGGAGACCATTCGCCCTGATCGGGTTGTAGTCGAAACCTCCGGTGTGGCGTTGCCTTTTGAGACGCTTATGACGTTTTGGCGTGAACCGATCACTGAATGGGTTGGGGAAAGTCTGGCAGTTGTCGTGGCCAATGCGGAGCAGGTTGCGGAAGGCCGAGATATGGAAGGCACGTTTGAACAACAAGTGTCTTCGGCAGATATTGTGGTGCTTAATAAAGTCGATTTAGTTTCAGAGCAATCCATGGGGCGAGTAGAAGGTCTTCTTCAGGATATGGCTCCTGATGCTCCGTTCATTCGAAGTATTCAGGCGAAGATCGACACCTCGGTAGTCTTTCCTCCTATTCCCTCGCCATCGACGTCATCCAAGCGGAAAAGCAAGTCGGAACGTGTTCCGCATACACATGAAGCCTTTGAGGCGCAGGAGATCTCCTTCCCTCCCAACATCACACCAGAACAACTCATCCTACAACTGCAACCTCTCCATGCTCTTCGCATCAAGGGCATCGTCAATACCTCAGAAGGTCTCAAGCTGGTACAAGGTGTTGGGCCACGAATTGATCTGAGTGCCCCTCCCACAAACCTTCCTCAAGAAGTGATGGGCCGTCTGGTCGCCATCCGCCGAAAATAGTTTTTCAGGTTATTTTTTAATTCTGGCTTCGACCACATAGTCGCGAAGACCGCCGACTTTGGTCGTGAGTTCATCGTATTCTTTTTGGGGAACTTTGAATTCTTTTAAGGTTGTACCTAAATGACCCGCGACGATATCGAATTCTTTATCGGTAATCCCTAGGCCGACATGTGCTTCGGCTAATGGGCGATTGATTTTTTTGCAGGGCCCACCGGTATTTGCACACATCAGATTCTTGTTTTTCTGCCTCAATTGATTGCGAGTATCCGTGCCCATGCCCACAAAATAACGTCCGACAACCGGGTCCTCCCATACTTTGGTCAGAAAGACATCGACGACACCTGAGATCGCATCATGTCCACCAAGGCGTTCATACAATGGCCGATCAGTCTCTAGCCAGACTCAGACTGGAAGTCATGGCCATAAGGGCAAAAACTATAATCAAAGATAGTGCCTTACAAAAACGTACCCTGCGATGTGTCCTCATTTGTTCTCCTTTATTATTGAGTGACCTGTTCAGCATGTAATAGCTTAGAATCTCTTTGCTCAACAACTGTGTGCAAGGGGGGTATTTGACATTAACAGCCATATTGATAAATTCATTTTTGCCTAGTTCCTTGGCATGACGAGGTAGCATTTCTCTATCTGAATTGGTCCGCAACAAATGGTTTTCCCCGTCCATTCCAATGTCCTGCGATCATCCAGGGTGTGACATGACGTATGGAAAATTGTCCGTTAGGGGCAAGGACAAGACAGCCGGCTTCGCCTTGGACTCTATTCACCAGCGATTTCAACGCATGGCGGGTAGCCAGCAAAGGTTTCTGACCGTTCTTCATTGCAAACAGGATATGCTTGGCCATGGCCAGTCTTATGATGCCTTCTCCAAGTCCGGTCATGGAAACAGCTCCAGCTTCATTATCTGCGTAGACTCCTGCCCCAATCAACGGGGAATCTCCGACTCGTCCAGGTAGCATCATCGACACGCCACCTGTCGATGCGCCGGCTGCCAGTGTTCCGTATTCATCAAGCGCGACTGCGCCAACGGTCTCATATGCAGCCATTTTTCTATATAGAGCAAGTGTTTTCATATTTCTCGTTCGAACAACTGGTGTTCGAGGCTGACTCGGAGATTTCTTCGATTTTTCCAATCGTTCAAGGCCGAAGTGCTTGGCCAGTTTTGATGCATGTGAACTGATAATCAGTACATGATCGGTTTTTTCCATCACGATGCGGGCGGCCGAAATGGGATGACAGATATCTTCCAATCCTGCGACCGCGCCAGCTCGCAGTAAAGCCCCCTCCATCAAAGCGGCATCCATTCTTTGGCGCCCGTCTAGTTGCTGCCGTGATCCTATCCCTGCGTTAAAGCGCCCAGACCCTTCTAAATATCGGATCATTGTTTCTACTGCATCTAAAGCTGATTGGTCATTTTGGAGGAGCTCTATTCCTAGAGCCAAGGTTTCAGCAATGCATTTACGCTGTGCAACTGTTGCCCGCCTCCTCCCCGCCCCACCATGAACGAGGACTCTTCTTCTATTGGACAAACCCAGGAGTTTCGCCATGATTGTGGTTCCTTTGAAAACGAAAATGTGTAACCGAGGTATTTTAGGGGATTGCTAAAAACCGTTATAGGTTAGTTCGAACCATGCCATAGGGGAAAAGCACAGAACAAGTTTGATTGCGACTTTCCCGGGAATAAATGCGGTATGGTTGGGTTTGAAGTTTACTCATCTCCGTCTTGAGCTGGTATTTGAAATTGATCGAAGGCAAAAATGGGACACTACTCTTTACACAATTTCTTGTGCTTTTTAGGGCGTACGCTCTGTCTACCAAGAACTCTCTTCGCTAAGGTGCCCCATCATATCTCTCAAGGTAGAAACCGTCGGGAAGATATCTTTTTATCCACCGTAGAAACCGAAATCTATCTGGAATGGCTGACAAGTTAGTGTCAGTAACCCTTCGTGGAGTTCCTGCCCCATTGGATACCACGTCATCGTGGCATGTGAGCCTGTTTTTACATTCGCATGAATAGGCAGGTGATTTGTTTTGGGTTGTTTAGAACAACCAAGAAATACTGCTGACGACTGATCATGGTTGGCCTGGAAAATAATTGAGTTCAATTGCAGGGTTGTGGGCAGATATGCCGGGTGATAAAAACCCGTGCGCAGATTTACGAATCACAATCCTGAGAGTTCAAATGGTGCGCGATCTGCCTCTCCTTCTTTATCCAGCCTCTTTACGCGCGCATTTCCTGATTGCTGAGCGAGGATCAGCCAAAGCGAACGACTTTTCCTTCGTCGTGAAAGGGGTTAAGATAAATTTAGGCCTGGGGTTTTTCGAAGAGGTTGGGGTTTTCTTTCAGGAGTTGGTCTTTGAGTTCTTGGTCAAGTTTGGCAAGATACAGAGTTTTGGCTTTGGCCAGGAGGTCGATGGAGACGTTGGTCACGCCCAGCAGGTTGGCTCCCTGTAATATTGTCCCTGTCAATGAAGTATCTTGAAGGGATGCCCCTTGAAGGTTCGCGCGAATCAATTTGGCTTCACGCAAGTCAGTGAGATGTAACTTCGTTTGAGAAAGATTGACGTCGGTAAGATTTCCCCAGGGCAGGGAAGCTTGTGTGAGATTGGATCCTTCCAAATTCGCGCCTTCTAAGTTGCAGGCAATTAAGCCCGTTGCGGAAAGATCCACTCGAACCATTAACGCTTGTGAAAGATTAGCTTTGATGAAGTTGGCTTCCAGAATATCTGCTTCGGTCAAATTCGCCCGAGTCAGATTGGATTCCGTGAAATTGGCTCGAAGAAGATAGGCATCTGAGAGATCCACACCCTCCAAATTGGCATGGCTTAAATCGAGGCCAGTAAAGTCATAGCCGGAAAGATCGGCTCCGCTGAGGTCTGGCTGCGGCGATTGGGAATTGCGGCGAAACTTATTCCACTGTTCGACACCGCCGTCGATCAACAGTTGGACATGTTCAGGATTCGCCATGGGCTAAAGGACGGAGAACGTCAGAGACGCGTGAATCAGGGAGAATCGAGAAGAATGACCTCGTCTAGCGTTTCTTGAGGTATTTGAGAAATTCGGAGTCTGGCGTGAGGACCATCGTGGTATCTTTCGCAAAGACTTTTTTGTAGGCTTCCATTGATCGGACAAATTCAAAAAACTCTGGTCCTTGCTTGTACGCATCGGCATAAGTTTTATAGGCCTTGGCTTCCCCTTCGCCTCGAAGTTCCTGTGAGGTTTTATAGGCTTCAGCCAAAATAATTGTTTTATCTTTCTCGGCTTCTGAACGGATTTTTTGGGCTTCTTCTTCCCCTTCCGCGCGGTATCCCTTGGCTTGGCGTTCTCGCTCGGCCTGCATCCGTTGGAAAATAGCCTTTTCATTTTGTTCCGGGAGGTCGGCCCGTTTGATTCGTACGTCTAGGACTTCTAGCCCATAGACCGACGCTTTTTCATTGGATCGATCTGAGACGAGTTTCATAATCAGCGACCTATTAGCAGAGACAATTTCCGGGAGTTCATGCCGTCCTAGTTCAACGCGAAGTTCCGAGTAAATAATGTCATCCAAGCGTTGGAGGGCACCGCGTTGTGTCTGAAACGCTTGAAATACTTTTAATGGATCCACAATCCGCCATTTGGCGAAGTTGTCGATGACCATGGATTTTTTGTCACTGGTAATGACGTCACGGGCTGGAGCGTCATAATCCAAGAATCGTTTATCAAAAAACGTCACTTGATGGTAGAAGGGAATTTTGAATTTGAGACCTGGTTCGGTAATGGTTCGAACGGGCTTTCCCAATGCGACGACAATAGCTGTTTCCGTTAAATCGACCACGAAAAATGGTGAAAGTCCCAACGTAATGAGGAGGCCCAAAACTAAAATGACCCCAAGTATGAGATTGCTTTTCATTGTGCGCCACCTCCACGAGATTTGCCGAGACGATCTAAGGGAAGATAGGGCAACACGTTTTTTGCGGCGTTGGAATCTAAGATGATTTTTTCGGTATTAGAAAGGACTTCTTCCATCGTTTCGATATACACGCGTTTGCTAATCACGTCTTTCCCTTGTTTGTATTCTTTTAATGTTTGAAGGAAGTGACTGGCTTCCCCTTCTGATCGGTTAATCCTGGATTGCGCATAGGCTTTGGCTTGATTGATTTGTTGTGCCGCTTCTCCCTTGGCTCTGGGGATCAGGTCATTACGGTAGCCGTGAGCTTGATTGATAAGTTTTTCACGATCTTCCTTTGCGCTGGCGACATCCTTGAACGCGGCGGCCACGGCTTCTGGTGGATTGACGTCCTGGAGTTGGATCTGGGCGACCTGCACACCAGCCTGGTATTGATCCAGAATACCTTGTAACAAGATCTGGGCGTTTTGTTGAATTTCCGCTTTCCCGACGGTCAATGCCTCATCAATCTTACTTTTTCCGATGACTTCCCGCATGGCGGCTTCAGCAGAATTATGAATAGTTTCTTCCACATTGGCGACTTGGTAGAGATATTTTTTTGCATCGTTAATCTTATATTGGACGATAAATTCCAGTGAGAGAATATTCATGTCTCCCGTGAGCATGAGCGCCTCTCTCGGCACGAATTGGGTGCGTCCCTGGGTTGTTCGAAAGCCGACTTCCACTCGATGCAGTTTTTCAACTTTTGGGGTATCGACTGTTTCGGCAAACGGAATTTTAAACCCAGGTCCTGGTTCGGCCACACGGACGATTTCTCCGAATCGTTTGACCAAGCCTTGTTCGTCTGGCGCAACAATGAACACGGATTGCCACAGGGCCAAGACGGCCAGCACAATGAAGATGATGGATTTAAACCCGCGTCCTGGAACGAGGTTCTTGATGGTATCTTGGGCTTTACGCAAGGCTTCATCAAGTGGATCTTGCCCGCTGCCGCCCCAAGGATCTTTCGGTTCCCATGCCATAAGTGAGTCCTGTTTAGGTGAAGTTGAGACCGTGTGGTGTGTGTACTGTGGTGTGCAATTCTCATTCACGGTAACAGAAAATGAGAGATGGGGCAATCAAAATGAGCCAATGGTCCGTTGATGAAATATTCGTTGTCAGGAACAAATAGTCATTCACTGAAGCTGTATCCTCATGATGATTGAAAGAAAAGACGAGGGCCTCCCTCAACATCTGGTGTTTCACAAGCCCTATGGGGTGCTCTCGAAATTTACCGATGCCGAAGATCGTCCGACGCTGGCCGACTATGTGCAGGTGCCGCATGTCTATCCAGCGGGCCGTCTGGATATGGATAGCGAAGGGTTGTTGCTGCTGACCTCGGATGGAGCCCTTGCGGCTCGGCTCACCTCTCCCTCGTTTAAAGTTCCCAAGACTTATTGGGTCCAAGTCGAACGTATTCCTGACGAAGCGGCTCTTGTCCGATTGCGGAGCGGGGTCATGGTCAAAGGTCGGCAGACTCGTCCGGCCACAGTCCGCCTTCTTGCCGAAGAGCCTCTGGTCCAACCACGCCCTGTCCCCATCCGTTTTCGAAAATCGGTGCCAACCGCGTGGCTGCAGATGGAAATTTCTGAAGGCATGAATCGCCAGATTCGCCGAATGACGGCCCAGGTGGGGCATCCCACCTTGCGCGTGATTCGTGTGGCTATCGGGCCAATCCAATTAGGCGAGCTGGCTCCGGGAGCATGGGGCATGTTGAGGTCTTGCGAAATCCAGAGTTTGCTGAAATCCATTTAAGGCCTCCAGAAATTTATGCTCAGGAGGAGTTAGAGGAGAATGCTAGGGGAAATGTTCAAGAAAAACGCTCTCTATAAGGGTAAATACCTTGAACATTATCCCACGCGCAGGTACAATACAAACCGCTGTATTCGCAATATTTGGGGTCGTGCCTTCAACAGTGGTACTACATATCACCATATTCATCCGGAGTTGTTAATTTTTCTGACCGGTTTTGGATCATCCCTCACATCATATTTTGTCCCCAAATCAATCTGACCTCATTCGGTGAATATCATCTGTTGTGGTAATCAATGGGGGTATGGTTCTGCGGGCAGGGTGAATTTCAAGGCCTAAATCTATATCATTTTTGTGAGGACATGGTTGGCTTTGCCAATCAACCTAACGTCTTAAGTCTCAACTCTTATAACTCTATGGAGACCTATTCAACATGGCGGTAACGATTATTCTGGTCCTTTCACTTCTGGGATTGGTCATTGCGTTTTACTACTCTTCATCGGTTAACAAAATTCCTATTGATATGGGAGTTGAGGATAAGGACACCAGGCAGCGTCTGGCGAAGATCCATTCGGCAATTGCTGGTGGGGCCATGGCATTCCTCAAGCAAGAATATAAATTCATGGCAATTTTCATGGTGGTCTTTGCGGCCATCATCGCGATCCTCATTGATGATCATCATACTGATTATGTAAATGAAGGGGTGTATACGGCCATCGCATTCATTTTTGGCGCCATCATTTCAATCGCCTCGGGCTTCATTGGGATGAAGATTGCCGTACAAGGAAATGTGCGGACGACGGTTTCGGCTAATCAATCTCTCTCTGCAGCGTTTAATGTGGCGCTACATTCTGGCTCAGTGATGGGCTTTGGATTGGTCAGCTTAGCGGCATTAGGACTGCTGCTCATCTACCTGGGCCTATCCAGTATCATGCCGGCGCAACTTCCGACGCACATTCTGATGGAGGTCATTGCCGGCTTCGGTCTCGGGGGTTCGTCTATTGCGTTATTTGCCCGTGTGGGTGGGGGAATTTTCACAAAAGCCGCTGACGTTGGGGCTGATCTGGTGGGTAAAGTTGAAGCGGGAATTCCGGAAGACGATCCGCGGAACCCTGCGGTGATTGCCGATAATGTTGGCGATAACGTGGGTGATGTGGCCGGAATGGGGGCTGACTTATTTGGTTCCTGCGCGGAAAGCACGTGCGCCGCCATGGTGATTAGCGCCGTCGCCTTCTCCGGTATGGTCGATGCGTTGTTGTACCCGATACTCATTTCTGCCATTGGGATTCCTGTGAGTTTTCTCACATTGATGATGATCAAGGTCAATTCCGAAGATCAAGTTGCACCAGCATTGAAAAAAATGCTGATCGTCTCCAGTGCTCTCATGGCGATTGTCATGTTATTCGTCACTAAAGCCATGCTCCCTGACACCTTTGAAATCGGTGGCAAGGCGTATACCGATCTGGGAGTATATTTTTGTTTCCTTGCAGGCCTCATTGCAGGGCTTCTCGTGGGTTTGATGACGGAATACTACACCTCCCATGATTATGCTCCTGTGCGGGAAGTGGCCAAATCATGTGAAACGGGTTCGGCCACGAATATTATATTTGGCCTGGCCCTTGGCTATAAGAGTGCCGTAGGGCCCTATCTGGCGATTGGCTTGGCCATCTATATCCCGTGGATGATGGCAGGGATGTATGGGGTGGCGATCGCCTCTCTTGGTATGTTGGGGACACTGGTGATTGCTCTGACAATTGATGCCTATGGGCCTGTGTCTGATAACGCTGGGGGCATTGCTGAAATGGCCGGGATGCCAGAGCATGTACGTAAACGGACAGACGTGCTGGATGCTGCGGGGAATACCACAGCGGCCATTGGGAAGGGCTTTGCTATTGGTGCAGCGATCCTCACATCGTTGGCGCTCTTTGCCGCATTCCTTACCCGTGCTGATTTATTGCTCAAGGAAGAACATGGACCAGAATATGATTTATTAGGAAGCATAAATTTGCTCGATCCTCTAGTCTTTACCGGTCTGTTTATTGGCGCGGTGTTACCGTCGTATTTCTCTGCCATGACGATGAAGTCTGTCGGGTCAGCCGCCTACCAGATGATTGAAGAAGTCCGACGTCAATTCCGCTCGATTCCCGGCCTCATGGAAGGGAAGGCTGAAGCGGATTACGATCAATGTGTCGCCATTTCGACTAAGGCTGCCTTGAAAGAAATGATTGCACCGGGCATTTTGATCATGGGTACGCCCTTGCTCACGGGGTTCCTGTTTGATATTCAAGCTCTTGCTGGTGTCCTCGCCGGGTCTCTTGTCGCCGGTGGCGTCATGGCCATCTCTTCATCAAATAGTGGTGGGGCGTGGGATAATGCGAAGAAATATATTGAAGCCGGAAACTTGGGTGGTAAGGGCACGGATATTCACAAAGCGGCGGTAGTTGGCGATACCGTCGGAGACCCGCTCAAGGATACCTCAGGTCCCTCGCTGAATATCCTGATCAAGCTTTCGGCTATTTTGTCACTGGTATTTGTCCCATTTTTTGTGCAGTACGGTGGCTTGCTGGTCCGGTAATTTCTCAATTGAGCGTTAGCTCACTTCAAGGGCAGTAGATCTCTATCGGCTCTTTGGGCTAAGTTTCGGT